>Ga0335395_10001875_pt1 | contig 13086 bp, 10 predicted proteins | sample MAT02_FD_205744 | JGI IMG/M metagenome (GOLD analysis project Ga0335395, IMG submission 205744) | Freshwater microbial communities from Lake Fryxell liftoff mats and glacier meltwater in Antarctica - MAT-02 (spades assembly) (version 2) ...
GACGAGTACTTCAACCTCGCCACCGTGGCCGGCACCCTGCTCCTGATCGGCGGCTTCCTGCTGCTCAAGCTGCTCAAGTGAGCCGCGCTGCGGGCCCGCGGCGGCCTCACTGCGGGATCGGCGGCTTGCACAGGCCGCCGCCCTCGATCTGCGAGTTGGTACGAAAGGTATTGAGCTGCTTCCACGACGGCGCCTCGAACTTCGGGATCGTGCCGTCCTCGCGCACGTTAGTGACGTGATAGGTGTGCTGGTTCCAGATCCGGCGCGCCTGGATCCACCGGTCCTGCTTGTCGCGGATGACCTGCACTGTCGGTGAGGGCACGCCTATGTACATGCAGGATACGACCACGATCTCCGCAGAGCCGTCGTTGTCGATAACGGCTATGGGCCGTTCCAACCGGCCAAATTCCTGCGAATGCGGCACTTTGATCCGCAGGCCCGGGAAAACGAACCAGATCTGAACCAAAGTTGAGCCACCAAGGGAGATCGCGTCGCCGCACAAGGGGTCTCGTACCCAAGCAACTGCCAGGTCCCGTTGGCAGCCGTTGGGCCGGCATCAGACCTCCCCCCGTTGGGCAGTCGAGGTGCATGAAGCTCCACGAGTCCCCGGCAGTCCCGGAATCCGGCCGGGGTAGAGTGACATGATCCGATCATGCCTCTCCGCGGCCAGCCTTCATCATCGTCAACAATCGCCGACCTCTCGGCGTCGCTAGGACCCTGACCTTCGAGTACGTCGCTTCGGTCCGATGCTTGATGACGATCGGACCTTTTCCATCGTGGGATTGCGGGAGCATGTCAACGAAACCACCCTTGGCGAGACGTTCGTAGGACTCCAACAATTCAGCGTGCTCCGGAGAGAGTTTGCCATGGCGGTGCTCGTTCAGGTCAATGAACGTGTTGGTCGTCTGCGTCAAGGTGCTGAGCACGACCAGGTCTCCAGGGAGCACCCCCGACTCAACCAGAGCATTCAAGAGTTCCGGACCGAACGAGAAGGTGAAGAGCTCGGGCGCGAAAGAACCGCGGAGGGCCTCAATGTACATGCGGCGGAGGGGGGCGGTCGAAGAGGCGAAGGCCGGGGCGATGGTCGCCGCCCCCACGACGAGGTCGCGGAGTTCGGGCGGCGTCTCACTTGGCTGAGCATCCCACTTTGCAGTGAGCCTTTGCACCGCCTGCAGGTCTCCGTGGAGCAGTTCTACGATCTCGCGCACAATTCGGAAACCAGTCGCATTGTACTGGACCTGCTTCCACATCTCAAGCAAGGCGTCCCGCGTGTCCTCAGCGAGAGCGGCGTCAAAGTTGGCCTGTGTATCCTCGAAGTACTTCTTAATGTGACCGCCAGCGACGTCATCGGCGAGGGATGCTACGCCAATGAGGTCTCCTTGGGACACGGAGATAAGCTTTTCGAGGAGTTCGATGAACTTTGCGGACATGGCTTCTTGTTTGTCTGATCGCTCGGCTGCCGCGACTGGGCGCTATATACCTCCGCTAGATGTTGCCAGCCAGCCCGATCTGCGCACGCGCACGTGAGCGAAATGCTGCACGGGAGGGCGGCCTCGCGCCACCCGCGCAGGATGCGCGACGGACCCTCGACGTGTCGTCGAGGGAACTCGAGAGCTCCACAGCACCCATCCGCCACCCTCTTGACCTGCCGCAGCCTGCTAGGCAGCGACCCTCTGCTCGCGGCTACAGCGGCCTGCGGTCCATTCGGTCCCTCCAGTGGCCGACCGATTTCATGGAGGACACTTGTTTGACCAACTCGCGCTCCTGACCCCTGCATTGTACTGACCAGCGCAGTATCCCTTCGCGTACGCATTGCATCCATCCCCCAGCTTGATCTCCCACCATGGTCCAGCACCGGCGCACTTAAAGCAGCAGTTATGCTTCTTGGCCGAGGGGGTGAGCTCCGCAGCGATCCACTGGGGGGTCGACTGCATTGAAGGCTCCTGCGCGATGTCCTCGATCTGAATGACCTCGCTGGTTTCTTCGATGGGCACGTCACAGCCACCCATCGAGCAACAAAAAAGAGCAATGGCGCCGAGTGATTTCTTGAGCATGACTGTTTCTCCTGGATGGGTTCAACGTCCGGCGAGGGCGAAGCCAGCACGCAGAATGCGAGCTGGCCGCTCCACCTTCAGCACCAGAACCACTCGGCGTTCTTCAGACCCCAGTTGTGCGAGGCGCACCACGCGGCGGCCTTGCCGTTGCAGTCCGCCGAGACCCACCAGAGTTGATACCAGGCGTCGATGCCGTCGTAGCACTCCGCGTAGCAGCACTTCCCGGCCGGCCCCTCCGAAACCTTCGGGGCGGCGGTGAGGTCGAGTTCTCGGGCAAGCTCGGGATCCTCGGTGAATTCTTCGTCGACGATGATGATGTTTTGATCGTTCGGCTCGACGCTCTTCGCCGCTTCAAGTGCCTCGTCCTCGACTGGATCGCATCCGTAAGACCCGACGTGGCCGAGGAGTAGAGCGCTGGTGATGACCTTGTACATGCACTTCATTTTGTTCCCTCTTTCGGTGAGACGGATCGGGCGCACAGGACTTGCGTCGCCGTCTTTCACATCGACAAGAGTGGGATCCGGCGACTATCGATCGCCGCCACATCGATATTCTTAGTCGCGGACCTGCCGGCCCATCTGCTCGCGGACCTCCCGTGCCCAGCGCTCGAGCTCGTCGTCGCTGGGCTCGAGGCTCGTGGCACCAGGCACCTGTCGGGAGAGTGACTCGACCCGCTGTCGAAGCCGGGCCTTGGCTCGCTGGAGACGGCCGGACAGGGTGGTCTCGGGGACCGCCATCAGCTCGCCGATTTCGGCGACGCTCAGCTCGTCGAAGTACTTCGACTCGAGCAGGATCTGATCCGCGATCGGAATCGCTCGGAGCGCCTCCACAAAGATCTGTAGGTCGCGTCGTTCCATCAAGATCGAGCTCATCGACGCGGGCTCGAGATCCTTGACGCAGACCGCGCTGAAGTCAAGCCGCTCACTCTGCTGTTTGTACTTCTTGCGGATATGGGCGCAGAGGACGTGGTTAGCGATCGAGTAGAGATACCCCCGGACCAGCGTGGGTGAGTCGCCCCCCGTCCGCTCTTTGCTGCGGAGCAGGGCAAGGAAGGTCTCTTGCAAGAGATCGGCCGAATCATCGGTGCTCGTCAGCTTGTTTCGGAAGAAGCGGGACATCGCCCGAACATGGCGACGAAAGAGTTGTGAGCCGGCGTCCCTGTCACCCGCACGCCAGCGCCGTAGCAAGTCTCGGTCGTCGTCGTCGTCTTGACGTTCGCTCATCAGCGAAGGATAGCCTAGCCATCGGCTACAGGACACGGCGTCAGCGCACCCCCTCGTCGCCGTCGCGGACGGCGAGCCACGCGATCACGGCGCGCAGCGCCTCCTCGTTACGAGCGGCGAAGGCTGCTCGCGCGGTACGGGCGAGCTTGAGAGCCCACCCGCGTTGTCGATCGTCACGATCCCACAGCGCCCGTGCGAGCGGGAATTGCGCGTCGGCGAGTTCGATCGCTGGCGCCCCGCGTCTAAGGAGCAGGTCTAGCGCCCGCGCAAGCGAAGTGACCGCCGGCTCCGGTCGATCCAGAGCAAGTTGGGCTTCGCCGATCGCGATTAGGGCCGACGGTAGCTCGAGCGGCGGCGGGCCGGTGGCCTCGTAGATCGTCAAGGCCCGCTCCGCGTCAGCGAGCGCTGACGTAGCCTGCTGTTCGCGGAGTCGGAGGGTACTTCGGCTGACAAGGACCGAGGCGACGTCCGGATGGTCGGGTCCGAAGGCTCGTTCGCGAAGTGCCAGTGCCCTCTCGTACCCGCCGCCCGCCGCTGCTAGATCACCCTCGTGGAGATCGAGGTCAGCGAGGTTGCTCAGCGCCGCCGCAGCCTCGGGCTGCTCGGGGCCACCAGCACGCTCGTGGATGGCGATCGCCCGCACGAGAAGCTCCCGGGCCTCAGCGAGCCGGCCCTGAACGACACGCGTAGTCGCCAGACTGTTCAGGGTGTACGAAAGCTCGACGGCCCCGGGACCTCGCGCGCGCTCCTTCAGCTCGAGCGAGCGCTCGAGGTACACCGCGGCCTCATCGTGGCGATCAAGGTGCTGCGCGGCGATCCCCAAGTTGGAGAGAGCAAGCCCGACCTCCGGGTGATCAGCCCCGTAGGTCCGCTCGTATATTCCGAGGGCGCGTCGGTAGTGCTCGATCGCCTCGGCGAAGCGCCCCTGCTTGTCCCGCACGATCCCGAGGTTGTTTTCTGCCGACGCCAGGAGCGGATGATCGGGCCCGAGCGTGCGCTCGTAGAGGACGATCGACTGCTGTTGTCGCAACGCTGCCTCGTCGAATCGGGCGAGCTTGGTCAAGGTTGCGCCGAGGTTCGACAGCGATTTTGCAACCGCAGGGTGATAGGGCCCGAACGCGGCGGTCCTCGCGTCGAGCGCCCTTTGGTGGTGCTTCAGCGCCTGCTCAAAGTCTCCCATGTAAAACCGCACGATTCCGAGGTGATTGTCGAGCTCAGCGCGCTCGATCGGCGAATCGCCGTCGCGGATCACCGCGGCCTCGGCCGCGCGCCCGAGCGCCAGGGCGGCCGTGTATTCGTGCTTGACCCCGCCGATCACGTAGACTAGGCGGGTTAGCGCCTGCGCGATCAACATGTCATCGCGGCCAGCGGCACCCGCCCGGATCGCCGCATATAGGGAGCGCTCAGCGGCCTCGGGGTCGAACTTCTCCTGCAACCGGCCGAGGACGTGCATCGCCTGAGCGGTGAGCGGTGGGTGAGCGACCACCTCAACCTCGGCGAGCAGCGGCTCGAGCAGCGTCAGCCCCTCTTTGAGCTTGCCGGCTTGGTGGAGGGCGTGGGCCTCAGCGAGCCGCGCCCGCAGCCGCTCTACGTTGGCACGCTGCGCCGGATCGTTGGGCGGACGCACCGTTGTTCTCAGGGCCTCCAGATTAGCGCAGCGATCGAGCGACGGGAGGCTCTGTGCCGCCTGCACCGCGTTATCGACGACCTGGGCGTCGGCAGCCGCGTACACGTCGGTGAGCGCCTGGAGGTCATGCCGTCGGCGAGCGAGGCAGAGTGTGCGGAGATCGAGGGCCTCGCCCGACTGTTCGCCGCGGACGTGGGTGGCCTCGCAGTTCTCCCTGCTCATCTCGACCCAGGCGGCCGCAAACGCATCGATCGTCACCTCGGTCCGCGCCCAGGTGGCCTCAGCGTGGGCGCGAGGGACTTGTAGAAAAGCGCCGCGCAGGGCCTCCTTGCGCTCATTGTCCCAGGTCCCGGCGAGCCTGGGTCCCAAGTCTTGACAAATAACGCTTTCGCTTTCCCGCCTATGATAAAGGCAGCTGCCAGCTGCGCCGATCGCCAGGGCGGTGGTCGTAGCAAGCAACCACGGGCGGCGTATGGCGCCAGGATCCCTGGCCAGTTCGACCAAGAGGGCGTCCATCCCCGGCCAGCGGGTCGCGGGAGCGGCCGAGAGGCCAACGACCAGCGCCTGATGGAGCCGCCGTGGCACCTTGCTGTCGCGCGGCAGGTCGATCCGGCCAGCCTCCGCGTCGACGTTGCGAGCGAAGGGGCGCCGGCCATAGAACGCCTCGTAGAGAGTGATGCAGAAGCTATACTGGTCCGATCGAGCGTCGGCGACCTGGCCGCGGCGCTGCTCGGGCGACATGTACGCCAGCGTTCCGAGGATCGTACCCGTTCGGGTCAGCCGCTCGGTCGCCGGTGTCGCCTCGGCGTCGGGCGGCTGGGTATCCATCCACGTGCTGGCCTGCGCCATCCGGTCGCCGATCAGCGGGTGGACGGGGCCAAGCTGATCCCCGTCCATCGGTGCGGCCAAGCCGAAGTCAACGACACGCGCCCGCCCGTCGTCGCCGACGAGCACGTTGTCGGGTTTAAAGTCGCGGTGGACCAGCCCGGCCGCGTGGGCGGCCGCCAGCCCTCGACCTGCCTGAAGAAACATGTTGAGGATCTCTCGCTGGCTCCGCTCGGGCACCGAGCACACCCATGCCCGAAGGGTCTGGCCTTGGACGTACTCCATGGCCAGGAAGATCTGCCCGTCGAATTCACCGATCTCGTGGATCTGGGCGACGTTGGGGTGCGAGAGCCGGGCCATCGCCTGCGCCTCGCGGAGCATCCTTCGCCGGGCGTCCGGTGATTGGCTATGCGTGGATCGCAACAGTTTGATCGCCACGCGCCGGTCCAGTTCTTCGTCGTACGCTGAGTACACCACCCCCATCCCGCCGTGGCCGATCTCGCGGACCACCACGAAGCGGCCGATCCGGGTCGCACTCGGATCCCCGGAGCCGAAGAGCGCTTTTGCGGCGAGCCCCTCCTGAAGGCGCTCCTCCATCCCGGTCACCCGGCTCTTGCTGGTCTTCGACATGGCCGTCCCAAGAACGTCAGAGGGAACGACCCCCAACGCCCGTCCGATCGCCTTTCGCTCCGACAAGTGGAGCAACACCAGCGCTCTCGATCGCACGCGTTGTCGAACTTTCATGAGAGAAAAGTCACCATCAAGTGTCAAGCCGAAGCACTCGTCGGCGGTCATCCAGTGGATGCTTCGCAAGCAGCAGCCTGCGTTCACGCGCCGGTGCACCTGCGCCTTACGATCGCTCGCCGCATGGCCCTCCGTTCGTCGACCTACCCACCTGTCTCATTCACGCTGAGCCAATACGGCACACGCGCCAGATGCGCTCCGACCGTCCCGGCTATTGGTGTTGCGCGTAGAGCTCGTTCGCTATGGCGTCCGCCCAGAGATACATGATCTCTCCGGGCTCGACGCCGGCCACCCTGCCCCTTCGCTTACCCTCCTCCGCGATCCGCGTCATGCTTGTCTCAAGGAGACGGTGGATCTCGCACCAAATCTTATAAGCCATCTCGCTGGACGGATCGCTGTCGCGGTATAGTTTCAGCTCCTCATTGGCCTTTCCGATGTTATCTGCGTGTTTGATGACCAGATGGGTCCAAATCGTTCGCGTATTCGCTACCCAGCAGACGCCAGGATTCATCAGGCACGAGGCCTCCGAGCCCACACCGATTTTGAGATACGCGAGCGCCGCTTTTCGGATAAGGCCCGGCACGGGGCGCGCCGTCTTTAGCGTTCGGAAATTCGTCGCCAACTCACCGATCCGCTCCAGGGCGTTGGGGTTGCTCAAGATCTTGGGCCCCAGGTTGTGCTCGGCCGCGCTGAAATTCCCTGTGCTGTCGCTGACGCCAAGCAAAAGCTGGGCGAACGCCTGAGGATTGGCGTCGTGGAACTTCAATAGTCTCCGATGAACGGCGACCCGATCATCGTAGTGGGAACGAACCTGAGACCAGTCGAGGTCGTCTAGCAGCGACATATTGCGTCCATAGGTAGCGCCCTTCGCCCGGGATGTCCACGCCCTAACCAGCGGCGTCCTCCTCTTCGCCGCCTTCGGCTCGACGATGGTCTGTTCTCCCTCACCTTGGGCCACTGCCTGGTCGTCGACCACCGGCGAGCGCAGCGGCTTTCGCTCCGCGCCCACGGGTAGCACTTCGCTCTGGCCCTCGCCGTCCCGTCCTCTCGACCCGCCTGTCCGGATCGTCCCGATTTTTCTGGTCAGGGATGTGGTGACAACGGATTTTCCTGCTGAATACGGGCGCTCCTTGCCCGGCTCCTTCGTGGTACAAGCGCGTCGCGCCACAAGAGCGCCGCGTGGTGCGGCACGATGAGCGAAGGACCAACCGTGCACGCGACGTTGATCGCCAACCTGATCGCCTCCCGCCCCACGCGAGTGGTCGTCGACGGTCGTGCTGACACGGCTAGAGGTCGGCGTGGGTAAGTCCTTCGCTAGCGAGCTGGCGGCGCTGCCGGACACCCTGGCCTGGGCCCAGGCGCAGGACGTGAAACTGCTCGAGCGCTTCGTCGCCGACGTGGCGGAGCGCCCGCTCGTGGCGATCGGCTCGGGCGGCTCGTCCACGGCGTGTCACCTCACGGCGCTGCTCCACCGCACGCGCCACCGGCGCCCCGCGCAGTTCATGACGCCGCTTGACGTGCTGTCGCTGCCTGCGGGGCTGCACCGCGCAGGCGTGTTCCTCGCGTCAGCGTCCGGCAAGAACAAGGACGTACTGGCGGCGTTCGATGCGGCCATCGCCGAAGAGGCTCCCGCGATCGCTGCTGTCACGCTCCGAGCCGACAACCCGCTGAGCGTTGCGGCGGCCCACTACTCGCGCGCGCGAGTATTTGCCGCCGAGGTCCCTACGGGCAAGGACGGCTACCTCGCCACCAACAGCCTCATCGCGACCTGCGTGCTCACCACCCGTGCCTACGGTTTCGAGCTCGCCGCTCCGGAGGCGCGACGCAAGGACATCGTCGACGGCTCCATCTTCGAGGGGCGTCACATGGTGCAGGTGCTCCACGGGGGGTGGGGCGGGCCGGTCGCCACCGATCTTGAGTCGAAGCTGAACGAGTCGGCCTTGGCCTCAGCGCAACTCGCCGACTACCGAAACTTCGGCCACGGACGACACCTGTGGCTCGCTAAGCGCGCTGCGGAGACCGTCGTCGTCGCGCTCGTGACGCCGGAGACTTCCGCGATCGCGGACGCCACGTTGAAGCTCTTCCCGAAGAGCATCCCCGTTGTCCGTCTGGAGACCTCCCTCGACGGACCGTCGGGCACCATCGACCTGATCTTCCAGGCCTTCCATCTCGTCGACCGGCTGGGCAAAGTGCGCGGCCAAGACCCTGGGCGTCCCCACGTTCCCGAGTTCGGCCGCAAGTTGTACCGGCTCACGCCGCCGCGTGTTCGTCCGACGATGTCCGCGCCGATCCAGCGGAAGCTCTGGGCCCTCCCCGAGGTGAGCGAGGACGGGCAGGCCTTCAAGACGGGGATAGACAAGTTCCTCAAGGCCGCCCGCGCTGCAAAGATCGGCGCACTCGCCCTCGACTACGACGGCACGCTCTGCACGAAGGACGATCGCTTCGATGGCCTCCGAGACGACATCGTCGCCGAGTGCGCGAGGCTCCTGAAGGCTGGCGTTCGCCTCGGCATCGCTACGGGCCGCGGGAAGTCCGTGCGCGATGAGCTTCAGAAGGCGCTCGACAAGAAGCTGTGGCCGCTCGTCCACCTCGGTTACTACAACGGGACGGACATCGGGGCGCTTGAGGACGACAGCTCACCAAGCAAGAATGGCCCTGAAGAACTGGTGCTAACGCGCGCGCACGATCTCCTCGCGGCGGACACCTGGCTGACGGCGACGGCGAAGCTCACGCCACGCCCCCACCAGATCGCCGTGGAGCCCAAGGGTGTTGTGCGCACCGACGCACTCGCGGCCCACGTGATGGCGCTGCTTGCGCCTCTCGATGGCGAGGGTGTGCGCATCGTCGTGTCCTCGCACTCGCTCGACGTGCTCGGGCCCACGCGCGGCAAGGGTTCTCTGGTCTCGTGGCTGCGCCAGCAGATCGGTGCGGGCAGCGAGGTGCTCTGCATCGGTGACCGAGGCGCATGGCCGGGCAACGACTACGCGCTCCTCGCCGAGCCGCTGTCCCTGAGCGTCGACCAGGTGTCTAGCATGAGCAACGCATGTTGGAACCTCGCGCCGCGCGGCGTCTCGGGACCTGACGCGACGCTGCTATATCTCCGCGCCATCGAGGCGCACGGGAGTGTTGGAACCTTCACCTGGAAGGAAGGCGTGGCGCGATGAGAGACGCACTCGCCGAACGCCTGCTTGCCAGTATCATGGACTGGACGCCCGAGGACGTCGCTCGCGAACGCCCCGTGCTGCAGGCTCTCGCCGCCCTGAAGTACGACGAATACCAGCAGTTCAGCCCCGGCATGCGCTTCGTGGAGAGCTTGGCCTTGTGGCTCGGGCAGTTTCACGAGCTGGTCGAACGCAAGGCCGCGTACGACTTCGTCCTGAGTCGCTTGGTGTTCCTGTCCCACGCCGAGATGGCCCACTTCGCAGCCATCGCCTACCCCGACGTGATCCGCCCGGTCTTCATCGAGCAAGCGGCCAAAGACGCGACGCTGCCGCCATTCAGAGTGAGCCAGGTGCTGGGTGCGGACGCGTTCAAGCAGCTCCAAGGCTCGAGCCTGTTCTTCGGGCTGAGCGACGGCGCTCGGATCGATCTCTTCCGACGCAGCAACACAGAGCTGAGCCATGAGCAGATCTTCACCGGCTACGAGCTCTCTGACGATAAGGTCGGCGAAATTCGAAAATGGCTTCACGAGAAGCGCAACCACGAGGAGGCCGCTCCCGCGTTGGTCCTGTTGGATGACTTCTCGGCGAGTGGCACGAGCTGCCTGACGGCCGACGGCGAAAAGCCGAAGGGCAAGGTTGCCAAGTTCATCGATCGCATTCAGTCAAGCGAGGCATGGAAGGCGGTCGTGTTGTTCCCCAAGACACGGTTGGTCATCGTGCTCTACGTGGCGACGGAACAGGCACTCGCCAACATCCACGCAGGCGCGGAGGCACTCAAGAAGGCGCACGGCATCGAGACCACCGTGCTCGCCGTGCAGCGAATCGCGAGCACCATCTCGCTCAAGCCATCCGACACCGACCCGATGATCGCTGTGATCAAGAATGAGAAATACTACGACGCGTCCCTTGAGGACGAGCACACCAAGAAGGGCGACTCGGACCTGAAGTTCGGGTTCGCGGCCGGTGGGTTGCCGCTCGTTCTCCATCACAACACGCCGAACAACTCGATCTTCCTATTGTGGGTCGAGGGCAGCAAGACGGTAAAGCCCTTGTTCCCCCGTGTGAGTCGGCACCGGAGGGAAGCATGAAGGACGTCCGCAACCCCTTTCGGCTGCAAACCGCCGAGAGCATCGACTCCGACGGCGACTTCCTGCGCTTGTTCGGTCACGGGGTTCTCGACCTCCTCCCGAACGACGCACTCACCGGGCGCCCCCTCTTCATTCGCAGCGCGCCGGGTGGGGGCAAGACGTCGCTGCTCAAGCTCTTCACCCCATCCGTCCTTCAACACCTAGTCGCGATGAAGAGCAGCGTCGACGTAAAGGACCTCCTCACCAAGTTGAAGGGGCTCGGTGCGGTCTCGGACCATGACGTCAACGTGCTCTCGATCATGTTGCCCTGCGCCAGGACGTTCCCGGCGCTCGCCGACGTCGGTTTGAAAGGACCTCGCGCGAAGCGTCTCCTCCTCGCGCTCATCGATGCGAGAATCATCTTGGGCGCGCTGCGCGCGACGCTGATCGCTAGGCGGCTGCGGTTCCCCGACGACCTCCATCGGCTCACGTTGCAGGCGCCGCCCGACGACCAGATTCCCGGCCTTTCGCTCCCGTCTGACGGTCGCGCCGTGCAGCGGTGGGCCGAGACGGTGGAGCAAGGCGTCTGCGACATCATCGACACCTTGATGCCCACCGACGGGACGGGCCCCTCGGGGCACGATGCGCTCCTCTCGCTGCGGCTGCTCGACGCCAACTCCGTTCATCTGGACAGTAAGCCGGTCGACACGCGCTGGCTCGTCACCTTCGACGACATGCAGAAGCTGGCTGCCACGCAGCGCGCAGCGCTCCTCGAAGTCGTTATCGAGCAACGTTCGCGATCCACGGTGTGGATGGCCGAGCGCTTTGAGGCGCTCACGACGGACGAACTGCTGGGCAGTGGCGCGTTGAGCGGGCGCGATGGCGAGGTGATCGCGCTCGAGCACGAGTGGAAGGAGAAGCGCCGGTTCGAGCCTGCGGTCCGCTTCATCGCCGATCGGCGGGCGCGGATGGCGGCCGACGTCGCCGGAGCGAACGCCCCGGACTCGTTCGTGCCGACGATTGATGCGGAAGCCGATCTCGACGCGGAGGCGTGGCACGAGAAGACCGAGAGGGCTCTTGCCATTGTACGTGCGCGCGTGGAGGGGCTCGCCAAGGGCAAGAACCAGTACACGGAGTGGGTGACTGTTCGCGCTGCCGCTGACGGCACTCGGAGAGAGCAGCTCATCGGCTGGCGCTCGCTGGAGATCCTGATCGAGCGCCATAGCCGAAAGAAGCAGCTCGCGCTTGTCCTCGTGCCGCTCACCCGCGACGAACTCGATGACAAAGATGGCTCAGACGTGCGTGGTGCCGCCGAGCTGTTCCTGAGCAAGGAGTTCGGCTTCCCGTACTACTTTGGCTTCGGTAGGCTAGCGAGCCTGGCGTCCTACAACATCGAGCAGTTCATCCGGCTGGCCGGCGATCTCTTCGAGGAATCGTTGGCGGCGGCCGTGATGAGACGCCCGCCGCACCTCTCGCCGGACCGGCAGGAGAAGATCCTTGGTGGAGCGTATGACGCCCGCGTCCTCGATCTGCCTCGCCGAGCGAAAAACGGTCGCGATGTCCTTAAGTTCATCGATGCCGTTGGGCAGTTCTGCCAGCACGTGACCCACCAGCCGAACGCCCCGTACTCGCCGGGCATCAACGGCATAGCGATCTCGATGCAGGAACGCAAGACCCTCATCGACCCGAAGCAGCAGGAGCAGAACCCGGCCATCAAGGCGTTCGCCGAACTCCTCGGGACCGCGCTCGCACATAACGTCTTGCACGCCGAGCTCGACTACAAGGTCAAGGGTAACACGTTCATGTTGCTCTACCTGAATCGCCTTCTATGCCCCAAGTACCAGCTCCCGCTTGGGTTCGGCAGCTTTCGCGAGCGCCCGCTCCGCGAGCTCATGACGTGGGCGGAAAAGGGGTTTCGCCCGTCGAAGTCGGAGACGCTTCTATGAGTCAGGACATTCTCCGCTGGAAAGACTACTTCCTTCGTGAAGGCGAGCACTTCGACAAGTTCTGGCAGCCGTTCCTCAACGAACGGAAGCGCGACGTGCTCTTCGTGCTCGGCCACGGGTTTGACGCACGCATGTGTGACGGCGTCGAGAAGGTGCTGTCGCTCGGCGGCGAGGGTGCCCGTGACGTAGTGCTGCTCGCCTTCCATGAGGGACCTGACTCGCCCTCCAATTCCTACGCGGACCAGCGCAAGGCAAACGGGGAGCGCATCGAAAAACTGGTTCAAGGGCGCGGAAAGATCGGGCACAGAACGATCACTAAACAGGAACGCATGGAGTCGGGATCACAGGAATCGAGCTACCTGACCGGCGATAGTCGCAGGGTTTGCGTTGAAATTCCTAAACGTCGAGGTGAGCGCCTCATCACGTTCGTGCGTCGTCC
>Ga0335395_10001876_pt1 | contig 13083 bp, 2 predicted proteins | sample MAT02_FD_205744 | JGI IMG/M metagenome (GOLD analysis project Ga0335395, IMG submission 205744) | Freshwater microbial communities from Lake Fryxell liftoff mats and glacier meltwater in Antarctica - MAT-02 (spades assembly) (version 2) ...
ACACCAGATAATTTGGCATTAGTTTTTGAGAATAGGCAGCTGACCTACAAGGAACTGAATGAGAAGGCTAATCGGCTTGCAAATTACTTGCGTAAGCAGTATGACATTCAGCCTAATGATCTAATTGCTGTTAAGATTTCGCAAAGCCAATCATTGATTGTTACTATTATGGGGATTTTAAAATCTGGAGCTGCATATGTGCCGATTGACCCAGAGTACCCTGAGGGTAGGGTCACTTATATAGAGGCTGACAGTGGGTGCAAACTTACAGTTGATAATCATATGTTAGAAACATTTGCGAGTATAGAATATGAATTCCAATCAAACAACCCTACTCCTATAAGTAAACCTGAAACCCTAGCTTATGTAATTTATACATCAGGATCGACCGGAAAGCCAAAAGGTGTCATGGTCGAGAATCGCAACTTGGTAAACTTGTGTTTCTGGCACAAGCGAAATTTTTTCATATCCAAGGACGATCGTGCTAGCTTATATGCAGGTATGGCGTTTGACGCTTCTGTATGGGAAATATTTCCGTATATCATAACGGGGGCAACTCTTTATATAGTCCCTAAAGATATTCGCTTTGACGTGCCTGCGCTTAATGGCTACTTTGAAAGCCACAAAATCACTATTGCTTTTTTGCCAACCCAAATCGGTGAGCAATTTATGAATGAGGAAAATTTTTCCCTTCGTATTTTATTGATCGGCGGTGATCAATTGAATTCAGCAGCAAAAAAGAATTACACAATTGTAAATAACTACGGACCTACTGAATGCACAGTTGTAGCGTCAAGTCATCAGCTTAAAAGTTACAATACTATTTTTCCAATTGGGAGACCAATCGCAAATTCTCAAATATTTATCATGAACGACCATTGGCAATTGTCACCAATTGGTGTCATTGGTGAAATATACATCGGAGGAGATAACTTAGCTCGCGGTTACCATAACAATGAAAGTCTCACCAATCAAAAATATATACAAAGCCCAATACATAAGGATAAGGTGGTATACAAATCAGGAGATTATGGTAAATGGTTAACTAACGGAGAAATTGTTTTCATGGGGAGGATTGATGACCAAATTAAGATTCGTGGCTACAGAATCGAAACTGGAGAAATTGAAAATGCTCTCTTGCGCCATTCTGAAATACTAGGAGCGACAGTTGTGGTTAGAATGACCTCGATTCACCAGAAAGAACTCATTGCCTATTTTGTTAGTGAAAAAATATTAAGCGCAAGAGATTTAAAATCATATCTGCTAAAATCATTGCCAGCATACATGGTTCCAGCTTACATTGTTCAGATCGAGTCATTACCCATTACCCTCAACGGGAAGATCGATAAGAAAGAATTGCCAGATATTGACACGATGGTAATAAAAACTGAAGAAGAATATATTGCCCCAAGAAATGAGACTGAAGAAAAACTGGTGACTATCTGGAGAGAAGTGCTGCGCAGAGAAGTGATTGGCGTTAAAGATAACTTCTTTGATCTTGGAGGTCATAGTTTAAAAGCAACTTATTTAGTAAGCCTTATTCACAAAGAATTTGATGTTAAAATACCTCTCAAGGAAATTTTTTTGAACATCTTACTAGAAGAACAGGCGCAAATTATTGAAAAAATAAAGAGCTCTAGGGGAGATGTTGCGTTGGAAAATGAAATAACAATCTGACGAAACAGTAAAAAATATTATGAAAGAACTATTAGATATTCTAGCTAAAAAGCAGGTCTACATATCGGTTGCCGATAATGATTTGAAGGTGAGGTTCAATGGACCTCAATTGAGTGAGGAAATTTTAAGGGAAATCAGAGTTAATAAGCAGTCAATTATTGACTACTTAAAGAACCAAAGTGTTTATGATAAGTTTACCCACATTAAAGCTGCGGATAAACGCTTTTTTTATCCTCTGTCATCTGCACAACAAAGACTTTGGACCCTGAGTCAAGTAGAAGAGGGTAATGTAGCTTACAACGTGACCGGTGTATGTATTTTCCAGGGGATAATTGATATGGCTGCGCTTGAGCTTTCTTTCAATAGTATGATAGAACGTCATGAGATGCTAAGAACTATTTTCAGAGAGGATTCAGAGGGCAAAGTAATGCAGATTATCCAAAGCCCGAATGAGGTGCAGTTTAAGGTGACATGCGCTGATTTAGATAATGTTGACCAGCAAGAGGAATTGGTTAAGTCAATTGTGCAGGCCGAAACCGTTAAACCATTTGATCTTGCCCGAGGGCCTATTTTTAGGGCGACATTATTGAAACTACAACCCGGAAAATGGGTATTTAGCTACAGCATGCACCATATTGTCAGCGATGGGTGGTCGATGGGTATTTTCATAAGTGAGTTAATGATGCTTTACAATGCATTCATAAATAATGAAAAGAACCCTCTTGTACCTTTGAATCTTCATTACAAAGACTACGCAGTCTGGCAGCAGGAGCAACTAAAATCATCCCTGTTCGAAGCAGATAAGAAATATTGGTTGAAACAATTTGAAGAAAGTTTACCAATATTGGAATTTCCTGCTGATTTCACTCGCCCTGCAATTAAGACCTATAATGGAGATATAGTCTATCGAAAGGTCAACAAGGTGATTACAGAACAATTGAAAGCATTTTGTCAGCAACAAGGTGGGACTTTGTTTATGGGGATACTGGCTGTGGTTAATGCATTACTTTATAGATATACTAACCAAAATGATATAATAATTGGGAGCCCTATAGCGGGAAGAGAACATTCAGATTTGGAGGGGCAAATAGGATTTTATGTCAATACACTGGCGCTAAGAACGAGGTTAGATGGCAAAATGAGTTTTGTTGATCTATTTTTAGATGTAAAGAGAATTACGTTAGAAGCATATAATCATCAGTCTTATCCTTTTGATGAACTGATTGAATCGCTTCCTTCTCGATGGGATTTGGGAAGGAACCCATTGTTCGATGTGATGGTGGTTTTGCAAAATGCTAATATTAGAGGAAGTGAAGAAGTATTAACCAACCGCAGTGAGTTAAAAATATCAGGATACCCAGGTGTCAAACGAGTAGTTAGTTTATTCGATCTTAGATTTGAATGTGTTGAATCCAATGAGGGACTCAACTTAAGCCTGGAATTTAATAGTGATATTTATGATAGGCCTAGGATTGAACAACTATCTCTCCATTTTGAGAATATCATAAGAGCAGTTATTAGCAGTCCAAATTTACCCATTGGACACCTAGAATATCTTGATGAAAGCGAACGATACCGATTACTTTTTGGACTAAATGATACCGCTTCCCCAATCCCTACTGATAAAACTTTAATTGATTTACTTGAAGAGCAACTTTCCTCAAACAGCGAGAGAATTGCTATAGTGTGTGATGGAAGATCTTTTACATACAAAGAGCTGAATGAGCGATCAAATAAACTCGCAAATTTTTTGGTGACAAAAGTAAATGTTCAACTTGAGGCAAGAGTAGCTATCCTTCAGCAGCGTAGTCCTGAATTCTTGATCTCTGCATTAGCCGTGCTAAAGGCCGGGGGCGCCTATGTCCCGTTAGAAGTTGATATTCCTGAGGATAGACTTTTATATATGCTTGATAACGTTGACGCCCAAGTATTACTGACAGAAAAATCATTTATTGAATTTGGCAATCGGCTACAATGGAGAACCCACGCATTAAAATACCTCATCTGTATTGATGACGATGTTTACAATATGTCCAGCTTGGATGGACACACAGAAAAGGATTTGTGGGAGCACGTAGGTAATATCGCAACAGACGCAATTTCAGGAGGAGGGTGGATGAGTAGTTATACAGGTGAGTACTTTAGTGATGCTGAGATGAAGGAATACACGTTGAATTCCTATCAAAAATTAAAAGATCATCTCACCGCCGACATGAAAGTGCTAGAAATTGGTTGCGCATCAGGCCTAACGATGTTTAAGATTGCGCCAACGGTTAGCGAGTATTACGGTACTGATCTTTCGTCATCTATTCTTGAAACTACCCGGAAGACCTCGGAAGAGAAAGGATATAACAATATTTTTTTATCGTGTTATGCCGCTCATGAGATTGACCAACTGAATCAAACCGATTTTGATCTTATTATTATTAATAGTGTGATTCATAGCTTCAGCGGCTACAACTACCTTCGGAATGTATTGGTAAAGGTTATTGCGAAAGCGAAACCGCAGGCGTTGCTGTTTCTCGGAGATGTTATGGATGAAAATAAAAGAAAGGAATTGATTAATGATTTGGAATTGTTTAGGAAAAATAATCAACAACTCGGATACCGTACAAAAACGGACTGGATGGCTGAATTATTTTTGTCTAAAGATTACTTAAATGACATAATTTCTGACAATATAGGTATTGTAAGCGCCTCTTATTCTGATAAGATATATTCGATACCGAACGAACTCACAAGATACAGATTTGATGCGCTATTAATGATCGACAAAACGCGCAGCCCATTGCCTACCGGGTATGGTAAGAGGAAATATCAATTCGGTATATCGCACGTCGCTACCTGTAGTTCATCTTCCCCAGAAATATTAGCCTCAAATCAAAACCTAGCATACGTGATTTTTACTTCAGGGTCTACAGGGAGACCAAAAGGAGTAATGATTGAGCATTTGGGTATGCTTAACCACCTTTACGCGAAAATCAAAGCATTGAACATGTCAGAAGACAGTCGGGTAATCCAAAACGCTTCGCAAAGTTTTGATATTTCTGTATGGCAATTTTTTGCAGTATTACTATGCGGAGGAAAAATATTTGTTTACAACAATGATGTAGTCCTTAACATGGGACTTTTTATTCAATCCCTGAAGCGCGATTCACCAACAATATTGGAAGTTGTGCCTTCTTATTTGTCAGTACTCTTGGACACGATTGAAGAAGAATTTAGTGATGAAAAACTTGAATCAATCGAATTTCTAGTAGTAACAGGTGAAAACTTGAATCCGAAACTTGCATCAAGATGTTTTCAAGTATTATCTACAAAAAAAATGGTGAATGCGTATGGCCCTACAGAAGCGTCAGATGATATCACTCATCATATTTTTGATGGTTGCGATGGGGTCAAACGTGTTCCTGTCGGCAAGGTCATTCAGAATCTTCATATTCACATACTTGATGATCAGCTGCAGCCGTGCCCACTAGGAGTAAAAGGGGAAATATGTGTGTCAGGTATAGGCGTAGGACGCGGTTACATTAATGATGAAGTAAGGACGAAAGAAACTTTCTTGGAAGATCCATTTCGAAAAGGCGTCCGGATGTATAAAACTGGAGATATTGGTCGCTTTCTTCACGATGGAACCATCGAGTTTTTTGGGCGAAAAGATAGCCAGGTGAAAATACGTGGACATCGTATAGAACTCGGTGAAATCGAAAGCGCTTTGCTTTCGCATGATGAAATCACATCGACAGCAGTCATAGTACTTAATGACGACTTAGGCGAGAAACAATTAGTAGCCTACATCGTATGCGGCACCTCATTGGACAATCTGAATTTGCAATCTTTTTTGCTTAAACGTCTCCCGCGATACATGCAACCAAGTCATTTTGTAATGATTGACAAGCTTCCCTTAACAGCTAATGGGAAAATAGATCGTAAGCGTTTGCCGATTCCATCTGAAATTAATAAAATAAATGAGTCGCTACGTGTGGCACCAAGAAATGATTTTGAGAAGCGCCTTGCAATTTTATGGAGTGACATCTTGAATGTCGACTTTGAAAAAATTGGGGTAAACGATGATTTTTTTGATCTTGGTGGACATAGCCTTAAAGCAACTCGTTTGACTAGTCAAATTCATAGGGAATTCAATGTTAAGTTACAACTAAAAGATCTTTTTAGAAATGGTATTTTAGAAAAACAAACCAGACTCATCCAGAATGCTAAAAAAGATGCTTTCTTAAATATCAAACCCATTAGCGAAGCCCCATCTTATCCTCTTTCATCTTCACAACAACGGTTATGGATGATAAGCCAAGTTGAAGCAGGAAATATAGCATACATAATGCCAGGTGCCTGTACTTTTGAGGGATCCTTGGATATTGAAGCTTTAGATTATGCCTTCGATACTATGATTGCAAGGCACGAAAGCCTCCGAACCGTTTTTGGAGTAGATGAAAATGGTACGGCAGTTCAGTATATTAAAAAAATGGAGGAAGTTGGATTTAATATTGCCTATGAGTTCTTAAGCTCGCTTGAAGAAAGTGGGCAGAAGCTTAAAAATCGCATTCAGGAATCTCTCACAAAACCTTTTGTGCTTGAGGAAGGCCCTTTAATAAAGGCAACTTTATTTCAAATTGCAGTTGACCGTTGGGTTTTTGCTTTCTGCATGCATCATATTATCAGTGATGGCTGGTCAATTAATATTTTTATCAATGAACTTCTTTTACTCTATAATTCAAAAGTAAAAGGCCAACCAAATCCTTTGAGCGCCTTAAAGTTACAATATAAAGACTATGCATCGTGGCAACGCCAACAGATATATGGGCCATCTTTTAATGAAGATAAAGCCTTTTGGTTATCGCAGTTTTCAGGCGATCTTCCTGTCCTAGAATTACCCGCTGATCATAATCGACCAATGATCAGAAATTATTCCGGAAGTATTATCACTCACGCAATTAGTACTCCTGTTGCTAGAGAATTCCAAAAATTACTTGATGAGTCAAAATGCACATTATTTATGGGACTGCTTACTGCAGTTAATACATTACTTTATCGCTACACCGGGCAAGAGGATATTATTATAGGAAGCCCAATTGCAGGGCGCGAGCATTCAGATCTTGAAGACCAGATTGGCTTTTACGTAAATACACTAGCTATTAGGACTAAATTGAATGGAAACGACATTTTCAAAGATATTCTCGGCAGAGTTAGAGAAACGACACTTGGTGCTTTCGAGCATCAGATGTACCCTTTTGATGAACTAGTGCAGGCGCTTAACCTTCGAACAGATGTAAGCAGAAATCCGCTTTTTGATGTCATGGTGGTTCTTCAAAATACGGATGACAGACGTAATGACATGACACAAGCATTATCTGGTGTAAAAACGGGCGTCTATAATGATTTTCACAGTACAGTGAGTCTTTTTGATCTAAGATTTGATTTCAGGGAAACACAAGGCGGCCTGTCCGTCAACATTGAATACAACACAGATATTTACGACAAATGGAGGGTTAAGCAGATGGCTTTTCATTTTGAAAAAATAATTGAAGAAGTTACAAAGGATTCGATTGTTCCAATTGGCCTACTCAACTATATGGAGGATAAAGAGCGGCATAAGATTCTCCATAGCTTTAACAATACATTGGTGCCTTTACCTGAAAATAAGACATTAGTTGATCTCTTTACAGATCAAGTTACCAAATCGCCTGCGGACATTGCGATAGTATTTGAAGAAAGAAAATTGACATATCGAGAATTGGATGAATACTCCAATAGATTGGCTAGGTTTCTTACTTCGATAACTAGCATTCGCGCTGAGGAAAGGGTTGGTATCTTACAATCACGCGGGCTGGATCTAACAGTCTCCATTCTTGGAACTCTAAAATCTGGAGGAGCCTATGTTCCACTTGATGTGGATTATCCTATTGATCGATTGATTTACATATTGAAGGATTCTGGAATTGAGATTCTGCTTGCAGGAAAGAATCATATTGAACTTGCAAATAAACTACAGTGGAGGTGTGACTCTCTTCACCATCTCGTTTGTATTGATAGCGATAATATATTTGATGAGCAGGGCGGTGAAGAGAACACATTGATGTCTGAAGAATTATGGAATTCTGTTGGGGATACAGCAACAGATGCCATTTCCCGTGGAGGATGGATGAGTAGTTATACTGGCGAATATTTGAGCGCTGAGGAAATGCAAGAGTACTCTGACAACGTTTATTTTAAGCTAAGGGATCATCTTCATGGCGACATGAAAGTCCTCGAGATAGGATGTTCCTCAGGACTAACCATGTTTCGAATTGCCCCTCATGTGGGAACCTATTATGGGACTGATATGTCGCCATCAATATTATCTTCGACGCAGGAAGAAGCATCAAAGCTGGGCTATGAAAATGTCTCTTTATCATGTTTGCCGGCTCATGAAATTGATCAATTAAGTGAGCAGAATTTCGATCTTGTAATTATCAACAGTGTTGTACACTGCTTTAAGGGTCACAACTACCTTCGAAAGGTCCTTGTAAAATCAATTGGGAAAGTAAGATCAAAAGGATTTCTTTTTCTCGGTGACCTCATGGACGAAGACAAGCGTGATGCCCTGCAGGAAAATATGTTGACATTCAAGAATAGCAATCTTGGTAAAGGTTATCACACAAAAACGGACTGGTCTAAGGAGTTGTTCGTTTCACGTGAATATCTTGACGATTTGATAAGTGACGAGATTGGAATTACTTCGATCAACTATTCAAAAAAAATACATGCTATTGAAAATGAGTTGACTAGATTTCGTTTTGACGCTTTTGCATGCATTGATAAAGATGCGAAAAACAAGGAAAAACATCGTAACAAGTACCAGTATGACTTACAGTCAATTACACTACAGCCGTCTAATTCTTTAAATTATATGATTCCGGTTCGGAACTTGGCATATGTATTATATACATCCGGATCTACCGGTAATCCGAAAGGTTGCATGTTGGAACATCGCGGTATTGTTAATAGGCTAATATGGATGTGGGCACAATACAAATTCAACTCCAGTGATATAATCTTACAGAAAACAACGTTTACATTTGATGTGTCAGTTTGGGAGTTGTTGATGCCCATTTGTTTCGGAGCTAAGATGGTCATGTGTCATAAAGATGATGTTGGCTCTCCAGAACGCATTGCACACTTGATTGAAAAGCACAAAATCACTTGCCTGCATTTTGTTCCAAGTATGCTTAATGTGTTTATGGCTACGATGTTTAATCGACAAGAAATTTCATCTCAATTGAACAGTTTGCGGCTTGTTATTGCAAGCGGTGAAGCACTTTCCGTTCAAAGTGTTATTCAATGGTATGAAAAATGCAACGCGGCAATCCACAATTTATACGGCCCCACAGAAGCATCTATCGATGTAACCCATTTTACAACCTCAAAAAAAAATAAAGTAATTCCAATAGGTAAACCCATTTGGAACACTGAGATTTATGTACTCGACGGATCATCTCAACTGGTTCCCATTGGAGTTCTTGGGGAGCTCTGTATAAGTGGAGTTGGCTTGGCTCGTGGCTATCTTAATCAAGCTCAGTTGACTTCTCAGAAATTTATCGAGAATCCCTTCGCTTTGAAACAAAAAATGTATAGAACAGGTGACCTTGGACGATGGCGCCAAGATGGAAATATTGAATTTGTTGGGAGGAAAGATGATCAAATTAAGATTCACGGATACCGTATAGAATTAGGTGAAATTGAAAAGGCAATTCAAGGGCATAACGATATTGAAGATGCTGTCGTTGTTGCAAGAATTAATCAAGATGGAGATAAAGAGCTAGTTGCTTATATTATTAGTAATGTGCAATTAAGTCCGTCCGATCTTCGCTACTCTTTATTGAGAATTCTTCCGACGTATATGTTGCCGAATCATTTTGTGCAGATGAAGGAGTTTCCGTTAACAAGCAGTGGTAAAGTATCAAAAAAGGAACTCCCCAATCCGCAGGGGTTAGGATTAACTGCAACTGAGGAGTATATGCCGCCTAGAACCGAGCTGGAAAGTAAGCTTGCAATTCTATGGCAAGAAGTACTCGGAAAAGAGAGGATAAGCATTAGAGAGAATTTTTTTGAATTGGGTGGAGATTCCTTCAAAGCGATTCGACTCGCCTCGAGGTACGGAAAGCAAATTGCAATTATAGATCTATACAAAAACCCAACAGTGGAGACTCTTGCGTCATACCTAGAGGCTGGCGAAAGCAACCGATTACTTCAACCGCTTACTGAGGCCTGTGGTACTGAAAAAATCTCAATTATCATTTTTCCGTACGCAGCAGGTGACCCTGTTGTTTATCGAAATTTAGCAACTGCATTTGGAAAAAATAGCGAGTTCGGAGTTTATTGCGTCAGGCTACCACGTTATGAAAAATGGGAGAACAGTGTAAAGGATATTTTGCTGAGTGTTGCAGATGAAATTGAAAAGGAGATCAAAGCGAAAATTAGGACTCCGGTGTTACTTCACGGGGAGTGCATAGGAGCGGGATTGGCTTTGAAAGTAGCTGAAGGCTTGCAACAGAATGATTCTGTAAAGGTTATCGGTATAAGTTTGGCTGGGATTCTAGCGCGCCAAAAAGTTGGCATTGCATTGAAAGACGATGGAAAAAACGAATTACTACTCCGATTCTTTAAGAAATTGGGAGCTACTTTGCCCTTAAATCAAGAAGATCGTGAGGCGTTTTCCAAAAATGCGCTATTTGATGGGGCATTGTCTATCGAAGCATTTAATGATTTTATTTACCGTATGAAATACAATGACTTCATTAAACTGACTACGCCGATTTATTGCTTAGTAGGTGATAAGGATCCAATGACGAGGCGCTTCAGGACAAAATATAAAAAGTGGCAAGCTTATGCTCATGCAACCGAGCTTGTTGTGTTCAAGGATGTTGGCCATTACATTTCGAGGGATAAATATAATGAACTAGCATATACTCTTGCTCAAATCGCCCTAGGTCAGCCGCAAAAGGTTTGTGAGAGACAGTTAGGGCCTAAGGAAAACCGTTTGACTTCGTTTTTGAAAGATCTTATTGGGATATGATTTGTGTGAAGTCAAAAGCTTATAGATTCATTTATTCGCAATTTAAATAGTTTGCTATGCAACTAAACTCCGAAATTCTGCTTAACCATGAGAAACTTCATCCATATTATCGGGATATGATTCTTAGTCTTTCAGAGGATCAGCAGAGTTTAAATCATCACATAGACTTGCGCCTAGATAGCGTTCCTGATTTTTTGAAAAAATACGAATTTCCTATTTCCCCTTGGCCAATTGTTATTTCTCATGAAATAGCAAGTGAATTTCAATTAATTACGTCATCACTTCCAAAGATCATTCAGCGTTGTATACTTCTTTATTACCAAGATAAACTCCAACAATTTGAGGAGCACCTTAACCTGAACCATCTGGTTTACACGATTTTCTCGCAATCTCCAAATGCATGGGAGATGCACTTCAATCGAATGGATATCATATTCACTAAAGCAGGGATTAAGATTTTGGAAATGAATGCAGCATTAAAATTTGGTGGTTGGCAATTGGCCCCACTTGTACCACAATTTCAGCAAATTCTTAATAGAATAAGTAGCGATTCTACGCCGACTTCCCGAAATACTTTGAGAATTTTTTTCGAAGCATTGTTTAAGTGCATTAGCTCTCACTGTTCTCTAAATCCTACCTATTCTATTTTAGTTCTCATGCCTTTAACTAATGACTACGAAGATTTGATGGGAGAATTTTCCCGTATTTTTTACCAAGCAATGCCTGAATATGTTGGTGAGGCAGATTTTTTTTCGGCCAACGATCCACGTGATGTGAAATTTGAATCCGCTGGACACATCACTTATAAAGGAAAAAAATTGGGCGCTGTGATTGATGCTGGGCATACAGCCATTAATTCACCTTGGATAGGGGATTTCGAAATTAAAGCCACTCGTGTACACTTAACTGGGAAGGTGTTTTTTCCAAGTAATCCTTTTTACAGTATGTTAGGGAGCAAATTGCATTTCGCATTGATGAACGAACTGGCAGACACTAATCGCCTCACATTAGAAGAGAGTAATTTTATTAAAAAGTATATCCCTTGGACGGTTCAGTGCTATCGAAAAGCTGATAAAATTGTTAACTGGCATGGCAGTTTAACTAAGTTGAGAAGTCTTCTATTGGATAATAAGTCTGAGTTTGTTATCAAAATTATAGACTCAGGGTCAGGTAATAATGTTTATGTTGGCAAATTTACTGACACTTCAATTTGGGCTCAAATTGTTGAAAGAAGTTTCACGGAACCAAATTGGATTGCTCAAGAATTTCACGAAACAAATCAACTCTATGCTCCCCTTTCAAATGGTGAGTTAGGGGTATTTAATCCGGTCTTTGGAACATTTGGAATACTTGGAGACTATGCTGGGTCTTTTGTGCGCCTCGGTGAAGTAGCAGATTTAAGAAATAAAGGTGTAATCAATTCCGCCACTGGAGCATGTGAATCACTCGTTTTTGAAATGCCGAATGCTTTTAATTGATTATTCCGGGAAGTGTGACCTAGGGATTCCGCTAATGGTTTGACCCACCCATTGTGCAAAAGAATTTGATATTGTAAAGGTATTAGTTTTTTGTTGTGTTCCCGGTTGATTTTTTGCGTAGCGATTCGCCCTTCAATTCAAAGCGGTTAGCGTTGGTCAAAAGTCGATCCATAATAGCATCGGCAAGGGTTGGTTCATCAATGTATTGGTGCCACTTGGCGATGGGCAGTTGGGAAGCGATGATAACTGATTTTTTCGCGTACCTGTCTTCCAGTATTTGAAGCAAGGCAAGTCGTGTATTTTGATCCATGGGAGCCAGCCCGAAGTCATCCAGTATAAGGAGGCTGACCCGTTCGAGTTGGTTGAGTAACTTGACAAAGGATCCATCGAGCTTGGCCATCATAATTTTTTCCATAAACCGGTTTAAGTTTAGATAAAGGGATTTGTATCCCATCGCACAAGCCTGATGCCCCAGTGCACAGGCCATAAAACTTTTGCCCGAACCCGTGGCCCCACTGATGAGAATATTTTCTGCACGGTCCAGATAGGAACAGTCTGCAAGTTGAAGGAGTTGTTCTTTGGACAGGTTTCGTTCTGTGCCACAGGTGATCTCTTCCAGTGATGCGGCATAGCGAAGTTTACTCAGCTTCAGGTAAATCTGTGTTTTGTAGTGAACGCGATTTTGTTTTTCAGCCTGCACCAACTGGGCGATGAGCGCATGGGCCTCAGGGTGTTTGTTCAAGGGCATTTGCAAAACGGCCTGATAACTTCTGGACATTCCTGAAAGTTTCAGTTCGTGGAGTTGTTCAAGGGTTGCTGTTGTGTTCATAGATGGTTTATGGGTTAGTAAAAATGGAT
>Ga0335395_10001877_pt1 | contig 13080 bp, 17 predicted proteins | sample MAT02_FD_205744 | JGI IMG/M metagenome (GOLD analysis project Ga0335395, IMG submission 205744) | Freshwater microbial communities from Lake Fryxell liftoff mats and glacier meltwater in Antarctica - MAT-02 (spades assembly) (version 2) ...
ATCAAGAGAACTGCTCGACCAAGACCGCCTTGGCAAAGTCTCGGTTCATGCGTGCGATGTGAGCTACGCTGATTTCCTTTGGACAGGCTGCTTCGCACTCATACTGGTTGGTGCAGTTTCCGAAGCCTTCGGCATCCATTTGACGCACCATTGCGAGAACCCGCTTGTTGCGCTCAGGTTGGCCTTGTGGTAATTGCCCAAGGTGGGAAACTTTTGCTGCGACGAATAACATCGCAGAAGAATTTTTACATGAAGCCACGCAGGCTCCGCAGCCGATGCAGGCCGCCGCATCAAAGGCTGAGTCCGCATCTCCCTTGGGAATCGGCACGGAGTTGGCGTCCACGCTCGATCCGGTGCGGACGTTCACATAGCCGCCCGCTGCCACGATCCGATCAAACGAACTGCGGTCCACCATCAAATCTCTGACCACCGGGAATGCATTGGAGCGGAATGGCTCGATCCAAATCGTATCTCCCTCGGTGAATTTCCGCATGTGCACTTGGCAAGTCGTGATTCCGCGCTCTTTTCCGTGGGGAATGCCATTGATAGTGAGTGAGCATGAGCCGCAGATGCCTTCGCGGCAATCATGGTCAAAGTGGATTGGATCACCTCCTTTTTCGATCAATCCATCGTTGACGATGTCCAGCATTTCAAGAAATGAAGCCTCTGTTGGGATATTTCGTGCATCGTAAGTCTCGATCTTTCCTTTCGCCTTCGGGCCACTTTGCCGCCATACTTTGAGTGTCAAGTTCATGATAGTTTACGCTTCAGTCTATTTGCAAAAACGTCGTGCTTTCAACCAAATTGTCACAACGTGAAGAAAGCTAGGACTGATTGTGCGCCGTGCTAGCGGAAATATCGGGGTTTTACATCGCTTGGTGAATGAATTTGTGGGGGGGCGCTTCGGGGGAGTGCTGGGAGCGAGACGCTCCAGCAACGGCCTGGTGCAGGGATGCACCAGCCACAACGCTCCAGCAACGGCCTGGTGCAGGGATGCACCAGCCACAACGCTCCAGCTACTTTTGATCGCTGGTGAATGATTTCGCTTTACAAGTGTTATTTTGACACTTATTGGATGTGCATGGCATTCACTTATTCATATCCGCGTGCTGCGCTAACGGTGGACTGCGTGGTGTTTGGATTCGATGAGGGAGCGCTCAAGGTGCTGCTGATCCGCCGGGGCATCGAGCCATTCAAAGGCTGCTGGGCACTTCCCGGTGGATTTGTGCAGACCGATGAGACGCTGGACGCTGCGGCCCGGCGCGAGTTGCAGGAGGAGACGGGGCTTAGCGAAGTCTATCAGGAACAACTTTATACCTTTGGTGCAATCGAGCGTGATCCGCGTGAGCGCGTGATCAGCGTGGCATATTTCGCCCTCGTCCGCCGTGCCGACCACATCCCGTTGGCGGCGACGGATGCGGCGGAAGCGGCGTGGTTCGTGGCGGAAACGATTCCCTCACTCGCCTTCGATCATGCTGGGATTTTGGAAATTGCACTGAATAGGCTGCGGGGAAAAATCCGCTGGCAGCCGGTCGGGTTTGAGTTGATGCCGGAAAAATTCACACTCACGCAGTTTCAAGCGCTCTATGAAGCGATCCTTGGCCGGACTCTCGATAAGCGGAATTTCCGGAAAAAACTGCTCGCACTCGGCTTATTGGTCGCCCTGGAGGAATTCACCACCTCGGAATCACGTCGGCCGGCCCAACTTTTTTGTTTCGATCATTCCAAATACCAAGTCCTCACCCGTATGGGATTTATTTTCGACCTATGAACACCAATAACCCGCTTTTGACCGACCTCTATCAACTCACCATGGCCGCCGCCTATCATGCGAGCGGACGGGCCGAGCAGGAGGCGGCGTTCCATTTATTCTTCCGCACGCTACCATTCAAAGGTGGATATGCGGTCGCCGCAGGACTCGGGAGTGCCGTAGAATGGTTGAAGGGCTTTCACTTCGGGGCCGAGGACATCGACTTTCTCGCAACCCTGAGGGATTCCGAAAACGCCCAATTGCTCCCGCCCGAATTTCTCGATTATCTGCGCGAACTGAAGCTCACGGTGAATATCGATGCGATGCCCGAGGGCACTTTGGTTTTCCCGCACCAGCCACTTCTCCGAATCACCGGCCCGATCCTCCAGTGTCAATTGCTCGAGACCGCATTGCTCAATATCATCAATTTCCAAACCCTGATCGCCACCAAGGCCAGCCGGGTTTGCCAAGCCGCGCAGGGGGAGCCGGTTTTGGAAATGGGACTGCGCCGCGCTCAAGGGCCGGATGGTGCGCTCGCCGCTAGTCGCGCCGCCCACATCGGCGGCTGCGCGACGACTTCCAATGTGCTGGCTGGAAAAGCTTTTGGGATCCCGGTCAAGGGAACTCACGCGCATTCATGGGTGATGTCCTTCGAAACGGAAATGGAAGCCTTCGAGCAATACGCCGCCGCGCTGCCAGGAAATTGCACCTTCCTCGTCGATACCTACGACACGCTCGAAGGCGTCCGCAACGCTGTGAAAATGGGCATCAAACTTCGTGAATCCGGCCACCGCTTATTAGGCATCCGGCTCGATTCCGGGGACCTCGCTTGGTTGAGCCAACAAGCGCGCATCATCTTGGATGAAGGTGGATTTCCCGATTCGGCCATCGTCGCCTCGAACGATTTGGATGAAAACATCATCGAGAGCCTGAAACATCAAGGTGCGAAAATTAGCATCTGGGGCGTCGGCACCAAACTCGTCACCGGCGGTGATCAGGCCGCGCTTGGTGGAGTTTACAAACTCGCAGCCGTCCGGGACGACTCAGGAAATTGGCAATCGCGCATTAAACTCAGCGAGCAAGCGATCAAAGTTTCCACACCCGGACTCCAGCAGATCCGCCGATTCTCACACGGTGGCCAATTCATCGCCGATGCAATTTACGATGCCGAGCAGGGCTGTCCTGAGCCATGCAACATTGTCGATCCTGCCGAATTTCTCCGCCACACCACTCTCCCGGCAGGAACGGCCTATCAGGATCTGCTAGTGCCTTTACTAAGAAATGGAAAACTCGTCAGCGAATTGCCACCGCTAGTGGATTCCCGTGCCCATTGCATTGCTCAACTCGCCTCGCTCGATCCCAGCATCAAGCGCCTTGCCAATCCGCATAACTACCCAGCGGGTCTTGAGGCCGGACTCTTTCAGAAAAAAATCGATCTCATCCATAGGACGCGTCCCTTATGAAAACCATCACCCTCGCCGCCACCGCGCTCAACCAAACTCCGCTTGCCTGGAAATCCAACGCCGCGAATATCCGCGCCGCGATCTCCGAAGCCCGCTTGGCGGGGGCCAGCGTCGTCTGCTTACCAGAACTTTGCCTCACCGGCTATGGCTGTGAAGATGCCTTCCTCTCGCCCAATACCCATGCACAGGCATGGGCCAGTCTGCGTGAAATTCTTCCAGACACACGCGACCTCGTCGTCTCGTTCGGTCTGCCCATTTTCCATCATAATTCCGTCTTTAACGCGGCCGCTCTTGCCGTGGATGGGCAGCTCGTTGCGCTCGTCTGCAAGCGTCACCTCGCTGGCGATGGCATTCACTATGAGCCGCGCTGGTTCAAGCCATGGCCATTACACGTTCGCGATGTTTTCCAAGCACCTGACAATGGCGAGGAAGTCCCCATCGGAGATCTCGTCATCGACGTCGGTGGCGTGCGGCTGGGTTTTGAAATTTGCGAGGATGCATGGGTCGCCCGGCGTCCCGGAGGTGATCTGGCAGCACAGGCGGTGGACATTATTCTCAATCCAAGTGCCAGCCACTTCGCCTTCGGAAAACGGGAAATCCGGCGTCGCTTCGTGATTGAGGGATCGCGTGCTTTTGGTGTGAGTTATGTTTACTCGAATCTATTAGGAAACGAAGCCGGCCGCGCGATTTACGATGGGCAAACGCTCATCGCCAGCGCGGGCACACTTCTCGCAGAAGGCACACGGTTTTCTTACCGCGATCATCTCGTCACCATCGCCACGGTGGATCTAGATCTCACGCGCCTCGCGCAGTCCCGCACCGCCAGCCACCGCATCCAGTTGCCCGATGTCCATCACCCAGCAGTGTTGCGGATTGATTTCGATTGGCCGGAAGCGGAAAATTTTACCTGTCACGCTGGCGAAGTTTGGGAACAATCACCGACGCTGAAAGAAGAAGAATTCACCCGCGCCGTCAGCCTCGCGCTCTTCGATTACCTGCGGAAAAGTCACACCTGCGGCTTCACGGTATCGCTCAGCGGCGGCGCGGATTCTGCGGCGGTCGTTTGCCTGATCCACCTGATGGCCCAGCTTGTTCTGGAAGATGGAGAGGCAGTGAAAAAGCTTCCATCGAACACAAAACCGCAGGATGCCCGGGAACTCACCCGCCAGCTTCTCACCACCGCCTACCAAGCCACCGAGAATAGCGGCGAAGTCACCCGCAATGCTGCTGCAGTTCTCGCAGATGCCATTGGTGCAAACCATCACGAGCTCGACATCTCCGCCTTGCATCAAGGCTACGTCGATCTCATCGGCCACGCCATCGGCCGCGAACTCGACTGGCAGCATGACGACATCGCCTTACAAAACATCCAAGCCCGCGTCCGCTCCCCCGGCATCTGGATGATTGCCAATCTGACCAATACGCTCTTGCTCTCCACCAGCAACCGCAGCGAAGCCGCCGTCGGCTACGCCACCATGGATGGAGACACCTCAGGCTCGCTCGCACCCATCGCCGGCATCGATAAAGCCTGGCTCAGAAAATGGTTGCAATGGTTAGAAGCCGACGGGCCCTTACTGAAAAATGGCAAAGCATGCATTCCAGCCCTTCGCGTAATCAACCAACAACAACCCACCGCCGAGCTCCGTCCCATGGGTTCCGCACAAACCGATGAAGGCGACCTCATGCCATACCCCGTGCTCGATGCCATTGAGCGCGCGGCCATCCGCGACAAACGCGGCCCCGCCGATGTCTTCACCGTGCTCCGCCGAGATTTCCCCGGCTACCCCGAAGCCCAGCTTTTCCAATGGCTCACCCGCTTCTTCCAACTCTGGTCCCGCAATCAATGGAAGCGCGAACGCTACGCCCCAAGCTTCCACCTAGACGATCAAAACCTCGATCCAAAAACGGGCTGCCGCTGGCCCATCCTCAGCGGTGGGTTTGAGCTGGAGTTGGAAGAGCTGAAAAAGCTACCAATTATATGAATGTAACCCATAAACTCACCCACTCTCTACTTGGAACCGCCCTCGGCGATTCTCTGGGGTTGCCTTCTGAGGGGATGAGCCGCGCACGCATCGCGAAACGCTGGCAGGGCGCGCTGGAGCAGCGGTTTCTGTTCGGTCGTGGCATGCTCAGCGACGATACAGAACACACGATCCTTGCTTCACAGGCATTGTTGCTTTGTGGAGGTGATCCGGCAGTTTTTCAAAAGCGATTGGCGGGCAAGCTGAAATGGTGGTTAGCGGGCCTGCCGGCTGGGATCGGATTGGCCACGGCCAAAGCGATCATCAAGCTTTGGATTGGTTTTCCGCCGGGACGAAATGGAGTCTATTCCGCAGGCAACGGCCCCGTGATGAGAGCGCCCATTCTTGGAGTTTACTTCGCCAATGACAGCCGGAAACGGGCGGCGTTTGTGGCTGCATCTACTATTCTGACTCACACTGACCCCAAGGCAGTCGAGGCCGCGATGATGGCGGCGGATTGTGCTGCATTTGCAGCCAACGGGGAATTGTGTAGAGATGTGATTCTTGATCGGATGAAGGAAATCGCCGTGTCGCCAGAATGGGGCCAGCCGATACAAAGCATTGAGGCATCTCTGGCAGACGGATCGAGCGTCAGTCAATTCGCAGATAAGATGGGATTTTCCAAGGGCGTGTCCGGATACTCAGTTCATACAATGACCATGGTGCTATTCATTTGGTTGAGACATCGCGGGGATTTCAGTTCGATTGTTAGCGAGGCGATTGCCTGTGGCGGAGACACGGACAGCGTGGCGGCGATTGCCGGAGGAATCGCGGGGGCTGAGACTGAGAGCTTCCGAACTGAGTGGTTGGGTATGCTGTCTGATCACCCCTACACCGTGGACTACATCACCCGTCTTGGTTCGGCGCTCGTGGAATCGGCTCAAGGTCGCTTGGTGAAACCGCCTTTCGTTGCCAACTGGCAGATCATCCCCAGAAACACCCTCTTTTTCATCACGGTCCTGTTCCACGGGTTTCGTAGAATTCTCCCACCATACTAATAACACTCATGCACGCACTTCTCCTCATTGATATACAGAACGACTTCCTCCCCGGCGGCGCGCTTGCAGTAGCCGGGGGCGACGCGATTATCTCAATCGTCAACGCCATGATGCCGCAGTTTAAAATCATCGTGGCGACGCAGGATTGGCACCCGCCGGATCATGGCAGTTTTGCGGCGAATCATCCGGGGAAGATAGCTTTTGATCTGATCGATCTCCATGGCTTGCCGCAGACCCTATGGCCGGTGCATTGCGTGCAGAATACGGGTGGTGCATTATTCGCTCCAAAGCTGGAGACACGGCGGATCGCTAAAGTTTTTCCGAAAGGAGCCGACCCGCAGATAGATAGCTACAGCGGATTTTTCGATAACGGCCACCGTGGCGACACAGGACTTGCGGCATGGTTAGGCGAGCAGGGTGTCACTGAACTAACCCTGTGCGGACTAGCGCTGGATTACTGCGTGAAGTTCACCGCGCTGGATGCACTTGCATGCGGCTTCAAGGTGAATCTCCAGCTTCCTGCCTGCCGTGGTGTGGAATTGCAGGTGGGAGATTGCGAGAATGCAATCGCCGAGATTCGCGAGCGGGGTGGGGTGATTGTAGAATGAATTCAAAGGTCAAGCGGCTTGAGGTGATGTAATTGGTCCTGCCAGGAATATGCTTTCTGCGGGAGGCTCCTGAACAGCCGTTGGGCTAGACCGGCCTGCCGGTAGAAGCCTTCTTCACCTTCGTGGCCTCGGCGAAGTAGGTGGCGAAGACTGGAGAGCGGGGAGGGGGGCGATTTCCCATGATTACCCAAGCATTCACCTGCCAGCCATGACTCCCGCAAAAGCGACTCAAGCCACTCCGAAACAGCAGATGATCTTCCTTCTCAATGAAGATCACTTTACCACCATCACCACGAGCCATGATATGATGAATTGCACCGGGATATCCGAAACGCAACGGTCTAGCCATAATGGAGCTTCAATTTAGTCTCATGATGATCGAGTAAAATATTACGGTGCGAGGACTGACCCTTTCGAATATCCTCTTTTCTGATGCCGAATCCCTTCTATCATAAAGAAACTTTACTATTTTTCTGGGGATTTGCGGTACGGGTTCTGTAATGTAGCGTCCCCCCATGAACGATCCTTTCTACTACGAAGAGCTCCGCGGCAATGCGATCCGGCCCTACCTGCCGGAGATCGGTCGTCTCCGGATCGCTGTCTTCCGCGAGTATCCCTACCTCTATGACGGCGACCTTGGCTATGAGGAGGCCTACCTCGAGACCTACCCACGTTCTGAACGCAGCCTCATCGTCCTGCTGAAAAGCGAAGGCGAAATCATCGGGGCGACCACCTGCATGCCGATGGCGGACGAGTCACCCGAATTTCAAGCGCCCTTTCTTGCAACCGGATACGACCTCAACGATATCTTTTACCTCGGTGAATCCGTCATCCTCCCCGCTTTTCGCGGCCGCGGGGCCGGGCACGAATTTTTCAAGCGTCGCGAGGCCCACGCCCGACGTGTCGGCCCCTTTCGCCACACCTGCTTCTGCGCCGTCGACCGCCCGGTCGATCATCCGAGCCGCCCGGCAGGATACGAGCCGCTCGACGCCTTCTGGACACGGATGGGTTATCGCAAAGACCCCGACCTCCGATGTGAACTGGAGTGGAAGGAGATCAACGAAGCCCTCCCGAGTCGGAAACGCCTTTCCTACTGGCTCAAAGAGTGGGAATGAGCGGTCATCGAACGGGAAAAGATCCTCACTTCTTTTCCGCCTCAAGGAGCGCTTTTGCAAAGCGTTCGCCCACCTCGATCGTTCCGGCAGCGGTGAAATGGGTATGGATCGGCCCCAGTGTCTCAGCACCCTCCGTGTCCACGTAATCACAACGGGGGACGGACTCCCCCCCAGTGCGAAGTTGCGCTTGGTGTTGTGGTGGCGCTTGGAGCGGTAGATGACGGTCTTGGTGGTGGCGTTCCAAGTGATTTTCTGGAGGGAGAAGGGATGGCGAAGCAGATACTCGGCGAGGCGTCTCCGGCCGGCGGTGTCGTGGGCGGGGACAGGTTCTTCGCCGCCGTTGTCGATGTGGAAGCCGGAGTATTTCCAAGAGAGGAGGTCGGCGAGTTTTCCGGGGCTGATGAGCCATTCGGGTCATGATTCGCATCGTGTATTTCGACCTCTTCACTGCCTTGAGGGGTTGGTCGGGAAGAATAGGGTTTTGGTTCTGCCAGTCGAGCGTCACGGTGATCCGATTCGGTTTTCTTCATTGAGGAATTGCGGCAGCTCGAAACTCATTTGCTTTTGTTTACGCGGTTCCAGTTCGTCCACCAGCTTCCCCAATTTGATTTTTTCTCAATCGAATCCAGCGCTCCAAGGCTTGGACGGGCCAATAAGCGCTTTAGCTGGATAGGGGAACTTACCGGGACAAATTTCTTGTCCGGCGAGTAGTAAACAAGCGCAACAAGGTGGATGCCATGAGGAGTAGCGCTCAATAATCATCCTGAAACAGGGATGGGCTGGCGTTTCTCTTGATGCTTCGCAGGGGCTGAAGGAATTCCGGTCGCTCTATGAACATCTTCAAGCGAGAATTTTGGAGATGATAGAGATCTTGGACGAGCCGCGAGCCAGCCCGGAGCTTGAGATTTTCAAATCCTCGGAAGCGGATGAATCGGTGATTGAGCAGATCGTTGCCGTGCAGCGGGAAGAACTGGAGGAAGAGATCGCCGGTTTGAGAGACGAGGCGGAGCGGGTGGCGGAAGAAGCACGGGAGTTGGCGGGGGAGGTGCCGTTTTAGAGAGAGGCTTTCTTCGGATATCGATCAGTCGCTGAAAAAATTCCTAGGAAAGAGGGATTGAGTTTCTAGGCGGGTGGAGACTGCGGCTTTGGCTTCTTTTTCTTCCTCCATTTCTCGCTCGTGCAAGATCTCATGATGGCCATTCTGGTGGAGCCAGATGGGATCGGCGTTGTCACGGATGAACTCCTCCACATCCATTCCGTCAATGGTGGGTTCGCGGCGCACGCGGACTTGTTTGCCGTTCATGAAGACGGTCATAAAATCCTTTTTCCGCTGCTTCTTGGCGGCGCGTTGGGCGGATGTCAGCTTTTTCTTCGGTTTGGCCATGGTGATCATTCTTCCTCATCGTCCCAATCTCCCACGGCTGCCAGTGCGGTGAACTCATTGGAAAGGTCCAGATCAATTTGCGCCTAGAGGACGGAGACGAGAAGTTCCCGGGTTGATGGAGCGGTCAGCAATGCTGATAGCAGTTTCACGGTCGCCTCATCGGGCTCGTCCACTCCCCAGTATTCCGGGATGAAATCGACCGCGCACGAACGCACGTCGGATGAAATTTTCGCATCGCCCGCAGTTTCCAAGGCGAGTTCCAGATGAGCAGGTTCGCGGACGACTTCGCAAATCATGCGGAGTTGTGTCCAGGCATCCATGCGGAGCCGATCCGTATGTCGGGATCTCGACGCAGGCCCTCCTATGCAACCTAAGGCGCGCGCGGCGAGCCGTTCCAGAGCCTCCCATGTTCCTTTGGAAGACGGGTCGGCATCGCGGGCTGCCGCAAGTGAAACAGCCCTTTCACCAGAGTGGCGCAGCTCGTCTGTTAGCAAAATACTCAGATACCTGGAGACCCGGGCCATTTCTATTGCGGCGATCCGGCAGCCTTTGCCCCGATGCGCGCTGATCTCCTCTGACAATTCCAGCACTGCGGACATCAATTCAGGATCTCCGGCAATCTGCCGTGACTGTTCTCCGAGCTGATGGATGGTAAAGTGCAGGCCATTGCCATAAGCCGCGCTCTGCTCGGGCGGATGGGAGATCAGCCTGCGGATACTGGCGATGGCTTCCTCGGGGGGCGGGTTGTCTGGCATGGACGTAAATGACGCGATGGCACCCGTTTCGTCAATCCAGAGCTTCCCGCTACAGGAAATCTGTAGCGAATGCTGCGCCTCGATACGGGATGAGGATTGCGGCGATTGCGTTCACTACGCCTCCACTCTTTCCTATGAGAAGAACCGCGAAAGTTCGGCTCTCGGGCTTCGTCCCGGGGATTTGAAGATGGAGGTCAACGACGAGGTCACTGGGCGGGGTCAGTCATCGCACCGTAACATTTTATATGATCATCATGAGATTAAATTAAAGCTCCATCATGGATAGACCGTTGTGTTTCGAATATCCCGGGGCAATTTATCATATCATGGCCCGTGGTGATGGGGGCAAAGTGATCTTCATAGAGAAGGAAGATCATCTGTTGTTTCTGAGTGGCTTGAGTCGTGTTTGCGGGAGTCATGGCTGGCAGGTGCATGCTTGGGTAATCATGGGAAATCATTTTCATCTGCTCCTGGAGACGCCAGAAGCCAGCCTGGTTTCCGGCATGAGGAATTTGTTGGGATCCTTCGGGCAGGCATGGAACCGCCGCCACCAGCGTCACGGGCATGTGTTTCAAGGGCGCTATAAGTCGATACCCGCCAACGGTGAACAGGTATTCGATCCGTTACAGTTCCGGGTGGTGGCGGACTACATTCACCTCAATCCGGCACGAGCAGGGTTGGCCGGGGGAGTGCAGCGAAAGCTGACGGAATACGAATGGAGCCGTCTGCCTGCTTATCGCCGCGGCAAAGGGCCGACATGGCTGACGTGCGAGCAAGTGCTTGGAGCCATAGAACTCGCACAAAACGGACGGGGTTTGCGAGCTTACGTGGAATACTTGGAAAAACGGGCGGCGAACGATGGATAAAACCTTTCCGATGCGTCGATGGCAGCGCTGCGAAGAGGTTGGTATCTGGGAGACGAAGCGTTTCGGGATCGCTTGTTGGGTCTGCTGAAGAAGGGTTTCAAGATCTTGGTGAAAAAGGGCTGCCACGCGGTAGCGCCGATCAGGCGTTTCGGCGAGCTTGAGTCAGAGAAGATCGTGTTGAGAGGCTTGAAGCAACTCGGCTTGGTGGATGAGGCTTGCTGCTTATGCCCTAGCCGCAAAGGAGATCCACGGAAGGCAGCCTTGGCCTCAATGGTCAAAGCGCATACCATTGTCGGCAACGAATGGCTGGCCGTGCGACTGGAAATGGGCCATAACCGCTCAGTGAGCCGCTTGATCCGGCAAGGTAGCGACGCTGATAAAATCAAAAAACTATGTGCAAAGCTTATAAAAGTGTTACCGTGCGAGGACTGACCCTGTCCACTGCGGTGCGTTACATCTTTGCGATGGCGAGGGAAATCGCACCAAATGGGATTACGACATCGGCGGTCGCCTCCTGCGCAAGACTTACGCAGACAATACCCAGCACAACTACCCCTATGATCTCGCGGGACGCCCCTCCACCATTACCGACGCCAAGAACCAAATCAAAAGACGCAGCTATTTCAGAGACGGTCAACTCTCCGGGATTGCCTACACGAATTCCCAGAAACCCACCGCAAATGCGGGCTTTACTTACGATCCCATTTATGGTTGTCTCAGCCAAATGACCGATGGCATTGGCACAACCGGCTACACCAACCATCCCGTGAATGGCTTCACCTTTGGTGCTGGGAATCTCCACACCATCGATGGCCCACTCGCCAACGACACCATCGCTCGCACCTATGATGCACTCGGTCGCCCCACCTCACTCTCTCGTCGTATCCCGTAAAAGATTTCAAAAAAGGTGTTTCCGTTAGTAAAGCCAGCGGGGAAATTTATGCATGGTAAATGAAGTCATCAATCATCACTACACGTTCCCAGACACTTATGTTTTTTGTTTCGAAAGAACCTAAATGAGAATGATCTAAGCAAACAGTCTCAAGACCGATAATTTTATGAATATACTAAAGTACTGCATAGGAATTATTTTGCTTTTTTCCATGCTTGGAATTAGTGGTTGCAACGCTTCTAACAATCCAAAGCAAATTGAACTTTTAGCAAACGGGTGGATGCTCACAATCAAGCCTGATGGATCTGCAGGAATTGCGAGAATCAAGGAATCCAACGCCATTTTCTCAACAGCATCAACCGCCCCCGGAGCTGTTGATTTTGAGAAAATTAAAGAGGCATTGAATGCTGATCTCGGCAGTTTAGGCTCTACGAAAGTTGAGACTCATCTCAAAGCGGGCATCAGAATGGAAGGGCAAGACAGCATTGCATTAAAACCTGTTAATGATGTCGAAATCTGGAATCGGTTGATTATGCAGCTAGAACCCAAATGGACAGGGCCAATGCCTTCTGCCTTCAAAAAGGCCGTTGAGAAGAATCCTTTGACGATAACGTTACAATAACAGCTTCTTGCCCCGAACCTAACTTCTCGAAGATCGTCGCTCCGCACCCTCAAACATGCCTCTGGCAGCTGTCACGTGGACAGGGTCAGTGAAAGCGCCGGGATAAACCAGCTTGGAATAGAGAATGAAAGAGTCTTACAAAGAACAACCAGCCATTGCTTTTGGCCACAATCCCTACGCTGGGAGCGGTGACGCTTCGGGTGTAGCATGGGTGCGTGGAGACGCAGGCCAGCCATTGAGCTCCGAAATCAGTAATCCCGCGTGCCGACCCTGTACTGACAAGGGGAAGGCAACGTCATCCTCACCGCCACGGCAAGGCGAGGGTGGACACGGCGGAGTCGGAGACCCTGAGCATGTGTCTAAATTCCAAGCGCGAGAACCCGGATCTCCTGTTGGCATCCGTGACGAGCCTTCTCCGCAGAGTGGGTTCAAAACGGATCGCTGGTTCAACGTTACTGACGGTAATGACCAGACGCACGCCAGCAGGAAGTAATTTTGTTCAGAATTTCTACAGAAGCACGCAAAGGAAACGAAGGATCAGGGAGCTTTTCTTCCTCGATTCTCTGGCAGGTTTCACTTCAGACCGATGCATCGCAGCGCAGGAAA
>Ga0335395_10001878_pt1 | contig 13068 bp, 13 predicted proteins | sample MAT02_FD_205744 | JGI IMG/M metagenome (GOLD analysis project Ga0335395, IMG submission 205744) | Freshwater microbial communities from Lake Fryxell liftoff mats and glacier meltwater in Antarctica - MAT-02 (spades assembly) (version 2) ...
TCTTGGCAGGGTCCATCCCCAACAAATCTTCAGTAGCGTTATCTAGGACTCGCTCGATCAATCGCATTCGTGCGGCTGCCGCTGCGGAACTTAGCTTGCGACGGTTTAGCAACTCGTTTCGTAGCTTGGGCGAATCCGAGAACACTCGGTCACAAATCGTAGATACCCGAGCAAACAGTTCACGAGAGCTTGCCAACTCGATCGGCTTACCACAGTAGAACCATTCAATTCCCTCGCCGGTACGAAACGACCGGACATCGAGTACGCGGTTGATTCGTTCTAGCAGCACTGCTCTCGCTGCCGAAATCTGCCGCGACACCTCTTCGCGTCCGTGTTTGTCGCCGTCAAGTTCTAACGTGTTCGTGCCGACCCATTCCCAACGTCGAAGCTCCGCAACAAGACCGGAAAAACCGCTCAACGGTTGTGGCACGGCAACAAGTATTTCGGGACGTTGAACCAATCCAAATTTACTGACCGACTGCTTTACCTGCGAGCGATCGGAAGCAGTCTGGCACAGCGGCACAAACACCGCCCCATCCGCATCATTCGGCTCCCATTGCTTAATCACGCCTTCCAGTTCGCTCGCTTTGACGTAGATCAAATCGAAGTGACGAAGGTTGCCGGTCGTAACGTAATGGCGACGCGCCACGATCGGACGCACCAGGAGATTTTCAGCGACAGCATCGACAACATTAGAATCTTTGCGGACGGCCTTTTCCGCTTCAGCGTACTTCAATTCCAGATTAACGCTGGTGTAAGGCCACAGGCAGTAACCGCCCGACGCACCACGATAGTACAGCACTCGCTTCTTGCTTCGCAGCGTCTTCAGCGTGGCATCAAAACCCCACTTACCGGGAATGCACGTTTGGTGAAGTGCCGCCTCAAGGACGTCTTCGCTGGCGCGAAGTTTCTGATCGTCAAGCATGTTGAGCACGCCGACGGTCTTGAGCATTGCGACTTCTTCGGGTGCTTGGCTCAAGGAGGCGTCGATCACCGATTCGATCTGACTCCAACGACTCGACAACGCCCGTGTATGCAAGCGGTGGCCGATCGTTGACCGGACGAAATCGTAAAGGTGATGAATCCCAAAGAAACCGTCACCTACATCGTGCCCGACCGCAAAAGTTCTCAGGGCGTTCGCATCGGCTGAGTACAGGAAGCTGAACAGTGATCGTTCGTTATGCCCAAAACGGCTGAAGAACTTGACGAGCACCGGCAGCAACATCGGTTGCAGTGGATAGATCGACGCCGCTTGGTCAAGCAACGCTTTTCGATCATTCACCGCGCCAAACCATCCCAGGTCAATTGCCTGCTCCATGTTCCTGCGGGCAGCCTTCACCACTGACGGGGGAATTCGATCGGTCTTGACCCCCAACGCACTGGAAACCAATGAAACGAGTTGCTCCAGAGGCTGGTCGAATAGTAATTCCTCAAAACGTCCGCCAATCTTATCCCATTCACGCTGGTCGTTTGCTTCCATCCGATCCGCGTAGGCCGAGAAACCTTGGTGCAGAATGCCGAGCACAACCAACGGGGCAGAACCACTTCGTGAAGCGGTTTCAGCGAGCGTTTGCAGAAACGTCATGTCCTGTTGGTCGGGATGTTCGGTCGCAAACTCCAGCGACTTGCCCAGCTCATCCAGGATCAACAGTACTCCATTGCCCTGTTTGGTTTGCTGCACGAATTGCGTCGTTGCTTCTAGTAGCTCAATTGCATACCAATCGCGATCCGTCGGCGTTGCCTCGCGAAGAATCCGTTTCGCGTTGCGAAGTTCGGGTGGGCGTTTGTTCGATCTCGAATTGCTGAGTGTTGTTTCAATCGCACGAATGATTGCCGTTGAAATCGGCTCGCGCGTACCGGTTACCAGCACCGGAAGTGCGTCCGCCTGCGGGAGAGTCTTTGATAAGTTAGTTAGCTGAGGAGGCAAGCGACCTGATTTACTGTTACACAAACGCGCAATCAACAATGCAAAACAGGACTTCCCCGTTCCGTAGTCTCCTGTGATCCGCCAAGCACGCTCTGTTGACCCATCGCCGAACGAGGAAGCAAAACGACGGCACAATTGTGATACACGGTCAGTTACAACGTATTGGTCCAAAGCCGTGCTGTCTGAGGAGTCGCTGCTCGGTACGATACGGTACTCAATTTGCTTTTTTGTCGACCAGATACTTTCTTCAAAAACGAGCGACACCGAATGGAAACCACCGATCGCCAAGCCATCAGTTCGTCTGCCGAGGACAAATTCGTCGAACTGTTTGCGCAGGTTTTCGGAATGGAGAAAGTCCAATTGCTCGCCTATGATCAACCGATTGAAGATATCTACGGTGTATCTCGTTTCATCGACTACGCACTCAATACGATCGACGCAAAGATTGCCTTTGAAATCGACGGTTTGACTTGGCATCACCCCGACGCCATCACGATCGACAAATTTGAAGATGACCTAATGAGACAAAATAGTCTTATTCATCTTGGTTGGAAAGTCTTTCGATGGACGGATCGGGAGTTGTTTACCGAACCGGAGCGAGTTAAAGAACAACTCGCACTTTTCTTGGAAAGCATTTCCGACATCGTGTCGTTCGACGATTTCTTGCCGAAACAACGCGGCGAAGCGTTCGAACTGAGACCGCACCAACAGGAGGCCTTGGAAGCTTTGGCCGCAATGCGAGCTGAAGGCAAGACAATCGGCTTGGTGACGCACGCACAAGGGGCCGGCAAAACTGTCGTTGCGGTTAGTGACGCGAAACGAATCGGTGGTCGAACTCTCTTTCTGGCTCACCGCCGCGAATTAGTCATCCAAGCGTATGACGAATTGAAAGGTTTGTGGCCTGAGCAGACGACGGGGCTGTTTCTGGGGGATGTTCGCGACCACGATGCGTTCAATATCGCTGGCTCCATCCAAAGTCTGGCAGATCGACACAAAGAGTTTGAACCCAACGCGTTCGCTTACATCGTCGTTGACGAGGCGCACCACGCCGCTGCGCCCACATATCGTCGATTGCTCAACTATTTCAGACCTCAGTTTGTGCTTGGACTGACGGCAACACCAGAACGAGCCGACGGACAGTCAATTCTTGAAATGTTCTGCGAATCAGCACATCGACTCGATTTGAAAACTGCGATCGAACGCGGCGAACTCGTGCCAATTCGCTGCGTTCGAGTCAAAACGAATGTTGACCTATCGAAAGTTCGTTTCAATCAGGTTCAGTACAACCGTAAGGATATCGAAGAGCGAATTTTGATTCCACCGCGAGACCAGTTGATTGTTGATACCTATCTCGATCACGTCTCTGGTCGTAAGGCGGTGGTATTTTGCGTGAACGTCCGCCACGGCGAAAACATCGCAGAATTGTTTCGCAAGCAAGGTATCTCGGCTCGAAGCGTATCAGGCCGAATGACGACAACCGAACGGGATGATTGCATGAAAGCATATCGTGCTGGCGACGTCGACGTGCTTTGTGCTTGCGACATTCTAAACGAAGGCTGGGACTGTCCCGAAGTGGAAGTGCTAATGATGGCGCGACCTACGTTATCAAGAGTGATTTACCTTCAGCAGATTGGACGTGGGACACGCAAGTCACCTGGCAAGGCGTGTTTGATTATCTTTGATTTCGTTGACAATTCCACCAAGTACAACCAGTCGCTTTCGTTGCATCGTGTTATTGGAGAAGGGAAATACCGTCCTGGCGGGATCGTCATTGGCTCCGATGCCGCGAAGAAAGACGATGAAGCTTCGATATTGAATGGCGAAATTCCAACAAGCGTTTTGCAAATCGGCGTTTGGGCAAAGGATTTTGAATTGATTGACCTATTCAATTGGCAGGAAGCCGTTGCAGGGATGAAATCCGTTTCCGAATTGGAGTTCGACTTGGGAACGTCGTCCGGCTTGATTCGTCGCGCGGTCGAACGCGGCGAGATCGAAGCGGACCACTCGCTCGAACTTGGTGACCGAATTCACTATTACTTTTCCGACGAACGAACCACCGAAGTCTGCGAGAAACTGGGCATCGAACCTGTTGATGCGAACAACGTCAAAGAGAAATTCGTCGCTTACGTTTCCAAGATGGATATGTCGGCGTCCTACAAACCCGTGTTGATGCTCTGCATCTTAGACACCATTGACGAACGAGGACGAGTGAAAACCGCCAAGATGATCGAGCGATTCCGCGACTTTTATTTGACGCGAGCCAACGAAGGCAAGACAGTCGAGAAGCCGACCATATCGTTGTCGCGCGTCACCGACCTAGAACTTGGCGAAATCCAAGCGATCGTCCTGAAGATGCCGTTTGAGAAATTCGAGCGCCGACGGTATTTGGAGTACGATACGCGAGACTTAGCCTACGTTCGGTTCTCGCGACCACTATGGCAAAAGTTGTCAATTGCTGATCGCGTTGATCTTCGTAAACGCTGCCTGGAATCCATTGAGAAATACTACGAACGAGTTGAATTTTAAAAAATACACGAAAACCCCGAACGCGGAAAACTTGAATGAAGACACTGATGCGATGCCTTTACTGTGGACGCAAGCCAACGGATTGCGAACGCAATAGCTGCCTACCTGACGAAGTTAAGATGGAATTAGCTCGTTGGATCAAACTGCATGGCGTTCGGTGGCGTTTCGTGCTTCGAGAACATTGGTTCCGTGATGGCGACGAACTTCGTTATCTACGAAATGCGATCGGCCCATCAGGAATTACTCATATTAAAACCGACGATCAATTGTCCGCTGTGAATCTGCTGAGACCGCGAACCACGACATGACTTGCGGGCGTTGAAGTCATCAACTACGACGCGTTCTCCACCGTCACCTCACCATCTTCGTCTGTTGGGCAATATCCGTCGGCTTCTTCGGGCGGATCGTCGTCGCACAATACATATTCCGTCGCGTGCCGATATTCAGTTCCACGTGTGCTTCGCACCTCGCAAACATCGTGATACGGCCTTCCGACTGCTTCGATCGGTGATCCGTCACCCAAGTTTGCATTGAATTTTTGGTTGAACTTCCAATCCCGCCAGACTTCAAAAAGCCTTCTGATTTTCATGACTTTCTCCAGTGCGATTACGAAACCAAACACGTCTTTGGCATGGTTTACGCATCGAGACAAACATTGTTCATCTGACTCAGGCATAGATGCCGCTTGGTGACCTTGCTCACAGCAAGAGCATTCGGAGTCAAGATTGGGTAGCCCGTGACACGGACGCTTCGATTTTTGCTCCGGAAATCCGCGAGACAAGATGCATTAGAAGAGCGTTCCTTGCGATTGCTTCGGAGGATAAAAAATGCCAAGAACAAGCCAAGTGTTGTATGGAAAGAACGTTCCCATGAAGAACCTCGTATCGCGTTTCGGCGAACACAATTCGTCAAGAAACTTCTTTTTGACACTCTCTGCCGCTGCTTGTTCTGAGCCAAGACGCTCGGCTTCGTTCAGAAACAGGACGCCCAGTTCCCAGTCTTCACACATCGCTTTGTGTGGTTTGTCGTCGTCTTCACACTCGAAAACGTAATGGAACGTGTAGGGTATCTTTCGCAAAGGCTTTTGTTGTGGGCCGAACAGAGCCATTTGTTGAAACAAGTTCGCCCATTCGGGCTTCCAATCGGAATCAGCCTCCCTAATTTCCACGTCCAGGACTCGGGCTGGCCTGACGATTCCCAGTGATGTTTTGTCCTCGTCGTGCAGGTGTTTCAACTCACGCAAAGTATGGTGGGGCAGTTGGTCAATAATGTCTCGTCGTGCCTGCCAGCCGTTCTTCGTGTCAAGTTTCTCGCCGACCAGCTTCAGTGAATCTAAGTTCGGCTTGCGGCTCTCTTTCCGATTGTCATTCGCCGCCCCACGCGGCTCAAGTTCCACGTCAATCCATTGATACTTTTGAAAGCGTTGATTTTTGGGGCGGTAGCGATAGTCAATTGGATACAGTCGCACCCAATCTCCCGCGTCCGTGATCCCAGCGGTACAAACCAACTCATTTCGACTCCGCGAAGGATGCGGATAAGTCATCACCGTGATGAGAACCCGTGTCGTTTCAGACTGCGGCATCTTCCTGCCTCAAGTGATTCACGGCTAGCCCCGTTTTGAGAGAGACAGCATCGGCCAGATGTGAACGATGACAGCGACACGCTTCATGCTCCATGCAAACCAAAACACTAGGCTTTGACTGAACCAGTTCGCATACATGGCCAATCGCTTCGTGTTCTTGTTTCAGTGTTCGATCACGGTACTTCTCAAAGAGAGTGTCGTAGGCCGCTTGATTTGACAAGCCCTGACGAAGCTCCGAAGCGATCCCAAGCTCGGGCATGTGGACATACTCAATTTCAAGTTTTTCGCAGAGTTTGCCGAGCGTCGATTTGTGAAATCCATAGCGTCTTGCAACCGGATTCATCCGAACATCAATCAGCCGTTGAATCCCGCTGGCGACCAGTTCGTTCAGAAAAGCGTCTACGCTTTGGCCCTCGTATCCACAGGTGTAGATTCCGGGCTTCGCCACCGTCTTTTCAGTGAGCCGCTTGCGTTTACTGTGAACGGTGAACGCAGGATACCGCTCGTAAACGTAGTCGATCAGAGAATCAATTTTCCAAGAGGAGAATTTCCGCACAATTGTCGCGATGTCTCGGTTGAGAGCCGCACCGGCAAGATTCGGTGATGACGTGCTGCCGATGGCCCAGTGATCGCCGTCCGACCGCAGCAGCCCGATATCATCAAGCTTGCCAGCTTCCTGGTAGAGCGAGAACGAAAAAGGCCCGTAGTGGTAGGGAACGAAATCAAAAAACGCGGACCCGCCCGCACTGGTCGTTTCGTTTCGCAGTAGGAACGACCACTTTGTTAGCTCCATCCGTCCGACCGGGCGATTGGCAGCTTGAAGGAATGCTAGCAGGACTTTCTGGCGGGTAAACATTGATCTTCTCTGAAGACATAAATTTCGTTTTCTAGCAGAATACCAAAACAGCTACCGCAGCGTAATCGCAGTTATTCCGTCGCAGCGTACAAGAAGAATCAAGACGTTCACGTCGAGTGGCAGCAGAACCTTGAAAATGCGTTGAAAGAAGGCTTCGTTTCTGAGTCAGTCGCCTCTGACCTGAAATCGAAATTCGATCAGTTCGCCCGCGACTATTCGGACGCGATCGAGCATTTCACAGACGTAGGGGTCACTAGCGCGTCGCTCACGAATCAACTGAAGTCCTATTCGACTTTGCTTACGACCATCTGCACCGACGCGAAAGGCGACCGCAACCGACAACTTTTGCTTCGACCCTTGCTCGAAGTCGGTGCTGTGAGCATCGACAGCGACGTAGCAACCGTCATTGTCGCTCCCTGGCATCCGCTACGGATGGCGGCAATCGCTCGTAAGGCTCAACTAGTTTCCGACATCATCAAACGCTTGTTCACGGAGAAGCAGGTTGAGTTTGGCGATCAACGTTTGTATTTCAAGGAAATGATTCGTGAGTTGGAGCATCCGTTCTATCCCGAAGTGGTCGTTGGATGGACCGAAAGCGAAGCTCATATCTTGTCGGTGACCGACACCGTCAGCGATTACAGCCTGCACGAACCGCCCATCTTGCAGAAGAAACGGACACCGTGGAAAAAGAATCGAAATCGACAGCGAAGGCTGGTAGGCAACCGGCAAGTGAATCGTCCGTGACGACAGATTCCACCGCAAATCAATCAAGCGATACGACAAACCCACAGACGACGGAAATCGTCACACAAGACTCCCAGAACATTGGTGACAGCAACATGGAAACGATGACAACAGAGACAACAACCAATGCGCATTGGTCCTACGACGGATTGGCTGCTGTTGTCGATACCCATGCCGAAAGCCGCGAAGCGTCAACAGATGACGGCCAGTGGCTCAAGCAAGTCGTCAAGCAAATGAAGACCGGACTGCAACAGTACAACCTGCAAGCCGAGCTCAGTAGCGAAGCGATGACGCCCAACGCAGCGTTGTTAAAGTTCGAGGGGAGTTCTCACTTGACGGTCGATCAGGTTACGAGGCGGCAATCTGAATTCCTCACCACGCACGGATTGAACATCATTTCAGTTCAACCCGAACCAGGAATCGTTTCAATCGCCGTCGCCCGCCCTGAACGCGAAGTCGTCAACCTAGCGGACGTCTGGAAGCGATGGAGTCCGCCGCGAACCGATGGCAACCAAAGCATCGCGATTGCCGTCCGTGAGAACGATGGTTCCATCCTGTTCCTTGATCCGAGCCAAAAGCACGCTCCACACACGTTGATCGCTGGATCAACCGGCAGTGGCAAATCCGTGCTGATGCAAAACATCTTGCTCGGTATCGCTGCGACCAACACACCGCAGCAAGCTGAGATTGTGTTGATCGACCCGAAACAGGGAGTTGATTACTTCCAATTTGAAGACCTTCCGCATCTTGGCAGCGGCGTCATCACCGACGATCAGCAAGCGATCCAGCGTCTGCAAAGTCTCGTCGTTGAAATGGACGCTCGTTATTCGCGGTTCAGACAGGCACGCGCCAACAACATCACGTCGTACAACAAGAAAGTCGATCTCGCCGACCGAATGCCAACAATCTGGCTAATCCACGACGAGTTCGCGGAATGGATGATGGTCGATGAATACAAAGAAGCCGTCTCCACGACCGTGCAACGTCTTGGCGTCAAAGCCCGTGCCGCCGGAATCCATCTCATTTTCGCCGCCCAGCGACCTGACGCCAGCGTGATGCCAATGCAGCTCCGCTCGAACCTCGGCAACCGTTTGATCCTCCGCGTCGACGGCGAAGGCACCTCCGAAATCGCCCTCGGTGACAAGGGAGCCGAAAAGCTACTCGGCAAAGGCCACTTGTTAGCCAAGCTCGAAGGCGAAACGGGACTTGTTTACGCACAAGTTCCGTTGGCATCCGACGAATTTTCCAGTGAAATCATTTCCATGATTCTTAACCAGCAAGCAAATTGAAACGTCGATGACAAAGCCAACTTTTGATTGTGTTGTCTTCAGCGGTGGTGGGGCAAAGGGCGCTTATGGTGCGGGTGCTGCATTAGCGTTGGAACGATACCGAGAAATTAAGCAAGTCCAATCCAAGGTTTGTTGGATCGGTGCGTCCGCTGGTGCGCTCAATGCTGCCGTGATGGCAATGTCTGATGCTTCAACACTCTTGAAATTTTGGAGAGAAATCACCACACGGCAGGTTCTTAATGTTCTGATAAAGCACCGTGAATACCAGATGTCAAAACGGTGGCTCTGGCACCAGTTACCATATTCAGGACCGTACTCGATCTACCCGAACAAGGGTTTGAAGAAGATTCTGAAGAAACGAGTTGACTTCAATAAGCTTGCCGACTCACACCTGATCGTCGCCGCAACCAACTACACTACTGGTCAATTGAAAGCGTTCGTACACTCAGCTTCGCTTGACTCGTTTCTTGCTTTGGACAACTCAGAAGATGTTGCCAACCGGCGACTAAAATCTTGGACAAAGCTTAACGGTGAATCGTTCGTTGATACGCTTCTCGCATCCTGTTCGATTCCGATTTGTTTTCCCCCCGTCAAAATTGATGGCGAATGGTACATTGACGGAGGTGTAGGCAACAACACGCCAACCCGCGAGGCAGCCTACTTCATGCGATTCTTGACGAAAACCGAAACCGGGAACCCGGGAGACGTGTTTTGCATCAAGTTGAATCCACCCCGCACGCGGCAGGATGGGCCGATTAAAGAAGGTCCATACGATATCGCGATGAGAGCAATTGATGTGTTCCATCACGTTCACACCAATCCGATCGTCAACGCTTGGTATCGCATTAGTAAAGAAGTCGAGGCGAATGAGAATCGCCTGATGGAATTGTCAGAATGGCTCGATGAAAAGTCGCTTCCGGCTGAGTTCAAAGCAGAGGTAAAGGCAAAGGCTAGATCGCTCTTCGACACAAATCCAGGGGCGACAAGGAGAGGAAACTTCCCTCTTCACATGATTGAACCTACTGAAGTTCTAGCCGATACGCTTGATTTCGATTCTAAAATTGAGAACATGATCTCAAACGGGTACACAAGTACCCTGAAATATCTTGAAGCGAAGGGGATGATCTCATTACAGGAACTGGAAGAGCTACTCAATCGGGAAATCAAATGAGCAACCAAATACTCTTCATTGACACTGAGACGGGTGGACTTGATCCGACTGTGTTCAGCATTATCTCGTTTGCGGCAGTCTTTTGGCGGGACGGAGAAATTGCTGAATCAATGCAACTATTCATACAAGAAACGCCATTCGTGTCTGATCCCGAGTCGATGAAAATCAATCAGGTCGATGTTGGCTGGCTGCAGAGGAACGGCTTGTCGGTCATGGACGCTGTGGATGCGATCCAGAGATTCATCAAGAGAAATACTGACGGCTCTGGTCCCAAGTTGCAACTGGCGGGGCACAACGTCGGTTTCGATGTCGGTTTTCTCAAGCGACTCTTTGCATTGGGAGGCGGTGAGTTCGAGTCTTGGTTTTCGCATCGAACCATAGACACTTCGGCGATCTTATCGTTTCTTGCGATTGCGCAGAAGATCGACCTCAAAACCTCAAGTTCATCGGCGGCCTTCGACCATTTTGGTATTGAATTCTCTCCTGGCGAGCGTCACACAGCATTGGCGGATGCCGTAGCGACTGCGAAACTTTTCAATTGCTTATTGGGCGCTGTAAGCAAATGACAGCCTCAACGACAAATCTGCCATCTCGGTAGTCGCTGATTGCACCTAAATTTTCGAGCAGAATGCGTCAAGGTACTTGAGATACATCCATAGCCGTTGGCGGTCGTCGCCAGCGGTCCAAACGAAAGCTTCGGTGCGTTTTCTCAGGAGTTCGCATCAATGCTCTCTTCGTTTCTGTGTCCAAGTTTTTTTGTCACCGAAGGAGTGTTGCCATGTCGCACACTGTTCAAGTTAAGACCAAGCGTTCGGCGACTTGGAACATCGACACAGGACTGAGCATTGCCGGATTGTCCGGTGCTGACCTCGGGTGCGACCGACCCGTTGGCTGGCATCCGAAGCGGCAAAGCAACGGCCTTCCCAGAGGCGGAACTGCCGTGCTAAGCACGTGAGCACAATTTATTCGGCGAAACAAAGTATTAGGCACGCTCCGTCGAACCGTAACAGGCGGACGGAACGGCGGAGCATGCCTGCTGCCTTGAACTGAATGACTCCTGTTGGGCTGCTTAATGCTGGACAATTTTCATCGCTCTACGCAGTCGGCAGAGATCGTTCAAGCGTTGACACTACAGGCAAACAGAACCGTAAAATCGGTGATGCGGCACAGTGAAATCGTTTTGGCGATGGATACCTTCGCCGACAAAGGATTGCTAGATGCGACGGGCAGGGTCCAGCGCCTGCCCGATTTACCGCTTGGCAAGCCGCTTAGCGTTACCCCAGATGTTACCCCAACTACTGGCAATTTTTGTCGCAATTGGCAGAACTTGCACAAGATGACGGGGCCGGCACGGAGAGTGAGGAAACGAAAAAAACCCAGTAAAACAAGGGTTTTAACGAGTGGGCAATACTGGATTCGAACCGGTGACCTCTGCCGTGTGAAAGCAGCGCTCTAACCAACTGAGCTAATTGCCCGCGCAGGGTGACACTCTTTGTCTTGGCATCTTTTTGCCTTGCATCCTTGGAGTTAAGAAGGTAACGCCTGCGGTGGCGGTGGGCAAGGTGGTCGCTTGGGCTGATATCGCCGGCAAGCGTGGCTGATTATGCTAGCGAAGTTGGAATCCTGCCGCTTCGCTTCGCAGTCTCCGCTGCTGAGCCTGTCTTATCGCCCGCCAAGTCCCTTTTCGCCTTCTCATGGAGTCCCGCCGCTGATGTTGAATGATTCGATCGACGAAAATGGCAAGGACGCCAGCTCGCCAGGCCACGACGCGGCAGCGATCGCCCGGCAACAGAATATGCGACTGGGCATGTGGCTGTTTGCGGTCTACTTGGCTCTCTACTGCGGGTTTGTCTTGACGAGCGCGTTTTTTCCTAATTCAATGGAATGGCGGCCCCTTGATGGATTGAACCTTGCATTGTTGTGGGGTTTCGGCCTGATTGTTGTTGCGATTTTGTTGGCGCTTATCTATGGGCTTTTCTCACGAGTTGCTAAGTCGGAGGAGCGATCATGATTTATGACGTTTCACCGCTTGCCGTTATTATTTTTTTAGCATTCGTTGGCGGTACAGTCGGCTTGAGCTTTTTTCTGGGACGCAAGACAAATACTTCTGAAGGTTATTTTGCAGCACATGGTCAAATCCCATGGGCAGTCAATGGGATCGCGTTCGCTGGTGATTATTTATCGGCGGCGTCTTTCTTAGGTATTTGCGGCATGATCGCGATGTACGGGTACGACGGTTTTTTGTACTCGATCGGCTATTTGGCTGGTTGGATTGTCGCGCTGTTCGTGATCGCCGAACCGATGAAGCGTTTGGGGCGGTTTACATTCGCTGATGCACTGGACAGCCAATTCGATTCGCGTGGCATTAAGTTAGCTGCGGGGATTAGTACTTTGATTGTGAGTGTCTTCTATTTGATTCCACAGATGGTTGGTGCGGGTGTTCTGATTCAGCCGCTGCTTGGCTTGCCACACTGGGCTGGGGTGCTGTTGGTGGGAGCAACGGTGATTGTTATCGTCGTGACCGCTGGGATGGTGTCGACGACATGGGTGCAGTTTCTTAAAGGTGCGATGCTGGTCCTTTTTAGTTTCATACTATCGGTGATGGTGCTGCAGCGGGGATTTGAAGTCGAACAGGGTGGTAATGATGGCCACCGGCTGGAATCTTTAGGCCCGATCGCAGCGGAGGAGTTTCGCGGCGCGGAACAATTGGATGGGCGAAGTGTGATTCCCGGTGGTGATGGGTGGGACGATAAAGCGTGGGCTCGGTTGGCCGATGTCGAGGGTAACGGCTTCACCGTGTTTCGAATCCGCGAAGTTGAAAGCCAAGTATTTCTTGACCAAGCACAATCAGAGACCCGGCGAGCCGAAGGGGAAATCTTGGTCGATGGCGTGCCGCGTGGGCGTGGGCCAGGCCAGCGTATGATGCATCCGGTTGGCCACGTTTCACGTTTGCCAGACGGACAGAAAGCTACC
>Ga0335395_10001879_pt1 | contig 13068 bp, 9 predicted proteins | sample MAT02_FD_205744 | JGI IMG/M metagenome (GOLD analysis project Ga0335395, IMG submission 205744) | Freshwater microbial communities from Lake Fryxell liftoff mats and glacier meltwater in Antarctica - MAT-02 (spades assembly) (version 2) ...
CTCGACCGCCATGGCAAAATCACCGCCCCGCTACGCCTGTTAGCCGAAGTCGGGCTCGATTACTTGCGGCTTGGCCAACCCGTCAATGCCCTCAGTGGCGGTGAATCTCAGCGCCTTAAGCTGGTTCACCACCTCGCGCAGAAACACGAGGGCAGCACGCTGCTCATCTTTGACGAACCCACGACGGGACTTCATTTCGATGATGTCGCTCTCCTGCTCAAAGTCTTCCATCGCCTCGTCGAGGAAGGCAATAGCGTGCTTGTCGTTGAGCACAACATGGAGGTCATCAAGTCCTCGGATTGGGTTCTCGACCTCGGGCCAGAGGCAGGTGCCGATGGTGGCAAAGTGGTCGCTAGCGGGACGCCGGAAGCCGTTGCAAAAGTCGCAGCGTCCCACACGGGCCGCTTCCTCGCACGACTTCTCGAGGACAAGCCGCTTACCATGCAAGAGACCCCGCGTCGGGTGCGTCCGCAGGTGCCCCCAGAGCGCGTCATTTCGATCCGTGGTGCACGAGAGCATAACCTCAAAAATTTGTCCGTAGATATCCCACGCGATGGCATGGTCGTCGTCACCGGCTTGAGCGGTTCCGGAAAATCCACGCTGGCGTTTGACCTCCTCTTTGCGGAAGGCCAACGTCGTTTTCTCGATAGCATGTCACCCTATGCACGTCAGTTCGTAGATCAGCTTGAGAAGCCAGATGTAGATTCCATCGAGGGCCTCCCACCGAGCGTCGCTATCGAGCAGCGCGTGACGCGTGGAGGAGGAAAGTCCACCGTCGCGACCGTTACGGAAATCTACCACTTTCTCCGACTCCTCTTTGCCAAACTGGGCACCCAAAATTGCCCCACTTGTCACATTCCCGTCGAGAGCCGCACGCCGACCGCCATCGCAGCGGAAGTTTGCGCCCTCGCCGAAAAAGGCAAAGTCCGCGTCTTCGCAAACCTTGTCAAAGCCCGCAAGGGATTCCACACCGACGTCGCGCGAGCTGCCGGGCGTCAAGGTATCGAAACATTAGTCGTGGATGGCAAGGAAGTGCAGACGGAAGACTTTGAGAAACTTGAGCGCTTCAAGGAACATACGATTGACGCCCTCGTCGGTGAACTCTCCGTGCCCGATGCCGCCGCTGCGGATGTCCTTGTTCGACGTGCCCTGGCCCTCGGTCGCGGCACTGCGCGTGTGGAATCATCCAATGGCACTTCTGCCGTGCTCAGCACCGAGATGAATTGTCCTTCGTGCAATCGTGCCTTCGAGCCACTCGACCCTCGGCTTTTTTCCTTCAACTCGCCGCACGGTTGGTGCAGCCACTGCCGCGGATTTGGAGAAGTGTGGGGGAACCTCGGCGATGCCACGCGCGAATATGATTCGGAACTTGAGGCCGAACTCGACGAGGAACGCCGTCACGAAGGCCTCGAAGATACCGAACCTCGACCATGCCCGATTTGTAAGGGCTCTCGACTCAACGAAACGGCCACAAACGTCCTCATAAATTCCCAAGCCATTTCCGACTTCACTTGCGCACCGGCCTCCGTCGCCCGCGACAAAATGCAGGCCCTCGCCTTTGTGGGGCCCCGTGCTGAGATCGCCAAGGAAATCGTAGCCGAAATCACTCAGAGACTGGAGTTCCTTGCGACAGTGGGCCTTGACTATCTTTCCCTCGACCGCAGCGCAAAGACCCTCAGCGGCGGAGAAGCCCAGCGCATTCGCTTGGCGGCCCAGTTGGGCTCGAACCTACGCGGCGTCCTCTACGTCCTCGATGAGCCCACCATCGGTCTTCACCCCCGCGATAATACCAGGCTCCTCGATGCGCTAGACAAATTAGTTGCTAAAGGCAATTCCCTCGTCGTTGTCGAACATGACGAAGAAACCATGCGCCGGGCCGATCGCATCCTCGACCTCGGCCCTGGTGCCGGCAGTCGCGGTGGAGAGATTGTCGCATCCGGCACGCTCGACGAAATCATGGCTTCGCCCAACTCCCTCACCGGAAAGTCCCTGCGATCGCCCATGGTTCACCCCTCCCGAGGAAAACGCCGGCCACCATCCAAGGAGTGGATCGAAGTCAAAGGCGCGCACCTGCATAATGTCAAAGCCGCAGACGTCAGAATCCCGCTCAATCGCCTCACCGCCATTACCGGTGTTTCCGGTTCGGGCAAAAGCACCCTCCTGCGCGGCGTTGTCGTCCCAGCCGTGCGCGAAGCCTTATCCCGCTCTCGCGTGAAATCCGTCCTCGATATTTGCAAAAAAGTGACTGGCGCGGATGCCCTTGGCGGCGTGCTGGAAGTGGATCAATCGCCGATCGGCAAGACGTCGCGCTCGACACCGGGCACCTACGTGAAGGTTTTCGATGACATCCGCCTCCTCTTTGCAGAACTCCCCGCCTCCCGCATGCGTGGCTACACGAATAGTCGCTTTTCGTTCAATACAGAAGGCGGACGCTGCGAAGCCTGTCTCGGCCAAGGCGTGATCAAGCTTGAGATGAATTTTCTGCCGCCGAGCTACATGCCATGTCAGGATTGCGAAGGCCGTCGCTACAATCCCGCAACGCTGGAAGTCGAATACAATGGCAAATCCATCGGCGATGTCATGGACATGACCATAGAACAAGCCGCAGAGTTTTTCGCAGCTCATCCGAAAATTAAGCGTCCGCTCGACCTGCTTGTCGAGACCGGCCTCGGCTACCTCAAGCTCGGCCAACCGAGCCCGACCCTCAGCGGTGGTGAGGCCCAGCGAATCAAGCTGGTCACCCAACTTGCGCGCCGTGGCACGAGTCGTGCCGAGGAAATCCGCACCACCATTCGCGGCAAATCCACGCTCTACGTCCTAGAAGAACCCACCATCGGTCTCCATGCCCACGACGTCGAGCAGCTCATCGCCGTCCTCCATCGCCTCGTGGACGAAGGTGGTACCGTCGTCGTCATCGAACATCACCTCGATGTCATCGCCGAGGCAGATCACATCCTCGACATCGGCCCAGAAGCCGGAGCTGACGGCGGAAAAATTGTCGTCGAGGGAACCCCAGAACACGTCGCCAAGTCCAAATCCAGCCGCACCGCCCCCTTCCTCCGAGCGATGTTGTCCCCAGCATAGGCACTCAAGGGATGCTCACAAAGGTGCCAGCCTTGATTTGTGATGACTTCGTTTAGTTGTCAAAACATCAGAAAAACAATTTCGTTGTGTAAGAGATTTTGCCCCACAAAGAGATGCCCTCTGCGGAGTTTCTGGTGTGCATTGGAAAAGCAAGGCTCAGCTTATCGGGTCAATCTAACCCTAAGAAAGCCTTTGCCTCTTTGAATGCAAGCCAGGCATGCATTGGTGAGCCCGACGAATCTGAGTTATCTAGGAGGGGGTGTTCTTCCGGTGGCAATGGCGCGATGTGCTTCTTTGCAGAAAGGAAAAATTCTTTGGCCTCCTCCGTCTTTCTCTGCTGATGAAGTGTCATTGCCAGATAAAATTCGGCAAGCCAGCGTCGGTCCCGCCGGAAACTATTTTCTCCTTCCTCGTTCATTGCGACGAGGGCCTGACGGAATAGGTACTCCGCGCGGGTCAAGTCGCCGGCCCGGAAGTTGGCCATGCCAGTGGTCACAAGAATCCATTCCGAGTTGCGCTGCTGCAGCGGGGGTGCACCGGGGGCGGAATCAATTTTTCTGGCCTGCTCAAGGATAGAAAGCATTTCCTTTCCTTGACCCACATTATCCAGAGGAGCGAGGCTGCAGATGAGGACAGCACGGTCGAGGATGTCCGCACGTGTGCGCATCCGTGCGGCTCCCCCTTTGGCATAGTCGAGCATCCATCTCCTCGTTTTTGAGTATTCCTCAGAGCGGCCTGACCAGAGCTGAAGTTGGGCCAACAGCAGATTTACAAAGGTGTCATCCCGCATCTGAGGAGCTGCCTCGGCAAGTAGCTCCATGGCCTCTGAGGTCCGACCAAGTGCTGCGTAGCAGCGGGCCTGGGTGCATATGGCATTGAGGGTGGCGCGTTGGGAGGAGCCATGTGTTTTCCTCATGACCGCGACGGCGTCCTCGCAATTGGCAAGGGATTTTTCGAACTGGCCGCCAAGAAAGAGCTGAAGTGCAAGGGCTGTTTGGGTCTGGAGGGTTCGAGGGTCCTCTGGCCCGAAGACCGCACGCTGCTTTTCCACGACCTTCGTGCGAAGCTCCTCTGAATCTTTCCAGCGTTTGGCCCTATCCAGATAGTAAGCCAGATCGTCCATGGCCATGATCGTTTCCGGAGAGTCCTCGCCGGAATTCCTACTCAGGATGTCGATGATTTCATCCTGAATGCGAACGGAGTCAGCGCGGAATCCTGCATTGTAATAGGATTGCGCCAGGTGGCTCATGGCCGCAATGACTTCCGGGTGGTTCTCTTCGCGGGATTCCCTGAGTGCCGCCACCTGCTTGTCCAACTCGCGCAACGCTGCTTTTGCAGCTGCATGACGGAGGGTGATGTCGCTTGGAGTGGCGGAAGCGGATGGCGGAGGGGACGGCTCGGGGTGTGGATCAGCGGTGGAAGCGAGGCTTTTTCGAGCGGCAATGCGTTTTTCCAAGTCGGCAAGCCTGTTTCTTGCATTGACGACCAATTCACCGTTCTGAGAATCTTGGGCCTCGCTCAACCACACGGCTTCGTTCGCGCTCGCCAATGCTTCGTCATAGCGTCGGCTCTGATAGAGATTTTCCGCCAATGCTTCGAGGCTGGTAATGGTTCGAGGGCCGTTGTCGCCGAGTTGATCGCGTCGGATTTGCAACACAGCCTGACGAAGCCCGATGGCTGCGCTGTGGAGACCGAGGGACTGGTAAGAATCAGCGAGCTTTTCCTTGAGCAAGGCCCGTCGGGGCGGAGGGATCAACAAATCCTCGTCTAGGTTGCGCACGGCGAGGTCAAGGGCGTCGGCCACTGTTGCAGTTCTCCCGTCCATGCTTGGTAGCGGACGCTGGAAGAAATCGGTCATCAATCGGCTGACCGCCTCGGCATCCTGCAAGGCGTTATCCTTTGCATTGCGCTCTTCGACGGCCATGCCAAGGCGGGTCTCAGCAAGTTTTTCGGCTTGTTTCGCGCGAACGGCCAGCCACAAACTGACAGTTGTTGCAACGGTCAAAAAGAGGAGGAAGACGCCACTTGCAAGGATGGCCCGCCGGTGGCGTCGAGCGAATTTGCCGAGGCGATAAATGGGGTCCGGCGGCCTTGCCTCGACGGGTTCCCCGGAGAGAAAACGCTCCACGTCGCGGGCGAGCGCATCCGCAGTCTCATAGCGCCGCTCCCGTGTTTTCTCCAGTGCCTTCATTGCGATCCAGTCTAGCTCCTGAGAAACTAGCCTTTCGAATTTCGCACCGGAAATCCGCCGCGCCGCCATAATCGGTCCCTTCGCCTGCGAACTGAGTGAGGTCAGGCGGGCCGACGGTTTGGCGGGTTCGACCTCGCGGACGATCCGCCGCATTTCTTCGTATCCGGCGAGAACCAGCGTCCGTTGGTCAAACGGTGGCAGTCCGGTCAACAGTTCGTAAAGCAGGGCACCCAGCGAGTAGATATCGCTGCGCGTATCAACATCCTGCCCACCCAACCCGGCCTGCTCTGGGCTCATGTAAGCCGGTGTGCCGATCATCTGGTCAATCCGCGTATGGAGGCTGAGGTCAGTCAGTCTGCCCTCGAAGGCCTTCGCGATTCCAAAGTCAATCACCTTAACCACAGGACGCTTGCCGTCAAAGCTGACAAGCACATTCGAGGGCTTAATGTCGCGGTGAATGATGCCTTTTTGGTGTGCGTGATTGATCGCGGCGCAGACCTCCACAAAAAGCCGCAGGCGGGCCTCGGGCTCCAGTCGCTCCTCATCGCAAAAGCGAGTGATGGAACGTCCATGGACGAGCTCCATGACGAAATAGGGGCGTCCAGCAGGAGTCGCTCCAGCGTCCAGCACGCGGGCGATGTTCGGGTGCTCCATCCGCGCAATGGCCTGCCGCTCGGCCTCAAAGCGCGCGAGCACCTCGCCCGTGTCCATGCCCGCTTTGATTACCTTGAGGGCCACCTGACGCGAGATGGGGGTTTCCTGCTGTGCCCTCCACACTGTGCCGAACCCTCCCTCTCCAAGTTTTTGCAACAACTTGTATGGGCCGATCACGGTGTCAGGCTTCTCGAGTATTTGCCGATCGGGTAGGCCAATAGCACCGTGTGTCAAACTGGCAAAGAGGGAGTCCGCACGACAGGAGTCCACCAAAAGGCTTTCCACTTCTTGCCGCAGGGCAGCATTATTCCCGCAAGCTCGGGCTAAAAACTCGGGCCGGGCGCCGGGATCAAGATCCAGAGCATCAGCAAATATCTCCTCTGCGAGCTTTTCCATCTATAAGTAAAGCGAAAAACAGAGAGGCAAACGGACAGCTAATGCTCCGAAGAGAGTCAGGCATCGGGCGAGAGAGCCCGGTAGAGCCAGACTTTGGCAACGGACCAATGTCGGCGAACTGTCTTCTCGTTCACCCCCAAGAGAGCGGCGATTTCCTCGTTGTCCATCCCACTAAAAAATCGTAATTTGACAATCTGTGCCTTTGTTTCGTCCTCAGCCTCAAGACGTTCCAGCGCGTCATTCACATCAAGTAGGCAGCGATCAGACGGAAAGTCCGCGATCTCGAAATCATCCAACGGAACAGCCTCAATACCATTGCCCCTTTTCGCAGCCATCCTGCTCCGGGCCGCCTCCACCAGAATCCGCCGCATGGCTTCCGAGGCCGCCGCGAAAAATTGGTTACGGTCCCTCCACTGCTCCGGGGCAGATTTTTGCAGCCGCAGCCAGGCTTCGTGAACAAGAGCCGTCGTACTCAAAGTCATTCCCGGACGTTCCATCGAAAGTTTCCCCCGCGCCATCTTCTTAAGCTCTAGGTAAATCTGCTTGATACACTCCCCGGGATCTTCATTCCCGTTCGCGAGGTTCATCATCTTGGTTTGCATTGAGGCGAGAGCGGAATACGACGGAATCGTATGGGAAAGAACTCTGCTCGGCAAGCTAAGCTTACGGATGGGCGAGGAAAGGAAACACCGTCGCGGCTGGCGAATCGGCCAATTGCGTTCCTCCTGTCCGTTTAATCCGCACATTTGCGCATGGGTGTGTGGGATGAAAAATAATAAACCACATCTACGAAGCTTGGTCGCCGACCAGAGCGGGGTCAATCGCGTTGACGGAGCCAACAAACACCAACACAAAAAACCATGACTTCGAGAATAACCTATGCCGTATGTTGCGCTTGTTTCGCAGCTCTGCTCCCAGTTTGGCCGAGTCTTGGAGAGGAACCTGCCTCCTCGGAGGTTGATTCGGCGCTCTCGTCTAACGCGATGGACCTCTGCGGAAAATGGGCAATCAGAAGTGAGGGCAGCAGAAGCGAGCGCACGTTCGAGTTTTTTCCCGATGGGCAGGTGACCGAGACAATCATGTATACGTCCTCGAGTGGGGAGACCACAGAGACCTACCAGAAGCTCTGGAAAATCCAAGGCGACAAGATCTTCATTTCGCCAAAAAGCACTGATGGGAACTCCAACCAATCCATCTTCATTGATCTCCCGTTTGACACGTCCAACCTACAAATCACTGAGGTCTGGATGTCCGCGTCCTCCACGCGGCAGTCCAAGCTCTTCGCCGAGCGCACGGAAGCACCGAAATCCTCCTCCGGCCTTGCGGTCCCGGCCGCGACCCCGCCCCCCCCGTCGGCTGTGCTCACAAAGCTGGGAATCTCCGTCAACCCATCCACAAAAAACTCGACGCAAGATTACTACAAAATCCAGCGCATCTCGCTCAATATCACCTTGAAAAATGCGTGTTTGAGGGAATCCACGGGGCTGATAAACGTCTCCTACTGGATTCTCGGAAAAAACGTTAGCGACTCAAAACAGTTCTGCGTTTTCTCGAAAGGGAAGTTTGACTGCTCGCTCGGAAGCAGCATCAGCGACCGCGAGTTTAAGCGATCCACTGATACTTATCTTAACAAATACTACAGCTACTTCTCCTCCGGGGGCTTCGAATATGCCGGGTGGATTGTTGCTGTGAGCGATTCCTCCGGGAACATCGCAGTCATCAAGGCCAGCAAACCCGAGTGGGAGCGCCAAGGAGACAAGTTGCCCGGCTTGGAGGTTGATAACGTCTATGACCTGCCACTCAACAAAGTCAATGGCGCGCGCGTCCCGCGGTATTATTAGTTGAGATCTGCAATCTGCGAAAAGCCGCGTCAGAACGAATGAACTAAATCGCCAAACAAGGCACTCGGGAACACTTGGTGGACAAGCTGCAAGGGAGTTTCGCCGGAAATATGCAGAGGTTAATTTAATGGCAAATCGTTTCCTATGTCCGTTTTCTTACGGTATTTGCGCATGGCTAACTGAGACCATGAAACTCAAGCTACAAGAAACGTTGAAGTCCGGTGACCTAGTCATGATTGAAGAGTTCTTGAAACAAAATCCCGATGTTGCCAAGGCAACATTCGATAAGGATAGCCTCAAGGTGAACGCACTGACACTCGCGGTCAGCAATGTCCCCGCAAGTGACCAGCGAATCAATGTTTTCAAGCTTCTCGTCACGAAAGGGGCAGATACCCGTTTTATCGAGACGAGGCTGGAAGACCCCAATGTTGCCTACAATGCGGTGAGCTACCCTAAAACCCTTTCCATCGAAGAGCTGGACTTCCCTCTCGACGCGGGTGCAGATCCCAACTTCGGCGTTTGTGTTCCGAAAGAACCTTCACTTCTGATGTTGTGCCAAATGTATTTCAAAGAAAAAAGAGTAAACGCCATAAAACACAACCAAGAAAATGCGATCGCCCGGATTAATGTCTTCATGAAATACGGAGGTAATCCCGCTAACCAAACGGGCATCGCAACTCCTATAGAAGTCAATGGATCAAGGATCCAAAGCCAAACAATACAACACCCTATGAAAATCCGCCTACCGCTCCGCAATCCGAAACTCTTGACTAGCGCCACACTCTTCCGATGCCTGCAGGTTGCCTCTGCCGTATTCCTCTCAACGGTCAATCCTGCCAGCGCCGCACCCGCCGCAGAAACTTTTGTCGGGACATGGACAGGAAGCGGCAAACTCATGATCAGGGGAGACTGCCAGGTCAAACTGACGCTCAATGTAGACAAAACCTGCCTCATGGAGTATTCCAACAACGAACCCACACATGGCTTCAATCCGTATCCGAGCACACAAAACATCACAGTCACGGGATCATGGCGGATCGAATCGGGGCAACCGGAAGATCACGTTAAAATTGATGGAAAAATCACTAAGTGGACACAATTAATAGTAGATGGCGAGTGGCGCTCAACCATCAATATCAAACCGAAACCATTGGATGAAGACTTCTATTTTGCCATCCAGCCGGATGGAACACTCAAAAGGGCGCTGCTCAAGTTCGACGGCGAGGGGATACCAGGGTTACCTTTTAGGGCCCTAGGCATTGGAGTCAACCTCACCAAACAAAACGCCCGGTAACAATAACCTCTCCGGTCTGCGATAATTTACAGACCATCCAATTAGCGCTCCAAGCAAATCACTCGATATGGATTCCAATCAAACAGCCCCTCCAATACGCAATCCGGCACCTCTGCCGATTCAAAACTCGCAATATCCAACACTTGGCAGCAATAACACACCCTCTGTTAAGTCAAAGTGGCCTAGGGGTGTGGCAATCGTTTCCATAGTGCTGGCTTGCACGGGAATTCTTCCTACACTCGTATTTGCATTTTCCTGCATTGACTCGCATTACAGCGGGATCGGGCTTGGAATGTTCATGTTCTTCTTTTTGGGGTTTGTGATACATGGCATTGGACTCATCGCAGGTCTCGTAGGCTTGTTCATGGGAGTTAAGGTGCTGGGTTTCATTGGAAGCATCGGCAACGTTGGGATTCTTGTCATCACCATACTGAGCTTCCTGATTGGAGTTTTCTAACGACAAAATATCCAAGCCCTGCTCCGGTTTTTCTCTTTTTGCATACGGTTTGCTTCTCATATGGAGCCGACTCGACCGCCATTCTGGCGGTGCCTGCAAAAATCCCAATCCTCTTAAACGATAAGATCGTCGGGAGCCAAACCGTCCCAGCGGCATCAAAGATCACGATACTCCGCAAGGACCTTTCGACTGGAAAGATTCTCATCAAGACATCGCTCGGCGAAACTTGGGTGGCCGCCGCTTTTATAAAAATGATGGATTTGGAGCCGCCCCCTGCGCCCGCAGCCGATCACATCGATCCTCCGGCAACACCGAGTCAAGAATCGCCTGCACCAGAAATGGCGGTTCAGACCGTCGTGCAAGGATCTCCCACCATTTCCGAAAAGTTCACCCTTTCCTTCAAGGAAACTGATGTCGAGGTGCGCCGCTTTGGGCAGGGTAAGACAGGGATTATCTTTTTCAATAATTCCGGACCGATGGACGATCAAATCGCTCGGGCAATTTCAGAATACTCCCCGCTTCTGGACAAAGGCTGCTCCTTGTTTCTGTGGAGCTATCCAGAAGTCGCACCTTTTGATGACGTCCAAGCGACCATTGAATCATGGATGGGTGGCACCGAGAATCATTTGGACTTTACCGGCGTGGCAACGGCTGTGGTGGATAAGACCCAGCTAAAAAGATCAGGGTGGTTGCTGGGTTCCCTTTTCTTCTTTACCACTCTCTTCGGGGGTTGCATCGCCGAAGACGCCCTCATTCCCCTACGCGTTGCTGAGCAATACTGGGCTGGTAACGGTCTTGTTTCGGTTTCCTATCAGCGTTCTACTAATCCTCTTGAAATCAGTAGTTCACTTGAAATAGGCAACTGAATACTAAATCGTTTCATTTTGGTAGTTCAGCGCCCACCCCGCTCAACTCCCCACTCAGCAGCTTCGGCAGGAGGGTTTCGCGCAGAGATGCGCTTCATCAAGATGCGCTTGGAATAGCGCTCCTCTTCCTTCCGGAATTGGTAGGTGGTCGCGTAGCACTTCCCATCGGCGGCAGTGGTAAAGAAATTCTTTACCACTGAAATTTCTCCCAGTTCGCCTTCTTCGAAGATCTTTTTCAGGTGTTGACCGACGTTCTGCTTGGTCGTCTGAAAAAGCTCCGCCATGTGTTGGTGCGTCAGCCAGACCGCCTCGCCTTCCAGTCGCACATCAATCTTCAGCTTCCCGTCTTCCGCCTGATAAACGAGGAACTGTCCGCCGGGCGGCAGGGGGGTCTATGCGTCTTTGCTTTTGGTAGAAGCGCCGTTCGCTGGCGCGGATTTCGCGGATCTCCCCCAGCAGGTTGTCGTAATACTCCTTGCTCAGAAACGCCCCGTTCTTCAGTCGCTCCTTGTCCAGCACATAGCCGCGAATGGCGAAGTTGCGCAGCACGCCCGTCGCCCACTGGCGGAACTGGGTGGCGCGAGCCGAGTTCACCCGGAAATTTCTCGCGAAAATTTTGCTCAAGGGAGGACCGGTCGCGAATGTCCGGGCGGTGTTCATATTTCAGGCCGCAGAGTTTCTCGATGAAATGCTCTTCAAGTTCGGTTTCTAGGGACGGCATGGCTTTTTTTAGAATAGACTTCCAAGTTCTACTGGTTTGGGAGTCTGTGGATTTTCCGGTCTAGTCGGTCAAGCTTGTCGTGACGAACTTAGCGACAGATTGGGCTCAGTCGGGAGTGTCATTGCATTTGGCACTAGAAAGGAAAGAGATAGAACAGGCAAGACGTGCTTAGTGAGCACCAGACAAACGCTTACTAGGTCGAATAAATGGCCGGCGCCTCAATTGCCCTAGGACATGTTTCCCTAGGACATGCGAGGGTTTCGAAATGGAGCCTAGCGGGATCGAACCGCTGACCTCCTCAATGCCATTGAGGCGCTCTACCAACTGAGCTAAGACCCCGTGTAGGGGCAAGAACTTTTGCATTAGGACAGCTATTCATCAAGCCCGAAACGCAAGAATGTTTCCGGGTTGAGTGGAGCCTCGAAATGTCGAGATGAAAAGCCTAGGGCCACGGCGAAGTTTCAGTAAAAGATGGTGGTTGCTGGCCTTTAGCCCTGCGATTCTCTTGCATTCAGCACTAACTGACCCTCGGCGACAACGAGGGCGTTCGCTTCGGCATGCACCTCGAATTGCAGGAGGTTCCCAAAGTCTGCGATTTTTTTTGCGTGGAGGGCGATGGTTTGCTGGGGGCGGGCAGCGTTTGGAAATTTCATTGCACGGATGGCTGAGAGGAGAAATCCGGAGCGTCCTTCCTCGGTTGCAGCGATGCCACAGAGTTGGGCGAGGGCTTCGGTGAGAAGGACGCCAGGAACAATCGGGTCGCCGGGAAAGTGGCCAAGGAAGATCGGATCATCTGGGGAAAACGTTTTTTCGCCTACAGCATGCGAACCTGGGGAAACATGCGTCACGCGGTCTATAAACAGAAATGGGGCCCGATGCGGGAGTCCAAGAAGGGTCGGATCGTCGTTCACAACACGAGTGAATGGAGGAAGTTTTTGAAAAATTGCCCTCCGTCGGTGAGGTCTTCTAGCGAGATAAACTCATCCTTCGTGTGCGCCTGAGCGATGGATCCTGGGCCAATGGCGACGGCCGCGCAGTCGGGACTGGAAAAAATCGCCGCATCGCAGAACCACGGCGCCCCGACTGGCACGGCACCACACGCACCTAGTGCGGCGATGAGAGGATGTTGTACGGGCGTAAAGAGCGGACGCGAGGTGCGCACCTCGACTTCGAGGTCTGGCACCTGGCGGGTAATGATGTTGAGCAGAGGTTGAATGTCTTGACCCGGAATCGTGCGGACATCAACGAGAGCTTCGCAAAAATCCGGCACGATATTGACTTTTGAACCCCCTTGAATCGTTCCGACGCTCAGGGTTGGAGAGCCAAGAATCGGGTCGCTTAGCTCGGCGAGAGCGGGAAGGCCTTCCTTGCGGAGGGCTTCGATTGCAGACGAGATCTTGTAAATGGCATTGTCACCATCCTGCGGGCGTGACGCATGCACCGCACGGCCGTGAGCTCGGAGCGTAATCCATGCACAGCCCTTGTGAGCATGCACGACATCGAGCTGCGTGGGCTCCCCGGCCATCACAAAGTCGAAGTGTTCTTGGGAAGCGAGTGCCTTGGC
>Ga0335395_10001883_pt1 | contig 13052 bp, 7 predicted proteins | sample MAT02_FD_205744 | JGI IMG/M metagenome (GOLD analysis project Ga0335395, IMG submission 205744) | Freshwater microbial communities from Lake Fryxell liftoff mats and glacier meltwater in Antarctica - MAT-02 (spades assembly) (version 2) ...
GCCGGTCACCAAGTCGGCGAGATTGTTACGCCCACCGCTGAAGGCGCTCGCCCTGGCGGCCAGCGGGCGGACCACGGCCAGCCCGCCGGACGCGAGGGCCGGCGAGCGAGAGCTGGACGCGGCCAGCAGACCGATTGTACGGAGTGCGGCAAAGGGCTGCACGCGATCCGCGACGAGCGCACGGAACTGCTCGAATGGGTCCCCGGCCACTTCAAGGTGATCGTCGAGGTTCGAGAGGTGATGGCCTGTTCTTGCGGTCAGAGCGTACCCGTGACAGCTCTTGCTCCTGCGCGTCACCCGGGGCATCCCCAGGCTCATCAGCCACCTGCTCCGCATCTCCCTCCTCCTCGCCGACGAGCGCGGCCAGGCGTCGATCGACCTCGGCATCGTCAACACCGCCACCATCCTTCTCCACCTCGAATCACCCAAGCCTGCCGTGCTCCCGCTCAAACCCCGCCTCGACCGCGACCCGAGATCACGCGAATAAACCGACCCGACACAGGTGATGCCTGTCGTGGTGGCTTCATCACCCCCGTGACACCCAGTGGCGAGGCAGAGTCCGAAGGTCAACCTGCGGGTTAGTGTCGGTAGATTCATGGTGTTTCTCGTGTCTTGCGTGAAAGTGCCAAGGTCGAATCTGATTCCCGGTCTCGCTCGGCGAGCACGCTTGCCCGCACTCGGTCTAAGAGCCGCGTCGGCCGTATGTCGCAGCCCTCGTCATGAATTCTTAGAATGAATCCGAGCCCGCTCAGACTTGCGCATGAGCTGTGACGCCCCGCCCGCGGCGACCGGCGACGCACCCGTCGATGGATGAGCGGCGGCAGGAGGCAAAACGGACCATTACCCGGGCCTTACGACCGAGTGCCGGCACTGCATTTCACGGTGGGAAACGGTTCATCGCAGTGGTGCAGCGGGCCCGGCCTCATCGACAGCCTGGCAGCCTGGGTCTGTTCGGGGCGGTCGTAATCGCGCTGGCGGCTGTGGGATCAGCATGACGCCGCAGTCCTCTTATGCGGACACGCCACCGTCGCGCGCGAATATGCGGAGGACCGGGTGATTGGAGATTGCAGCGGCGGCGAATCGAGATATCAGTGATACTGATTCGATGGCGCGGCGCAGCATCCTCGTTTTACGAGCAGTCATGACGAGACAGCGACACCGTCGCGGGAGTCTCATGGGGGCTGTGTTAAGCCTGGGTCTGGTCGCCTGTGGCGGAAGCGGTCCGGCTGACGGAGGCGACCCGACGGGCGATGTCTCGGATGCGGCGAGCGGTCAATCTGAGACCGAGGCGACCAGCGGAGCGACCACCACCGCGGCTGCGACGACCACGGGCGACGGAGTGGTCTCGACCGGCTCCACCGGTGATACGGAGGGGGCGTCCGGGGTGGTGCCGGCATGTCCGCCCAAGGTGGAGTCCAGCTTCGACATTCGCATCGAGCCCGGGCCTAGTCAGGGCGTCTCGAACGGCGATTTCACGTGGGAGTGCGAGGTGCTGGACAAGATCTTGTTCGTGGCCGGCGCGACCCTCATGCTGGACTGCACGGACGCGGGCGTGCCGGTCGACCTGCCGCCGCAACTCATCCTCAACACTTGGCCGGCGGTCCCGTCTCTGGCCGTCGATGTGGCCGACAAGATCCGCGTCACGTACGCCTGGAATAAGGACGCGGATGCGATCCGTGTGGAGGCGGCCGATCACACCCTGCTGATCGCCGGCCGTAGCGGCGACGGCGAGTTCGATACGCTCGCGGACGTGGAGATGGCGGCGCTGGAACCACTCTGCCAGTTGGAGGATGACGGCTGCGGGCCGTACCAGCACGGGCGGCTCGCCTTGACCCTCGACGGCGTGCGCGGCGAGGTGCAATCGCGTGAGTACGTCGAGGTCGGCGCCTATGGCGTGTGGGCTCCGATCATCATGAGCGAGATCGGTATGTTCTGTCCGAGCATGGGCGCCATGTTTCAACTCCTCCTCGTCAGGCAGATGCCATGACCTCCGCTCGTCGACTGCTCGCGGCGGCGGTGCTGCTGCGTTCGCCAGCGGCACAGGCCGCCCAGGCCCAGGACCACGGGGCGCTGGAGGGGCCGAGCGCCCGGTTCGCCGAGGCGCAGGCCAGGCTCGACGCGGGCGATCACGACGGAGCGATCGCCCTGCTCGCGGCGGGTCTCGAGCAGGTCCCCGAGGGTCCTGGTTATGCACCGACCCGCACGCGGATGCTGCTGCTCATCGTCGAGGCCAACAGCGCGGGCTTTCGCGTCGACGGCGAGCTCGAGCGGCTGCGCCGGTCCACACTGTTGCTGGATCGCTACCTCGGGCCGCTCGACCTGCTCGACGAGCAAGGGCGCGGCGAGGCTGAGGAGCGGCGCAGCGGACTCATCGCGCAGGTCGCCGAGATCGAGGCGGCGCGTCGGCGAGCGGACGGCGAGCGGGCCACGGCCGAGCGGCGCGAGCGGGCCGCCGCGGCTCGCTCGCAGGCGCGGACGCGGCGGATCGCGGGCCTCGTCACGTCCTCGCTCGGGGTCGCGGGCGTGGCTGTGATGGCCACGGGGCTCGGAGTCGGCAGTTCCGCCGATGCGCGCCTGGCCGCCCTCCGCAGCGAGTATGGCGATACTTCGTGCGAGCTCGAGAGCGCCGAATGCGAGGGTCGTTATCAGGCGTTGCAGAGCGAGCGGCTGCGCGGCAACGCCGGGAACATCATGGTCGTCGTCGGGGCGAGCGCTGGCGGGGCACTGCTGGCGACTGGGCTGACCCTGCTGCTGGTCGCCCGCAAGAAGGACCGGGAGTCGCGGGCGCTGCAGGTCGCGCCCGCGCCGATGATCGGACGGACGGGCCTCGGCCTGGGGCTGGTCGGTAGATTCTGAGCCGCAGAGAATACACGCATGATATCTCTACGCATATGTGTAATCGGCTGGCTGCTCCTCGTTACGACGGGGTGTGGCGACGGCATCGGCTTCCTCACCGCGGGCCCGGGCGCGTCGGGCGTGCCCGGTGAGACGACGAGCGCGACGACAGGAGCGCCGACGACGAGCGACGAGAATGATGTGAACGACGCGGCGGACGCTCCGTCGAGCGACTCGACCCATGCCACGGACGGCGCGGACTCCGGCGCGCCCGCCTGCGACCCTGGTGACATCGGCTGCACGTGCATCGGCTACTACTGCCGTACCGGCGGGAAGTGCTGGCTCGAGGAGTGTGTGCCGTTCACCGGCGCCTGCGATCGCGAGCTCGACGGAGTGTGCGCCGAGGGCACGACTTGTTTGCCGGGCACGGACCCGTACGACTGCTGCGCGACCCCGCAGGACGGGATATGCGAGGAGCACAGCGGCGGGGGGCCGTGCGCCAAGGGCTCCGACTTGTGGGACTGCGGCTACTGCCCTTATGTGAAGAATGGGGTCTGCGACGTCCAGTGCCCGCCCGGGACCGACGAATTCGACTGCTGTGCGACCCCGCGGGACGGTGTGTGCGAAGAGCCGAGCCACGGCGGCGCGTGCCCGGACGGCAGCGACTTCTACGACTGCGGCTACTGCCCATATACAAATGACTTCTCTTGCGAGGAGCCCTTGTTGTGCCCGCCCGGCAGCGACAAGCCCGACTGCTGCGCGATCGTCCAGGACGGGGTGTGCGAAGAGCCGAGCCACGGCGGCGCGTGCCCGTTCGGCAGTGACCCGTACGATTGTGGGTACTGCCTGGGCGTTCAGGACGGCTTTTGTGACGAGGTCGACTGCCCGCCGGGGACGGACCTGTTCGACTGCTGCGCGACCCCGGAGGACGGGGTGTGCGAGGAGGTCGGCATGGGCGGGGCGTGCCCCGCCGGCAGTGATTATTACGACTGCGGGTATTGCCTGTTGATCGACGATGGCTGGTGCGACGATCCGGGTCTGTGCCCGCCCGGGACCGACGCGAACGACTGCTGCGCGCTCCCGGAGAATGGGGTGTGCGAGGAGGTCGGCATGGGCGGGGCGTGCTCCGCTGGCAGTGATTATTACGACTGCGGGTATTGCCTGTTGATCGACGATGGCTGGTGCGACGATCCGGGTCTGTGCCCGCCCGGGACCGACGCGAGCGACTGCTGCGGGATCCCGAAGAATGGAGTGTGCGAGGAGATGGGGATGGGCGGGGCGTGCGCCCCTGGCAGCGATTATTACGACTGCGGACATTGCCTGAGCCTTGATGATGGGCACTGTGACGAGCCGCTCGACTGCCCGCCTGGATCCGACAGCGGCGACTGCCCGTAAGGCGTCACGGGTTGGCGTACAGGAGCGCGGGCTCCGGCGGCATCTCCAGCGGATCGTCGCCGATATTATCGGTGTGACCGATCCCGAGCGCGCCGTCCGAGTTGGAGCCCCAGCAGGTCACCGCACCGCCGTGGAGCTGCGCGCACGTGTGGCCGACCCCGACCGTGACCGCGCGGGCGGAGCCGCCGAGCGGGATGGGGCCGAACAGCTGCGGGTCGCGGATCTCCGTGACGGGGTGGCCGAGCTGCCCGGCGAGGTTGGAGCCCCAACACTTCACGCCGCCGCTCGCCAGCACCGCGCAGGTGTGCGAGGAGCCGGCGGCGATATCCACCGCCGCTTCGCCGAGAGGCACCGGGCCCGCCAGCGGATCCCCCGCCTCTTCCACATCCGGATCGCCCAGCTGGCCGTATTGATTCGATCCCCAACAATGCACGTCGCCGTCGGCGAATCTCGCACAAATGTGCTCATCTCCACAGGAGATCTGTGAGACCTGGCGGTTGCCGATGACCTTGTAGGGCGGGTCATAGTCACTACACCACACCTCACCCGATTCCAGGAGCATGCAGACCTCAAACCAACCCATGAGCTGCACTACTGGCCTCGGGAGGTCCGGCAGGGAGAAACGCAGGAATGGCGTGGAGTCTTCGCCCACATCGATAGCCCAGCACCGGAGCGCGCCGTCCGCGAGCAGCGCACAGGAGTTGAATAAGCCGAATGCAAGCTGAGTGACCGGTCCGCCGAGCTGCAGCGCGGGCCCCGGGACCTCGCCGGGCTCGTCGCCGCGGTTGACGGGCTTGGTGTCGAAAAAGTCGGGCACGCCGAAGTCCGCCAATACCTCGCCCCAACAATGGACATTGTCTCCCGGGACGTCGAGCAGCACGCAGGTGTAGTTCGGGCCGACCACGACATCCAGTGCGGGTGCGCCGAGCGGGACATCGAGCGGCGGGAGGTCGCTCGGCTCGTTGCCGACGCTGGACGTGTGGCCGTAGCCGAGCTGGCCGTGGCTGTTGCTGCCCCAGCAGCGCAGCGCGCCGCCGCGGATCGCACACGTGTGGCTGGCGCCCGAGCCGTGTGACAGCCGCTCCGCGACAGCCTCGCAGGCGGTGTTGCAGCCGTCGTTGTCGTCGTCGTCGCTGTCGTCGCACGCCTCGGTCTCGGGGCTGCGCAGGCCGTCGCCGCAGGACACGAGCTGGCAGTCGACGCAGCCGTCGGTGCGATCGTCGTTACCGTCGTCGCAGGTCTCGCGGCCGGCCCACACGAACTTGTCGCCGCAGGTCGCGTTGTTGCAGCGCGCGCAGGCGTCGGTGTCGATCTGGTTGCCGTCGTCGCACGCCTCGACGCCCGCGCGGGTGGCCTGGTCGCCGCAGGTCGCGTCCCGGCAATTGACGCAGTTGTCCGAATTGTCGTCGTTGCCGTCCTCGCACTGCTCGAACGGCTCCGTGACGACGCCGTCGCCGCAGACCGCCCCGCACACGTGGTTCGTGCAGGCGATGTTGCGGCCCGTGACACCCGCGACGACGTTGCAGTCCGCGTCGCTCTGGCACGGCTGGCCCAGGAGGTCCTCGCCGGAGAAGCACGCGACGGCGCCAGCGCCGACGAACAGCAGGACGTGGCGCGCGAACCGGGCGAGCGAGTTGGGACTCACGGGCCCACCTTCCCGGCGAGCGACGGGTAGAGGATGGCCGCGGGTGGCGGCCAGTCGCCCGGTGCGAGCCCGCGGTCGGCCATGTGGCCCAGGGCCAGTTGTCCGCTTGCGTTGTGCCCCCAACAGCCGACGGCGCCGCCGTCGAAGCGGACGCAGGTGTGCGCCGCGCCCGGGGCGACGTCTGTGGCCCGCCCGTTGAGCTTCATGCGCACGGGCAGCGAGACAGCGTCGCTTGCGTTCGGGTCAGGTTCTCCGAGGCCATGGGTGCCGAGGATCGTGCGGCCCCAGCACCACACGTCGCCGTCGGTCACCACGGCGCAGGTGTGCAGCGCGCTGGCCCGGACCTGCTCGACCGGTCGGCCCCCGAGGTCCACGGCGCGAATGCCTGGCGCGGGCTCCTCGTTGCCATCGCCGCCGCCCCAGCAATGGACCGCGCGGGTCGCTGCCAGCAGCGCGCAGGTGTGTTCAGATCCCGCGGTGACCATCGCCACCGCGAGCCCGAGCGCGACCGGCTCGGCCTTTGTGGGATCCGAGACCACAGTGCCTGGTGAATCGAAGCCGAGCTGGAACGAGAAGTTGCGGCCCCAGCAGACGACGCTGCGATCCGCGTCGAGCAACGCGCAGGTGTGGTGCCCGCCAGCAGACAACTGCCGCACCGGCGGGACGGCCAGGACCGGGAAGGTCGCGGGGTCCTCGTACTCGCCGATGGACTGGCCCCCCGGGTGACCGAGCTGGCCGTATGTGTTGTCGCCCCAGCAGCGGACCGCGCCGCCTGCCATGCGGGCGCACGTGTGTCGGTCTCCGGCGACGATGTCGAGGGCGGGGCCGCCGAGCTTCACCGGGGTCACCAGCGACTCATCGCGCTCGTCGCCGACGATTGAGGTCCCCGGCAGCCCGAGCTGTCCGAACTCGTTGCTACCCCAGCAGCGTAGGTTGTCGCCGCCGACGTCGAGCAGGGCGCACGTGTGCCCGGCGCCGACGGCCACGGCCAGGACGTCGTGATCGAGGACGATGTCCGCGGGCGGGAGGTCTTGCAGCTCGTCGCCGACCGAGGCGGTGCTTCCGTAGCCGAGCTGGCCGTATGTGTTGTCGCCCCAGCAGCGCAGCGCCGCCTGTCGGAGCGCGCAGGTGTGGCTGCCGAGGCCGCCGGCGATCGCCTCGGATCCTTGCTCGCACCGAGTATTACAGCCGTCGTTTTGGATCAGGTTGCTGTCGTCGCAGACCTCCGTCGCCGGGTCGAGGCGGCCGTCGCCGCAGGCGACCCGGAGGCAGTCGGTGCAGACGTCGGTTTGCTCGTCGCACTCCTCCTCGCCGGCCCACACGACGCCGTCGCCGCAGGTCGCCAGCTTGCAGCCGACGCACGCGTCGGTGTCGATGTTGTTGCCGTCATCGCACTCCTCGACGCCGCTGTGGGTCACGTCGTCGCCGCAGGTCGCCAGCTTGCAGCCGACGCACGCGTCGATGTCGATGTTGTTGCCGTCGTCGCACTGCTCGGCGCCGTCGGCCTGGATGCCGTCGCCGCACAGCGCACCGCAGATGCCGTCGCTGCAGACGATGTGCCCGCCGGAGACGTCGACCGCCGCGTTGCAGTCGTCGTCGGTCTTGCATGGCTGGCCGAGCAGGGCGTCGCCCGTGAAGCAACCGACGAGGGCGCCGGCCATCAGCGCGAGCGCGGCGGTCCGCGGAGAGCCATGAACAGGGCGAACCATCCGTGCGATCCTCGGGTCAGGCTATCATTGCGTGGGGTCAGCGACGACGACGATGACGACGGCCAGTCGGCCTTCGGTGCCGTCATCGCGGTGTATGCGCGGGCGGCGATCCGTACGGTCGACTACGCGGGCCGCTGGCGGACCGCAGCGTTTACGGTGTTCGTGCGCGGATGGCCCCCGGCGCGCGCGCGGCGATGGCTCGGCAGGATATCCCTGCTCGCGTATCCTGCTCCGTCTGATCTGACGATGCCCGGGCCACCCGAACAGCTTGCGCCGACGGAGCCGATGCAGCTAACGCCGGGGCGTGGCACGTCGGGGACGGAGCCGACGATGTCGTCGAGCGCCGCCTTGGGGACGGAGCCGACGCTGCGGTTCGACGACGAGCACGGGGCGATCGACCCGGGCGTCGCGGACAGCGAGCGCTACGTGTTCGGCGAGGCGTTCGCGGCCGGCGGGATCGGTGTGGTCCGGCGCGGCTCGGATCGCCGGCTCGGGCGGGTCATAGCGATCAAGGAGTTGCTGCACGACAGCCCGCGCGCGCAGCAGCGGTTCGCGCTCGAGGCGGCGATCACGGCGCGCCTGCAGCACCCCGGCATCGTGCCGCTGTACGACCTCGGCTGGCAGGGCTCGGGCAAGCCGTACTACTGCATGAAGCTGGTCGACGGCGAGAGCCTCGAGGCGAAGATCGACCAGACGAAGGACCTGGGGCAGCGGCTGCGCCTGCTCGAGCACGTGATCGCGGTCGCCGACGCGATCGCCTACGCGCACGAGCAACAGGTGCTGCACCGCGACTTGAAGCCGGCGAACGTGCTGGTCGGGCGGTTCGGCGAGACGGTGGTGATCGACTGGGGGCTGGCGAAGGACCTGTCGGGTCGGCTCGCCAGCGAGAGTCCGATGCCGTTCGACGGGGCGGCGCTGCGAGACGCCGAGAACATGACCGAGGCCGGGGCGGTGATGGGGACGCTGCGCTACATGCCGCCGGAGCAGGCGAGCGGGCAGACCGTGGACGCGCGCTCGGACGTCTATGCGCTGGGGGCGGTGCTCTACCACGTGTTGACGGGTCAGCCGCCGTTCGCCGCGGTGCGCCGGTCGGTCTTGATCGCGCGGGTGATCGACGGGGCGTGGGACGAGGTGCGGGCGGTCGAGCCGGCGGTCCCGCGCGAGCTGGCGGCGATCGCCCAGCGGGCGATGGCCCGCGACCCGGCGGTCCGCTATCCGTCGGCGGCGGCGTTCGCAGAGGACCTGCGGCGGTTTTTGGCCGGGCGCCTGGTCTCGGCCCACGCGTACTCGTTCCGCGAGGTCGTGCTGCTGTGGCTGCGACGCTACCGCCTCGCGGTCGCGGTCGCGGCGGTGCTGCTGCTCGCGCTGCTGGTGATGGGGGTGCTCGCCGCCTGGCGTATTGATCAAGAGCGCCAGGCGGCGGTGCTCGAGCGCAACAACGCGGTGGTCGCCGGCGAGAAGGCGGCGAGCGAGCGCGACGCCGCCGAGGCGGCCCGCACGCTGGCGCAGGAGGCCCGCACGGCCGCCGAGGACGCGCTCGCGGGCGAGAAGACGGCGCGCGACCAGGCCGCGCGGGCGGCCGACGAGGCGATCGAGCAGAAGCGGCTCGCGGACGTGCAGCGGGTGGTCGCTGTCGAGTCGGCCGGGGCGGCGCAGGCGGCGGAGCGACGAGCGACGACGGCGCTGGCAGGCCAGCAGAAGGCGACGCATGAGGCGGAGCTGCAGCGCGGTCAGGCCGAGGCGAGCCTGGTCCGCGCGGAGGACGAGGCGAGGCGGGCGCGCGACGCGAACCGGCTGGCGGTCGCGTTGAAGGTGCTCGCGCAAGATCCGACGACTGCGCTGGCGCTGCTGCACGAGGTCGAGGACCCGCTGCACACGCGCGGGTGGACGCCGGCGGCCGTGGAGGCGCTCCAGCGTCCGGCGAGCACGTCGGTGATCCGCGGGCACGACAGCTCGGTGATCGCCGCGGTGTTCGCCGCGGACGGCGGGTCGATCGTGACAGCGGGACACGACGGCACGGGCCGGGTCACGCCGCTGGCCGGCGGCGCGGTGACCGAGCTTCGCGGGCACACTGAGCGGCTGGTCGCGCTGGCGATCTCCCCGGTCGGGGAGCGAGTGGCCACGGCGTCCGCGGACGGCACGGCGCGCCTGTGGGACCGCGCCGGCGCTGCCGTGGTGCTCCGCGGTCATACCGGGCCGCTGACGGCGGTGACGTTCAGTCGCGACGGGACGCGGGTAGCGACGGGGTCGCGTGATCGTTCGGTGCTGGTGTGGGACGCGCTCCGGCCCGGCGATCCGGTGCGCCTCGCCGGGCACACGGGTGCAGTGCGGTCGATCGAGTTCAGCGGCGACGGCGAGCGGCTGGTCTCGAGTTCGGACGACGGCACGGCCTGCGTGTGGTCGATCGCCGACGCGCAGGTCCAGGTGCTCGCGGGCCACGCGGGGACGGTCTACTCGGCGGCGCTGAGCCCCGACGGCGCGCGCGTGGTGACGGCCGGCGACGACGGCACGGTCCGGGTTTGGCATCTCGGCGAGGCGGCGGCGGAGCGGCTCTTGGGGCACACCGACGCGGTGTACGCGGCCGAATTCTCGCCCGACGGCAAGCGCGTGGCCTCGGCCTCGCGCGACCGCACGGCCCGGGTGTGGACGCTCGGCGCGGCGGGCAAAGCGACGTCGACGGCGCTCCGCGGCCACCGCGACAAGGTCTATGCGGCCCACTTCGATCCGACCGGACGGACGATCGCCACGGTCTCGCGCGACGGCACGGCGCGGCTGTGGGCGGTCGCTGGCGGCGAGTCACGCGAGCTGCGCGGACACACCGGGCCGCTGCTCGACGCGAGGTTCTCGCGCGACGGCTCGCAGGTGGTCACCGCCTCCGAGGACGGCACGGCGCGCGTGTGGCAGGTCGAGGCGAGGACGTCGCAGTCGGTGCTGCGCTGGCACGACGCGGCGGTCCGGCACGTCGAGTTCACGGGCGACGACGTGGGCCGCGACGTGGTGGTCACCGCGTCCGACGATCGCCTGGCGCGTCTCGGGAGCGGCTCGCTGCAGGGCCCACAGCGATCGCCGACCGTCCTCGCGGGCCACACGCGCGGGGTCCTGTCGGCGACGACCCGCGCGGGCGGGACGCGGGCGCTGACCGGGTCGGCCGACGGCACCACGAAGATCTGGACGTCAGAGGGCGGGGCCTGGCGCGTGCTCTCGACGATCGACCTGCGCCTGCCGGGGATCCCGAAGTTCGTGACGTTTAGCGCCGACGGTGCCAGATTGCTGACCAGCGCGACCGACACGACGTGGCTGCTCAGGGTCGACGAGGGCCCACGCGTCGCGCTCCGCGGCCATCAGGGCGAGGTCACCCACGCCGCGTTCGATCGCAGCGGGGGGCACGTCATCACCAGCTCGGAGGATCGCACGGCCCGCGTGTGGAGCGCGACGGGCGAAGGCCAGCCCGTGGTGCTCGCGGGCCACGAGGGGTCGGTCTATTACGCGGCGTTTAGCCCCGACGGCGCGCGCGTCGTCACGGCGTCGTGGGATGGTACGGCCCGGGTGTGGCGTTTGGACGGAGCGGGTCCGCCAGTGGTCTTGCATGGCCACGAGAAGCCGGTCCGCTCGGCGGAGTTTAGCCACGACGGCACGCGGGTGGTCACCGCCTCGGACGACCGGACCGCCCGCGTGTGGCAGGCGGACGGCCGCGGCGACACGGTGACGCTGCACGGCCACGCGAGCGAGGTGCTGCACGCGGTGTTCTCCGGCGCCGACGACCGCGTGATCTCCGGGTCGCGCGACGGCACGGCGCGCGTGTGGGACGTCGACTTTGACAACCCCGCAGTGCTCCGGGCGCGGCTCGCCGGCAGCACGAGCGTGTGCCTGGTGCCCGAGCAGCGGGCGACCCTGCTCGGCGAGGATCCGGCGACCGCGGCGGAGCGACATCAGGCGTGCGCGTCGCGGGCGAGCGGCGAGCCGCGACCGTGACGTCGCTGTTCTACTGTGCGCGGCCTCATGACTACGACGGCGGCTCCCATCCATCCGACATCCACCTCGTGCTCGCGCGGCACCACGCCGTCGACGCAGTACCGACGACTCCGACCGCCGGCCCGGCGGTCGCTCGATCTGTCCCGAAGTTCATCCGCGAGCACGCGGCGCTCGTCGCCGCTGCGCGGCTCCAAGCGCCTCCACCAGATCTCCAAGAGTGGGGCCGACTCCCGAGAATTTTGGGCTCGCGGGAAGTCAGGCCCTGGGCGAATTCACGAAGTACGACGCGGACTTGCGGCGAAAGGCGAGCGTTGACAAGGGGTTGGCAAAGTCCGCGTCGTATTGTGTGGAACAGTGAGAGGATCAACCAAGTCATGAAGGACAACAATTGTCGCGCCCGCCCCGGTATCATGATCACAGTTTGCGCAGCCTTCGGCAGCGCGGGGTGCGTCATCGAGAAGATTGATGCGATCATCGCCGAACATGGCGTGACCTACTGGCCATCGACCTCTGGAAGTGACGACGGACACCTCGACACCTCGACGAGCACGAGCACGAGCACGAGCACGAGCACGAGCACGAGCACGAGTGACACGTCTGGAACTGAAGTGGGTGATCCGGGCTCATCCACCACTTCCGCCGGAACGAGCATGCATGGCGGGTCAGATGGAAGCACGAGCACAGGGCCGGTGGCGCCGGTCTGTGGGGATGGTGTAGTCGAGGGGGACGAGACCTGTGACGATGGCAACGCGACACCGAACGATGGTTGCCAGGAGTGCGCCAAGGACTCGATCGTGTTCATCACCAGCGAGAGCTACCAGGGATACGCCCTGGACGGCCTCTACGGGGCTGATCAGCGCTGCCGTAGCTTGGCAGCAAAGGCGAACCTTCAGCGCCCGTTGACTTTTCGGGCGTGGCTCAGCACCCCATCGATGGCCGCCGCGGATCGTCTGTTGCACTCCCGGGGCCGGTACATGCTGACCAACGGGCTCGTCGTCGCTAAAGACTGGGATGAACTGACCTCGGGGACCTTGCAAAACCCCATCGTCGTGGACGAAAGCTCGCAGACAAAAGAAGATTACGTATGGACCGGGTCGCTACCGGACGGACAGCCGGCGCTGGGGTCCTTCTTCGGGGGAGAGGGCCGGAGCCTGGAAACGGACGGAAAGTGGTCGTTCGTCGATCAGGCAGGTTGTGACCTCGAAAGCAGCCTCTACTGCATCGAACAGTAGCCGTCACGTAGCGGTCGGCCGGGGGTTGGTGGGGACCGGGGGGTGACAGGCGCTCCGGTCAGGTCTAACCTACCAGGGTGACGCGCGCGCCCATCCTCGCTGCCTTCGTCCTCGCCGCCTGCGGGGACCCTGCCTCGCCCGGCTTCTCGACCGGGCCGGGCATCACGAGTGTGTCCGCCACGACGAGCGGCAGCTCGTCGAGCGGTGAGACGTCGTCTACCGGCGTCGCGGATGACTCGGCGGGCAGCTCGGGCAGCTCGAGCA
>Ga0335395_10001884_pt1 | contig 13048 bp, 13 predicted proteins | sample MAT02_FD_205744 | JGI IMG/M metagenome (GOLD analysis project Ga0335395, IMG submission 205744) | Freshwater microbial communities from Lake Fryxell liftoff mats and glacier meltwater in Antarctica - MAT-02 (spades assembly) (version 2) ...
GACTGGAATGCTGAACCGGGAAACCGCGATTACCAGGAATCGCCTTATCGAGGTCTAGGGTTAGTTGACTGGAATCCTAGTAAAGTGTGTGAGTTTTGATGATGTTTAGTGTTTTGCTAGACAAGCAAATTGCTTACCTAATAAAAAGCGAAATCAATGTTTTCCTCACTTCTGTTAACAATTCTGTCAGCAATTCTGTAAACAAACCTTGATTTTGCTTACCGCAGTAGGTAGGGCAATTTGTCGAGGAAACAACAGCGCCAAGTTGTCAGTCGATCGCGAATACAATGGTTACAGGTTTTTCCCTAACTCTATGAGTTTTCGCCCTTGCCGATCAAACTGACTTTTTTTATACTATAATGGCATTATTGTTTCTCAAAGGCTTTGTGAAATCATGCTGCCATCCTTCGACTAGAAAAAAGCCCGCTCTTTCTCCCTCTCTACTGAGCTTTCTGATGAAATTGACGAAGTTTGCCAGATGCTAGGATTGCAGCGATCGGGTTTTGTCAATCAGGCTTTAGAAACTTACCTAAAGCACTTCAGAATGCAATTAGAAAAACTCGATGCAAAAGAAGAAACGCTCGCAGCGTAAGGCTTCGAGCGCTTTTTATCATTTTCAATAAACCGATACTTTTGTCGCCTCTCCGACAAGTTTGCCGACAAAAGTAAATCAACCAAATACTGATCGGAATCCTAATAAGAGCGCCGATCTACATTTTCATAATGACACATATCAAGGAAATATTAAAGCACTTTAAAGTGTATTTTTCGGAGGCTCACCCCAGCCCCGCTACTGATGGCGGCGCGATCGAGCAAAATCTGAATTCTAGCACTATCCATAGAGTCATCAAGCCCGCAAAGTCTTGTACTGATTCAATTATAGCACAATTCACACAATCTACACAGGCAAACCGTGGATTAAATACAGGCATCTTTGCAGCGATCGGGGGTGTGGTATGAATCCTGAAATCACTGAAGTCGCCGAAGCCACTGAAACCACCGGAACCGCGCAAAATACCGGATTGTCCGCTGAGCACTTGGCACAAATAGAATCGCGGGGGATTTTGCCAGAATGGGCGGCCGCAAACTGCATAAGCTGCGATATCCCGAAAGCCTCGGTGATGCTAGCCTATGAGGCAAAATCAGCGGGTATCATGCTGGTATCTGATGAGTATGGGCAATGGCAATTCAGGCCTGATGAGCCTTGGATTTCCAAGACAGGCGATTTACCAAAATACCGGACACCCTATCACGAGTACGATCTATTCTTAGCAAAGCATCCGAGCATTGATGGCTATTGGCGAGATTTAGAGGCATTGAAAGCGCGATGCTTCGCTATTGATGGCAAGCCCTATCTAGTGCTTACTGAAGGTGGATTTAAGGCGATAATTGGATGCCAGAATGATATCCCTACTGTTGCGGTTGTCGGCGTGACGATGGCGCTAACACCGAAATCTAAGGGAGAGCCTGATCTAATCCCCGGACTGAAAAGACTCGCAGAGGCTGGCTTCAATTTCATCATCGGTTTTGACTCGGATATCAAACCCGAAACGATAAAGAATGTCGGGGCGGCCGAAAAGAGAATGACAAAATACCTCGAAGCCTACAAATGCGAGGTATTATCGGTAACGGGCCACTGGAAATCGGAAGATGGCAAAGGGATGGATGATTTTATTCAGAATAAAGGCATCGAAGAATTCCGTGCAATCCTAGAAAAAGCAAAAACAAGTGAGGGCAAGAAAACCGCCAAACCGCCCTCACCGAGGCAGATAGCGCATCAATTAGCCGAGGATTATCGAGCGATTTGGAAGTTTGATAATGAGCAAAAAACATGGCGAATTTGGGCTGAGAAAACCTGGGAGAAACTGGAAATAGCTTCATTTGCCTCGCTAATCAAAAGCACGATCGATGCAAAAAACATCGACTACAAAGGATTTTCCTATATCGCCGATACAATTAAATTGGTTGAGTGCGATTTACGCCAGAACCATTGGCAAAAATGGGATAGAAAGCGGTTTATCAATTTCAAAAACGGCATACTAGACGGCGACACCGGAGAACTACTAGAACATTGTCCTGGTAGCGGGTTCACGTCGGCTCTACCCTTTGAATATAAGCCACTAAAAGGAAAGATAACGAACGTCCTGCAAGCGTTAGAAGAAAATTGCCCAAATATCCATAGGTGGATGAATCTGGCAATGAAAGGCAATGTTAAGAAGATAGCTAAACTGCTGGCTATCGTTAACGGTTGTTTACGATTTAGCTTTCACGGCTGGCAGCAATTTGTGCATCTTATTGGCGTTCCTGGCAGTGGAAAGGGGACGTTTGCCCGATTATTAGAGAAGGTGGTGGGCAAAGAGAACAGCCAGCCCTGCTCGCTGGAAAACCTCAAAGATGGGTCGACGATTGCCAGCATCATCGACAAGCAGTTAGTGGTATTTGGTGACGAGCGAAAGCCTGTCGGTGTTGACACCATCCTGCGACTAACCGGCGGCGACACGATTAATTACCGGGAAATCTTCACCCCTGCCGCTAAAGCTTCATTTTACGGTTTGCTGCTGATTTGCTCGAATGATCCAATTTTCATGGGCAACACCACCGGACTAGAGCGGCGGTTGTGCCTCGTAGCATTCGATAATCCCATCCCCAAAGCCTTACGGAACCCAGGCATAGAGGCAAGCTTCGATGATGAGATAGCGGCACTAATTGCGATTGCGCTGGCAATGCCTAGCACCGAAGTAGTGCAATCGATTAAGGGTATTGGGGACGCTGAAATCGCCGACTTTAAGATCACCGAATGGGAGATGAAGGTGCGGATGGACAGCCTGAGTGCATTCTTTGAAATGAATTTGATAGTAGAGGATGGCGCAAAAATCCAAGCTGGCGATTTATTCAAAAATTACAAAGATTTCTGCGAGGAAATCAAAAAGCCTGCGATGTCGTTAACGACATTCTCCCCTGGACTCGAAAAACTTTGCACTGAATTACATCAGCCAGTGAACAGGGACAAGAGCGGACGGCACGTCACGTTCATCGGTCTCCGATTGCGAAAAGATGAGGACGCTCACCCCACGTACTCCCAGAAACTGATGGCACTTGCAGGACTTGATGCAGGACTCGCAGGACTTGATGCAGGACTTGATGCAGGACTTGCGACCATACAGGGTATGGATTCGCAGGACTTGCAGGACTTATCCCCTAATATTTTAGAAATTTCTCAAATCCTAAAAACTGAACCCGACACAGAATCCAGCAAGGTGCAAGAAAGAACAGAAAAAACAGAAAAAACAGAAATAGAAAAAGTTTCGCCCTCAAGTCCTGCAAGTCCTGCAAACCCTTTACAGGATAAGGCTTTAAGTCCTGCATCCCAAGTCCTGCACAGTCCTGCAAGTCCTGCAACCAAGCACCACCATAAAGAGTTTGAAGTAGGCGACCGGGTGCGAATCGCAGATAACGGCTTGCATCATGGCAAAGATGGCACAGTGGCTCATGCAGGGTACGGCCGCACGGAAAATGATTATGTAATCGCCCTGGATAAAGAATCGCACCTTAGCCACCAAGTTACTCTCGCCATCCCGCACAGCCAAAAATTCCCTGTTTTGATGAAGTTGTAGGTGGTGCAGCCCATGAAGCATGATCCAATTTTGCAGAAGGAAGCCATTGAATTCATCCGCCTCGCCATCCACAGAGATGATCCAAAATTTGCTCGAAGCTTGGCAAACACAATCAAAAATATTTGTAGCAGCGGTCAGGCAAACAGGGAGGAAATTTGGGCGAGACTCACTGAATGGGAGAGAGAGCGGTTCCGGCGATTGCTTTGAATGCGATTTTTGACCGCCTATAAAAGAACATGGGCTGTCAAAAAAAAGCTGAAACCCTTGCAATCACAGGGATTTCAGCAATTACCGAATAGTAGCTAAAATGTCAGAAATCAACCTAAAAACTCTACAACTCAATCCCTGATAGGGTTTTTGGGTTTTGGGGCTGTTGAAAGGTTTGGAAAAGTTTCAATCCCTGATAGGGAGTTTTGATTGCCCCATACCGATTGTAGCAAAAAAAACGAATCCCCCCAGGGGGCATAGGGGAATTTAGCATTAATTAATGTCAGCCTTGCCAGAGGCAATATCGTTGATGCTGGCCTTGCCATTTCTAGCTTGCTCTCTGGTGTAAGTGGGCCTGGCTGTTTGAGTCTGCGACTGCTGTTGTTGTTGCTGCGATTCAGTGCCAGCGAAAAAAACAGAAAGTGACCCCGATTTAAATTCTTTCAATTTGTCGTCTAGGGTTTTCGGCTGGCCGTTTGGGTATTTTTCATCCTTGATCAAAATCCCGCTCGAAGCGAAAATAAGTTTGCCCTCTAACAGTGCCTTAATTGTTAGGAATGGCGATGATTCGTTCGGGTCGTCCCACTTGCCGGGTTGTCGCCCGCCAGCCCGTGAAAAAGCGTCTGACAGCCCTTTCTCAATCATTATCGCCTCGCGCTCGTTCAGGGCTTTTTCCCTTGCTGTGAGGACTTTCTCGCGCTCGGAATCCCAGCCACCAGTATTATTATCTTCACTCATGATTCAATCCTCAGGTGTTACTTTAATTCTAACAAGACCTTTTTGTTGGCACCAACAGAAAGGTCTTTGCCGTGCGTCTGCGCTACTTATCCAAGATTTCTAAAATTGCCTCCACATCTGCCAAGTCCGCCTTAGATTTTTTGCGCCGTGTCTTGAGTTGGTTGAGCAAGTCGGCCGCTTCTACTTTGGACAAATCGGTTCCGACCGTCGCCGAGTTTTCGGATTGAGTTGGCGATTGCCAAACAATATCAGACTCAAGTTTTTCTATTTCTGTTTTACGCTCTGAGATTTCTTTGGTAGCTGTTGCCAGTCGAGAATTTAGCTCAGAGATTTCTAGATTTTTTCCGACAACGAGACGATCGGTCGCGTCTAAACTCTGACGCAAGCTTTCGACTTCTTCTGTGGTGTCCGGCCTGAGTGATTCTGTGGGTGATTCACTCAGTCCCTCAATTTTCCCCAGCCGTCCCTCAATCTCCCCCAACCGCTCAGACAATTGAGTTTCGAGTGTAACCAAGCGTTGAGCTAGTTCGATATCTGGCACGGTACTTGGTGTGGTACTTGGTGTGGTACTTGGTGTGGTACTTGGTGTGGTACTTGGTATGTTGTCTGGCACGGTACTTGGTGTGGCACTTGGTATGGTATCTGATATCCCGAAAAATTGTGCTAGCGCTCTATTGACTGCCGCCGAATACATCGGGCCTTTCTTACTCTCCATCCCATTATCGGTGCAGAATGCAGTCAGGGCATCCTCTACAGCCTTATCGAGATATACTGCAATGTGTTTTTTATCGGTTGCCATAGTCTGTTACCCTTCGGTATCGGTACAATACTATAGTAGCACTCTAAACGGTCAATAACATACTTATAAGATAAACAACACACTTAATAACATACTATAAGTTATTTGTATGTTTCTAGTCTTATATCTAGTACGATACCCTGCTATGATGGTAACATACCAGAGACCACAGCCCCATCCCTTGAAACCGGACGGGGCTTTTCAAGAATCCCGAATCTGACTTAACCTATCTAATGTCGGATTCACCAACCAACCAAACCACACTAAAACCGATGACCCTGCTAGCTGTTGCACCCGCCCAAAACCTGATCCAATTTACCCCCGCGACCGCCCCCACACCGACTGAGCAAATTATCAGTTTGTGGCTACACGGCAAAAGTAAAAATACTGTTACTCTGTACCGCCGGGTTTCGGGCCTGTTGTTGGCGGCGACTGCCAAACCACTTCAGTCACACAGCCTGCAAGATTTCCAAGATTTTGCAGATATCCTAGAGAGTAGGGGGCTGGCGCTTTCCTCCCAGCGCACTTATATATCAGTGGTGAAAAGTTTGTTTGGATTTGCACAAAAAACAGGACTAATTTCTATCAACGCCGCCGTCGCACTCACTGCCCCCAAGTCCAAAGACACGCTATCCCAGAAGATTTTGACAGAGACTGCTGTAGCTGGGATGATTGCCAAGGAAGCTTCCCCGCGCAATCGGCTAATCCTCAAGATGCTCTATTTTGCGGGTTTGCGAGTATCCGAACTTTGTGGACTTAATTGGGAAGATTTAACGGCTAACGGTGACAGTGGCCAGTTACTGGTTTTTGGGAAAGGTAACAAAACTCGCGTCGTACTGTTGCCCCAAAACCTCTACAGGGAATTGGCAGACAGTCGGCAAGATACCAGCGATTCCGATCCAATCTTCATCAGTCGCAAAGCTTCAAACGGCGGGCGGTTGCACCGAGCAACTGTTACTCAGTTGGTCAAAGATGCTGCCATCGCAGCCGGGCAAACTGCGAAAACTTCAGCACACTGGTTACGTCATTGCCACGCTTCCCACTCACTAGACAGAGGTGCCCCCATTCACTTGTTAGCTGCTACTTTAGGGCATAGCTCAATAGCAACAACAACTAAGTATCTTCACGCCAAACCCAATGATTCTAGCGCTTTGTACCTGGCTGGATGAGTTAAAAAAAGCACCCCAAATCTTGATTGTTTGGAGTGCTTTATGTTGCGGGTCAATGTTCGTTCAGTTTGCTGGAATCACCTATAACACGGTAGCGGTTGGTTGTGATTATTCCTCACCATTGATCAATCTTTCAAGCATTGCTCTTGCCTCGGTGTAGAGCGTGTGATTTCGCCCCCCCCGACGGACACCCCACAGCAGCCAGATAGTTTTTTCGAGTCCTAAGTCCTCTGCAATTATCAGCTTGGCTAGTTCTAATTTCTCGTCCTGTTCCAGAACGGAATCAAGGGAAAAAACTGCTGTTTCGAGTGTTCCGGCCAAAATCTCTGCCAGTATACCTGAAATGCGTTCCGCCCTTGTTCCATAAGATGTTCCGGCGTTGGGTGCGTCCTGTTCCGAGGGTGTTTTGAGTGTTCCATGTGTTCCGGGTGTCAAGTCCGAGAGTGTCGGTTTGTCCAGCTCAATTCTTGGCATTAACCCCAAGACTGGATTACCAATCGTAGAAAGAATGATTGGTGTTTGTTCAGACATTGAATCTTGAATTAAAACCTCTAAGTCCGAAGTTAACCTATCTCTATTAGCTTTGTTGGCGATGATGTTAGGGTTGTTGAGCATTTGCTCAATTACGCCATAAGAGCCTTGTTCTTCCCCGTTGCTAGTTGTACGAACTAAGCCTTGAGCCAACAAAGCTAAATTAAGGCGAATATTTGAGTCTGCAACGCCACTTGAAGCAATATTGAAGGATTGAGTACAAATAAAATACCCGACATTATATTGGCCCCCGACTGTAGCTATCATCCCCAGTTTTGCTGCGACAGACTCCCATATTGCTGCATTCTTTTTCTGCGAAAGGCATTGATGTGTTGCGAACCAGTCTTCCAAAATTAACTTGACAGGATGATTCCGATATGTTTCTTCTGATGCAGGTTTTGATTTTCTCTCCAGCAATTTCTGATAAACATCATCCAAAAACTTCATTGACTGCTCTGGCTGCATCGCATCAAATATTGCAATGCGATTGCCCGAAACACCGGGAAAGTTTTCGTATTTTTGGGAAATGACGTACAAGTCAGCTCTGGGAAACTGCATGATTAAATCACTTAACCACTTGAAAAGAGTGTGTGTTTTTCCGCAACGAGTAGGGGCTGCGAGGAAAATTGAAGTATTGATTGCTGCTAAAGAATTTAGAACCTTAGTCGCTGCTTGGCGGGATATCTTGAGATTTGTATACGGCTCAATTGCACTAACTGGCGCATCGGTCAGTTTGTCACTGGGATTAACAACAGAGTCGAGTGTCGCCGTGCCAGTTAGTCGTGACTGCTGTTGTTGCGGGTCTATCCCCAAACTCTCACAATATGCCGTCTCAATTTCACCCTGGAACGCCACATCTTCAGCCTCTAGAAGGGTTTTGTAGCGTTGTTGGGTAGCAGCCATCTGGTAGGCAGATTCGGCGGCGTAGCTAAACTCATAAGCCTGATTCTGGTATCCCTTAATTTTCTGGCGGATAGGTTCCTGTTCTGCTTCCGACCGAGCAATCAACATAACTGCCACCATCCCCCCAGTTCCGAGTAATGCGAGTAAGATTTTAAGTCCGCCGTATCCCCGTTCTAGGCTTCTGAACTCAGTTTTTGGCGGTACTAGCCATGCAGGGTTAGTCTCTATGCGGTTGCCGATTTTGTATTCAATTCTGTCGTTAAACTGTAGGGCGGTAGCAACCGCAAAACCCGCGACACCCAAGGCAAGTAATCCAGAAATAATCACCTGATTTTTATTGATTAACATTCAGTTTGCTCCAAACTTGTGTGCCGACAAAACCGAGGGTGATAACGAGTAACGCAAAAGTCAAAATCAGTAACTGGGAGTTGGCAAAAATCCAAGCTTGCCACGCATCCCAGTTACCTGCGAGTAGGGCAGTTGCGACGGCGATGAGGATTAAATGTGCTCTAGTTCTGCCTGAACCTTCGGTGCTAAAACTGTACAAAACTAAGCCAAAACTCGCAGCAGGTATCAAAATTACAGCCGATGGGATTAGCGCCGGAATCGCCCGCACGATAAGCGATGCAGATAATCCAGCACCGAAGTAGGAGCCAAATTCTCCCCAGTTCCCGGTCAGGTTCCAAAACCTTTCTATGTTTGTGATTTCAGTTGTTGTAGACTGCGATTGTTGTTCGGATTGAGTGAAGTTACCAGTATTCAGATAATCGAATTCAGAGGTATCAAAATCTTGAGAAAGCATAGAAAAAAGCGGGCCATATTGACCCGCACTAGGGTTACTTTTTGCCAGAGAAGAAGTCAAATAAACCGCCTAAGAATCCTTTGGAGTTACCCGCCCCGATTGGACTAATACCGCCAGAACTGCCCGCTGTGGCTGGGATAGGGTCAAAGTCTGTGGCGTTAATGTAGGCGTTAAATCCCGCGCGTCGGTTCTGCATGGCGATTGCCTGTTGTGGTGATGCTTGAATCGCTTTTAAGGATTGAGCAAACCCACTTTCTTGTATTTGTCCTTTGGCTTGATGGTTTGCTTTGATGAGTAGCAATCGCTGCCGGAAGTCTGCATTGGCGAGGGTGTTGGTGCTGGCTTCCTTCACCTTGATTAAGCCTAATTCGTGCTGCAACTTGTGTTCGAGGGTGGCGATGTGAGATTCATGCTTAGCACCGGCGACGATTGCTTTTGAAACATATTTATCAATCTCTGCCTTGGCTGTCAATCCGGTTTCTATCGCCTCCAAGGTCAAACGCTCAATCTCGACTTTATTGGCGTAAATCTTTGTCAGGTGGCGGTTCATGGCGCTGGCAAGCTGTTTCTGCAAGTCAAGCACTTTTGCCATTCTGGCTGCATCGCGCACAATCTCAGGGGTGAGTGTGCCATATTGTCCGGGGTCATATCCGAACTCTCGCGCAATGTGGGGTGCGCCCGAAGTCTTGCCGACTCTGAATTGCATAGTATGATGTCCTTAGTGAGAGCCATCCACTCACTCTGTAGGGGATGGCTTGGTTTGTGGGCCAGTCAATTACTTTTCGATGGGTGTTGGCTGGTTCGTCATTTTGTTGAGCTTGCTGCTAATTGCATCATCTGAGTTCAGATTTATGCTGTTGTTGATTGTCAAATCCCCGTGTACGACTATCGGCGCTGGGATTCGCTTTGCTCCAGATTGATAGCCCGTATCGTAACCAACTGCAAAGACAAGAGTGTTGGTCAGTAACGCACCGCCAATCAGTATCTTTGCCAGGTTTTTGTCGTCAAGCATTATTTAGTTTCCTCATCATTCAAACAATCCCTCAAATCATTAAATTGACTGATAACTTCAATCCCCCGTGCATCTGTAATGCCCTCGGCTCTTAAGTCTGAGGCTGCTGCTTTGATAGCTTGCTGGGCATTGTTGCCGGAAGCAATTACAGTTTTGGGAGGGTTGCTTTCGCGAGAAACCTTGATTTTGTAAAACACTATTCAGCCCCTCCCAGTTTCATCGCGCGCAATTGAGCCAGCACTTCGGATTGTGCTTTTTGTTCGGCCTGAAATACTGCCAGCGCCCGTGCAGCCCCACGGTTTTGGGCTGCATTGATTTCAGCATTATCCAAGTCAGCGTCGCGCTGTGATGCAGACTGATTTTCGGCTGCGATTTGTGCCAGAAGGTTTATCACATTTTGATTAAGAGATGCTGAGGTATTTGTCGCGGTTTGGTTTAACTGGGCGATGCGACTGTCCAGGGCGGGCGTGTACTCGGCGATGGTTAAGCCGTTGGTGACTTGTGCAGTAGCAGTCGGTACTTTATCCACAAGTCGCCGTAGCTCGGACAACTTGCCAGCATTGAGCAACTTAATAGCATTGAGGGCAAATTGCGAGTATTCGGTAGCCCTCCCAGCACCCCGACGCAAGGCAGATAAATCGATATGGTAGATAGTTTGCAACTTGACCACAGCCTGCTGTAGATGCTGCTTTTTGAGACCTGCCAAATCTTGAATTTGCAAAGCGCTGTACCAGATTTCCTCGGTTTCAGGTTCGGTAATGTCGATAATCTCGGCTTCAACCTCAATCACTGTGTCGTTTTCGGGTTCCATTGGTTGTGTCCGTTGTGGGATAGATATTTATCGATTTAGTCGATTTGAATCGATACGTCACAGCATAGCATACCATGCTGAAATATGCTATAATCAAAATAGAATGCAACAAAAGTTAGCACAGAGCATACGATGATGTAAGGAGATAACTGATATATGAGTTAAAAAATGAGCAAAAAGCTAAACGCCGTCATCGCTGACGAGACGTGGGAAGCCTTGGACAAGATAGCAGCACTGGAAAAACGAACAAAAAGCTATATGGTTGCTGCTTTCCTAGCAGAGGCCGTTGAAGAGTATTGGCGACAGAACCCACAGCCTGAACCGCCCACAGCAAAGCCAGCCGTCGCCAAGACCAAACCAGCGGCAAGTAGAACCAAGGGGAGGAAAACTACTAAAAGTTGAAATAATTATTTTTTCAATCTGTAACACCAAAAAACAAATCTGTTGACACTATATCTAGGAGACAAGAGGCGAAAAATGACAAAAAAATGCAAGCCAAACAGAAAATACTTGAGCGCCAAAATCAAGCCTCATCTCATTGAATCGCTGAATTCTCGGAGCCAAGTGCAGGGGATTACCCGCAGCAATTTGGTTGAGCGGGCCATCGAATGGTATCTGTCCGCTGATTGCTCTGAAACCACACAACAAAAAAGCGCATAACCGTGAGGGTTCCAGCGCTTTTGTGTTAAAATTTATATAGCCAAATCTTGTTTCTTGAATCTTTAGAGGGATGAGAAAAACAAGATTTGGAACCATTGCAAAACCGCACTAGAGGCGGATTCAACAAACTAGGAATATCTTAGCAAGATATTCGCCATTTGACAACAATGAAAAATAATCCAGCGAATAGAGTTTCTTCTAATTCTGCATCCCCCTTACAGGGATGCAGCCAGACCACACAGTCTGACTCAATTGTAGCACCATCCCCCCCAGAGGTGCAAGAGAAAATAGATTTAAATAGCTTCGGGATATTGTGCAGCGAGGCAAAGGATTTCGAGCTCACCCCAGAACACTTGGCGCAGATAGAATCGCGGGGGATTTTGCCAGAATGGGCGACCGCAAACTGCATAAGCTGCGATATCCCGAAAGCCTCGGTGATGCTAGCCTATGAGGCAAAATCAGCGGGTATCATGCTGACATCTGATGAATATGGGCAGTGGCAATTCCGGCCCGACGCGCCTTGGCCCTCAAAATTGGGTGACATCCCTAAATACCGGACACCACTTCACGAATACGATTTATTCTTAGCAAAGCATCCGAGCATTGATGGCTATTGGCGAGATTTAGAGGCATTGAAAGCGCGATGCTTCGCTATTGATGGCAAGCCCTATCTAGTTCTTACTGAAGGTGGATTTAAGGCGATAATTGGATGCCAGAATGACATCCCTACTGTTGCGGTTGTCGGCGTGACGATGGCCCTAACACCGAAATCTAAGGGAGAGCCTGATTTAATCCCCGGACTGAAAAGACTCGCAGAGGCTGGCTTCAATTTCATCATCGGTTTTGACTCGGATATCAAACCCGAAACGATAAAGAATGTCGGGGCGGCCGAAAAGAGAATGACAAAATACCTCGAAGCCTACAAATGCGAGGTATTATCGGTAACGGGCCACTGGAAATCGGAAGATGGCAAAGGGATGGATGATTTTATTCAGAATAAAGGCATCGAAGAATTCCGTGCAATCCTAGAAAAAGCAAAAACAAGTGAGGGCAAGAAAACCGCCAAACCGCCCTCACCGAGGCAGATAGCGCATCAATTAGCCGAGGATTATCGAGCGATTTGGAAGTTTGATAATGAGCAAAAAACATGGCGAATTTGGGCTGAGAAAACCTGGGAGAAACTGGAAATAGCTTCATTTGCCTCGCTAATCAAAAGCACGATCGATGCAAAAAACATCGACTACAAAGGATTTTCCTATATCGCCGATACAATTAAATTGGTTGAGTGCGATTTACGCCAGAACCATTGGCAAAAATGGGATAGAAAGCGGTTTATCAATTTCAAAAACGGCATACTAGACGGCGACACCGGAGAACTACTAGAACATTGTCCTGGTAGCGGGTTCACGTCGGCTCTACCCTTTGAATATAAGCCACTAAAAGGAAAGATAACGAACGTCCTGCAAGCGTTAGAAGAAAATTGCCCAAATATCCATAGGTGGATGAATCTGGCAATGAAAGGCAATGTTAAGAAGATAGCTAAACTGCTGGCTATCGTTAACGGTTGTTTACGATTTAGCTTTCACGGCTGGCAGCAATTTGTGCATCTTATTGGCGTTCCTGGCAGTGGAAAGGGGACGTTTGCCCGATTATTAGAGAAGGTGGTGGGCAAAGAGAACAGCCAGCCCTGTGCGCTGGAAAACCTCAAAGACGGGTCAACGATTGCCAGCATCATTGACAAGCAGTTAGTAGTGTTTAGCGATGAACGAAAACCTGTCGGTGTTGACACCATCCTGCGACTA
>Ga0335395_10001885_pt1 | contig 13048 bp, 18 predicted proteins | sample MAT02_FD_205744 | JGI IMG/M metagenome (GOLD analysis project Ga0335395, IMG submission 205744) | Freshwater microbial communities from Lake Fryxell liftoff mats and glacier meltwater in Antarctica - MAT-02 (spades assembly) (version 2) ...
AACTGAGATATGAAATCTTGAATAATAAAGCAGGGAAAACTGAAGATGGTGGGAACTGGGAATTTGTAGATGATCTAGAAAAATCACCACCACTACCAAACGAATAAAAAAACCCCCGGATGACAAGTCTGGGGGCGGTTCGCTTTGGCTCACGATCGAGTCACACCCGATCGCAAAGTAATGATTCAAGTCTAGCGAAATTACGGGGGGTCGATCGGGGCTTTGAGGACATCAGCCGGGAACCCATGAGTGAGGACGATCGCATCAATATCGTTTTGCTCGCTCTGAGTGATTGGTGCGTTGGCTGCTGATAGAGCTAATCTTAACCGTTGGAAAGCCCAGTTCAAATTACCAGTATTTCTGTTGAGGGCAAAGACATCGCTAGTGATCCGACTCATGCAAGCATTGACAGCCTGATCGGTTTCTCTCAGGATGTTAGCCCGTTGGTAAAGGGGATGGGATGCGATCGCCCCTATCAGTTCATCCCAATATGGCGGGGGGTTGTAGACGGCGATCGGATCTCCACTGACAACATTGAATTTTTGAATTGACTGCCCCGCTTTGTCTGGGGGGATGTCGATCTTTTTAATCCCCTCAGTAGCTAACTCTTCATCGGTTGGATTTTCTGGGGCATCTTCCCAGAGGGAATCTAGAGCTAAGGAACCAGCGTGATTACCATCCGAAATACGATAAAAAATAAAATCCATTATCCCCCCCATGTAATTACTATTCTGCCGTTACCGCCCGGCGCGCCAACGGATCCACCATTGCCAATCCCAGAAGCATAACTAGGATGCGTGTTATTTGCAGCCACGGATCCAGCCCCGGAGGTAGTAGAGGCTGCTGTAGTCCCGGAACCAGTGAAGGATGATCCACCACCCCCACCGCCAAGGTCGGATCCTCCTCCTCCGTAATAGCCACCCCCGCCACCAGCACCGCCGTGGCTTGTACTTGGGTTAATAGTGGTTACACCTGCGTTACCGCCAACATAAAGAGCCCCAGCTGTAGCGGTTCCGCCTTGTGCGTTTCCTGCTACCCCACCCACAGATTGAGTCCCGCCACCAGCACCATCCCCACCAACACCGCCAACACTACCACCACCAACACCCGCAACACCAAGAGCAAGCCCAACACCACCACCACCTGCGCCACTACCGCCACCTGCGCCAGCAGTAAATAATTCTGTCGCAGATCGCAGAATACAAGACCTTCCCCCTCCCGCTCCGAATCTGTACTCAGCACTTCTTCGACTTGCAAGCCCGCCTCCGCCAAAAGCACTGGCACTATTCCCAATACTGGCGGTAAGCGACTGTCCACCTTGACCAACTAGAATAGTTAAAGTTTCGCCGGGGGTAGTAGTGAAAGTGGCTTGGACAAATCCAGCACCACCACCAGCAAGATCACCACCACCACCACCACCAGCCCAGAGTAATGCAGTGGCGGAAGCGACCCCACCCGGAACTACCCATGTTTGGTTAGCTCCTGTGTAGATAAATGCAGCGTTACCAGTAGCAACAAAACCCCCGCCGGCGAATCCTACGTTTCGCCAGTTCCCTGCCGAATAGATTAGGTGACCTGTGAGATTTTGCCCTAGGGTAGCGTTGTGGGCATCGGTTCCTGTAGCAGAGATGGTAATAGTCCCAGATGTTTGGGCGTTAAAGAATGCTATAAACGTTCCTTCTGGGGGGGTTGCAGGCAGGGAGACTGTACAAGCTGATGTGAAGAAATGGTAACGATTGGGTAGTGCGGTAAATGATGCACCAACTACTGTTATTAATCGGGCGGTATCCTCTAGCGTGTAGCTGAATGCTGTACCGCCGGGGTTGACTCTGGCAAATTGTCCCCCGGCTGCGGCGATCGAGGGCCATATCCCCGCTAGGGCATTTGGGGAGATTGCGTTATTAATCTTGGCTTGGAGAGTAAAAGCGGTAATTGCTTTATTGGGGTCAGTCCCGGTGATCGATTCTCCACTACTAGCCAGAATAACCGTTCCTGATGTGCTGGTGGTCGCTGCACCAAGAGAGGGGATAGCGTTAATTTTGGCTTGGAGAGTAGATGACGTGATTGCTTTATTTGAATCAGTCCCGGCGATCGCCTCTCCATTATTGGCAAGAATCACTGTTCCTGATGTGGTGGTTGTTGCCCCGGTGGTAACGGATGTGGCGGTAGTGCTGACAGTTAAACCCGTCCTAACATCTATCCAGTTTGTACCATCCGAGATAACTAGAGAACCAGCACCGGCGTTGGCATTCGTGGCAAAAAACACCTTTCGCACATTAGCTGCGGCTGGGGGTAGGGATGCGATCGATAAGTTGGGAACTCTAAAACTGGTATTCGTCAAATCAAGCCCGGCTGCATCCAGAACGTCTTTTAAGAATCTAGTCCGGGCTGCAAGTTGGGTCGGTTGCAGATTAGAAATTCCTGATCCGCCCACCCCGGCATCAACTGGGTCGGTACGTTCAAGTTGATAAATGCCTACCGGGAATGTGCTGGTTTCAATGAGATTCGCCATATAAAATCCTAAAAGTTGGTTAAAACAAAATAATCAAACCACCGCCGTTAACTGAATGATCCAAGTCCCCCTGAGTGTGAGAGCGGCTGTTTTCTGCAAGATGTCTCTAGTTTTCCTTGCAAAAAGTAATCCGTTCTCGGTCATCAGCCCAAATTCCCGGATGTCTTTCCCGATCGCCTCCCCCGACCCTAGCTCCCAATTAATCTCTAACCGACCGTTACCCTCTTGAGCGATCGACTCTGGCAACTTCAGAAAGGGATTCGTAAGGGCGGTGGTGGTTGGCAAAGTCGGATCGCCATTAGTCCCAAATCCGATCGTGGCGATCGACCGCTCAAAAGTTATCCCCCGCAGTAGATCGGCGATCGTATTTAGTCCAGAGTTAACGACTAGATTTTGACTAACTTCTCTAAAAATCAGGGAACTACCTTGATAAATATCCAGATTGAAAACTCCTAAAATCCCGATCGACTGCGGCAGATACATTAAAAAACCTCAATAATTTTAAGGCTACTTAGAGCGGCGGTAGTTTTCCGCTTGATCAAGATCAGAAAATCAAAGGGTTTCGATCGCATCTTCGATAAATCCATCGTAGAAAAACCTGCCGTTATGCATCACGAACGGACGGGAATTGTAAATTTCTGCGCCATTATGCAAAAACCGCCCATCATAGACATTTGCTGCCATGGGGTCGTATAGAAGATTGTCGGTTAGGGATAGCTCCAAAACATCGGAAATATTTATGTTGGCTGCGGGGGTGGTGTTAAAGAAAATGTCTAGCAGGTGCGATCGGGCGTTCTTCCACTCCTCAATCAGTTTTGAAATTAACTCTATGTTTGCAGACGTTAATTCCTTGTCTCCGATATTTAGATCAACCTCAAAAGAATATGGCAAGCGGCTGCCCGAACCCAAACCATCATAATTAAACCGACCGTTATATAGGAATCCGAATTGATTCTCTCCGTAGGTTTGGGAACCGTTATGGTTAAACCGATCGTTGTAATCAAAGACTGAATCGACTAAACCCTGCCCATCATGGAATAGGTAATTATTTAATCCAAGAGGCACGATCGAACCATCATAATTAAATAGCCCATCATATCTAAAAACCCTAACCGGGTTCTCGATGACCACCGCCGCTAGAAATCCTACAGCCCTAAGCGATCGTTCGATGGAATAGGGAGTCCCGGCGTGTTTATGTAATTCGATCGCCAGCTTTAATAGTTCTCTTTTTTGGGATTCAGAATCAGCTAAGAGCCAACCCCTATAGCCCATCACGTTTAGCTCCTCTGCTAGATGGGGTAAAACAGAACTATGCACATTATCAAAATCCCAGACCTCTAAAACTCCGAGGTCGATCGCCTCTAGCTCTCCTAGAATCGATTGCAGAAAGGCTCGAAATCTCTCATCATTAATAGCCGGGGGGAGCGGAAAATTAACCATTCTGGACTCCGATCAGATTGATATTTATGGCAGTGCAATTAGCCCATTGAGAATTATCTAGAAGCTGATACCCCGGATCATTCAAAAGGACTGAATACACGCCGGGCAGGGATAGTACCGCCACGATCTGACTAGGGACGATATCTTGTCCTAGGTTCGATCGTAAAACTTGAACAAATTTCTGGGCTGCCAGATTTATTAATGGTTCGAGACTTGCTGCATCTGCCCCAGCTAAAAATGTAATTTCGGCATTGATAATAAAATTTGCCGGGGTTGGAGCTAGAACAGAAACATCATCTGTGAGGGGTCGGATGAGTTTGTTATTCAGAGCCTCGAAAACTTTCTGCAATGTTTCGTTACTGGGAATACCCGTGGCTGTCAGGACATATATAAATACCTTGCCATTGAAAGCTGGTGAGGTAACAGACACATCGATAATTGAAGGATCGGCGGTCATGGCGTGAAATCGATAAGCACCGATCGGCCCTGCAACCGAGAAAGAATTAGGAGCTAGTTTGATTCTGGTTCTTAATCGATCGTCGTTTTCGATATCAGCACCGCCGCTTGAAATGCTTAGGTTAGTCACGGTTTGGACAAATGCGATCGTGGCAGGAATTTTATTGATTTGGTTAATTGCAAAATTATTTCCTGCTAGTCCTGAAACTTTAGATTCAGCGATCGCCGTCCCAAATAATAGCCCCGCCGGGATTACCATATCTGCGATCGTGGCAAACTCGATAGGGGATCCGTCAATTCCTGCCCTAGTACCTGAAGGAATTAGTAGATCAAAACCAAGGACGTTAGTTAGATTGAATCGTAAAGTGGTACGAGCAAAAGCGGCGGGTAATCGAGAAACACCCAACCTCACCCCTAGATGATCTAATCGTGAGTCGGTGGAATAGTTCACCAGATTTTGCTCTCCAACTGATTGCACTTCGACCTTATGCAGCGTTAGCACATAGGCTAAAACATTTATAAATAGTTTTTCAGGTTGACCCGGTAACAATGGTTTTCCAGTAATTTGTTCCCACAGGCTTTCTAGTCTGGTTTCTATTACCTTGGGATCCGTGGCAATGAAAAACGGGCGGGGTAAGGTGGTGGTCATATATTTTAATTAAAAATTTATATTCGTTCGTGCTGAAAATTTAAGATTATTTTTTAAGCGCCACTCTGCCGTCATTGTTAGTTGGGATATTTCTGGATAGCTGACAAGGATATTATCTAAAACCACTCTTGGTTCCCATCTCCCGATCGCTTGGTAGCTTTCTCTGATTACATGGGGTCTGGCGGATGGGATTGGGTAGTCTAGATAGTCGGATAAATTAGAAGCAAAGTCTGGGCGGTGAATATCCTGCCGTCTGCGTGTGAGCAAAATTATTCTGATTGCTTGGTGAATATCATTTTCATCGATCACAATCTCGCCGATCGATCCCACTTTTTGCGACCACCATAAGGGCAAAATTCCCGACTGTTTTTGCAGTTTTTCACTCCACCAAGAATCCAAAACTTCTAAATCAGTCTGCATAAACATCCCCGCTGCCCGTGGCATTAGAACTTCCACAAGCGATCGAATCCCCAATTCTGGCTAACGCTCTATTATTTACAAAAACCGTAGGGCTGCCAGTGGCTTGGCTGCTTGCATGAGTTTCTGGAATCTCGATACAAGTATGGGCTGCCCATCCGTCTCCAACTCTGTGAGCGCCTAAACCATTTACAAAGACATCTGTAGAAGCGGATGAGTTTGCCCTTGAGGGCCAGCAGCCGTGTCCACTGCAAATGTCTGTAAGTCGGACTACACCGGGCATAATAAAAACCTCAATAATCTTTAGGCTACTGAGATCGGCGGTGGTTTTCCGCTTGATCAAGATCAGAAAATGGGATGCAACTAGAGAGTAGAGCCTCTATATCTTAAGGATGAGAGGATTAGGCGGTTTTGCTTGTTTTTGGCTCTTTCTTGATCTCCCGTCTTAGTAATGCAGTACTAACGGCAAAGGCTAAAAAGCCCTAAAATGGTTAAAAAAAGAGGGGATTAAATTATCTTAAGATATAGAGGGTTTACTGGTTATTCTTTAACGAACCTCAATATCTCTTTCCACTGCGATCGCAATCTGCCGTTCAGTAAAAGCAATACTATGCGACTTTCCTTTTTCGATCCTATGAATCATGATCCCGTCTTTGCTAGGGTTCTCAAGACTGGCGATCGCCCCTAAACCCTTCCAACAATCATCACTGTGGGTTGTAGCGAAAACTTGAATATTTAGGCGCTTAGAGGTTTCCCAGATTAGTTCCCACATCTCAGCCATGACACTAAAATGCAGTCCCTTATCAATTCCATCAACTAACAAAATCCTATTTTCTTGAGGAGTCTGGAGGCGGATAAATTCTAGGATCGATGTTTTGCCACTATTGTTTTTGCCAACTATCAAGTTAATTCTGCCAAGATGTTGCATCTCAAAGTTTTGGAAGCAACGGAAATCTTTGATTTTTAGTGACCTCAACATAATTTATTTACCTCGTACTGATTCCTAATTAGTCCATCTAGCCCGGTATCCCCTTGCATCGAGATGGCAAAGAAATGGGAATCTCTGATATTGTCCTAGTCCCCCAAGCCACCAAGGATCAAGCAACTCGTATATTTCTAACCCGGTCAACCCATTGCAATAGAAATCGATCGCATCCCCATTAAGATGGCGACTATTAGATACCCCCCCAGCGTTGGCATTTGACTTGGGGTCACGATACCAACTAGTGACCGTGAATGGTCGATCGATTAAATCTCTAGCCCTTTGGGCTAAAGTAGCGATCCTGACAATTCCCTCTAAAGTTTGCTGATCCGGGGGCCGCCTCGTACCTCCCTTAGTTGCCTCCCGCCAAGTAAAACTCCCCCCAATAATAATGGAAGCGTTTAACTCAATATTTTCTAAAGTCCAGATGGTTGAGACTTTCGAGGGTTGAGATGGAATCCCCAAACTTTGAGTCTTTATCAATTTATCCCATGTTTTTGGGCCCACTATCCCATCTACAGATAAGCCCATAGAGGTCTGAAATTGTTTAACGGCTGCTTCGGTTATCCCCTCAAAAAAGCCGTCAATTTCGGTGCTGTGTAGTAAATTTAATTTGACTAGTTCCTTTTGGAGTTTGACCACGGGTTCACCCCGCCAACCTTTGAATAAAAGAGGATTCATTTTTTATGCCTTTTAGTTTAATTATGGGTTCGATCGAATCATTCAAAATATAGCTAGTTCTTGTGCAAAAATTAAAGGATCAAGAACTTTGGGGAATAGAAAACTATGGATACATTTAAGAAAGAAACTCATCTTTATGGAGTACTGGGTATTGTCACCGGGCTAAGTTTTGAACAATGGGGATTAGAGAGTGTCAAGTCAGCAGTCGAAGCCATGACCGGGGAGACAGCCGATATATCTACGATCGCCCACGGGGTGAGGGTTTCTCTTTGCAAGGATGCACTCTTGGCAAAGTATCCAGTCCTTTGGCTTGCAATAAAAAATAACTACAGCCAAGAAATCGCAGATCAGATCGTGGCAAGTATGACTCCTCTGGTTTGTATTCCGGGAACTCAGATGGTCTTGGTTCCTCAGTTAAGGATTTAGATCAATTCGAGGAGCCTTGAGGGTGATCGTCCCGGTTGCTTCGATCGTGATATCGCCCTCTACTTTTATCTCCAACACATGGGTTTCCCGATCGTATTCGATCGAAGTCCCATCATCAAAATCGACCCGCCGCTTATTTAGGTTGCTGATCGCCGGGGTGTCTTTTGTGGAATAAACCGCACCGATCGCACACCCCATTTCTGAATTTTCATCAAGCAGGATTGCTAACTGCTCACCAATATCTGGTAAGAAATAGTCTTTATTCTTTAGGGTGTTGGAGACAATCAGCAAAAGCCACGGGGTAATAATGTTTCCCATGTCTGGCAACTGGCAGCGCACCATCATTTTATCCGGGTCTATCTCCGTGACAATCCCATATTTCCATTTACCGCCGCTAGGTTTAGATTTAGGTTTCTGTTGCATCTTCATTTCCTGTTGGTGTCGATTCCCGCCCGGCGATCGTGGCGGTTTCTGGATTGATTTTCCTAATCGTAGCTTTAGATTCCCATCCCCCATTCTTGGTTAAAGTTTGAGCTATCTCCATGGCTACATATTTCCCTGCAAACACCCCGAAACCATCAAGATCAAAAGTAGTGCCAGCCAAGAAATTATTAATTCCCTCGGTGGTCAGTGATCCTTCGATTTGGGTAGAGTTGGCTTTTTTGAGAGCGGCGGTAGCTTTTTCTACTGCTTGCTCTTGGTTCTCAACTTTCTCTGTAATCTTCAGGACATCCCCATCCGTAATGAAAGGATCATCAACTGTAAATTTTATCTCCTCTTTCTCAGTCCCTAGCTGGTAGGAAATTTCACAAGATTTATAAATCCCCTCCCTTTTATCTGTGAGCCGAAGCGTTTTAATTTCTTGGGAACTGAGAATAAAAGCCGGGGGTAGTTTTTCGATCGCCTCTTGAGTATTGAAGATTAACTGCCCGTTTTCAATCTTGACTAAATAATTATATTCCTTGGAAATTCTCACCAGAAATTCTAGATCGGTTTGATCGTCCTGCGTGGTTCGTTTGATCGTGATATCTTCAATTTCCCCTGTGAGGGTTAGCCCGTTTCTGGATGCAACGGATTCGGCGATCGCATTTAGAGATTGTTCCTCGTACGCTTCCGATCGTTTCTCTCTCAGGGATAAGGTGATAAATGTAGCCAACGCTCCGAGGCTAATAGTTGAGGGAGGGAATGAAAATTCAAACTGGTCTAATTCAAATAACCCACAATCTAGCGGCGGTTCTCCTACATAAAAAATACTAGCTTTCAGCACGGATCCCTTTTTGGGATACCAATCTTGTAACCAGTTCCCTTGGCTATCTTCTAGCTCTAAGGAGATGTCTGGCGATCGATCCGTGAGGACATCGGTATATGTGAAGGAAATCAAGTGGGGACTAATATCTGCGGTAATGTCAGTCCCTTCATAGGAAACGGATATCTGGGGGATTCTAATCATCTTCTCCAAGGTGGTAGATTTGCTGGTTTCTGGGGGATGACAGGGATGATGGGGATTCTCAGAATTTGTCCACTGGGGATATTTAGCTGCCCCAAGAAAACCGGATTCGCTTCCACAATGGGGACGTATCCATAGGGATTCCCGTAGTAAGTAAAAGCTAAACTATCCCATCGATCGCCCTCTATAGTTAGATGCTCAATAAATCTCATTCAACAACCGCTCCTGAATTTTGGATAAAGCCAGAGGTCGGGGCGCTCTCTGTGGTTTCAGTCCCGGCATATTCTTTGAGATTGACCGATACCTTGATCGCCATCAAACTAGCATCTGGTAGAAATTTAGTCACGGTTTGATCGATCGATAGAATCACCCAATTGTCTAGAAACTTTTCCCCAATAACTAAGGGCAGCGGATCGTCTGAATCAGCGGCGGTGGTGAGTGATTCATATTGTTCTTGGGGGTCGCACCAAGAAACATGGAAGTTAAAATCTAGGGTGAGCGATCGTAATTTCTCTCCAACTTTTTGCAGTGTGGGCTTCCCCAAAATTGTGGCATGCTCTGCATAGTTGTATTCAGCACCCAATGTCATCGAAGTGGGGGATGTGAGTAACTGGAATTCGATCGTCCCTAAAGTAGCAAAGGTAGGCATGAAACAAGCCTACCTAGAGCGGCGGTGGTTTTCCGCTTGATCAAGATCAGAAAATCGAGGGGTGCAACTTGTAAATCCCCTGCAAAAAAGAGAAGATTGAAACAAAGATATTAAGTGTTTTTGGCTCCCTTAAAATTCCCCTATGGACTGGTCACAATTATATAGAGAATTTATTGACAACCCGATCACTGGCGCCATGAGTGATTCCGAGCAGCTCATCTGGTTAAAGACTTTGTGCTTGGCTAGTCAATGCGAACCACAAGGGATGATTAGCATCAAGCCTCCTGCTATCTGCGAAAAAATAGGCATATCCCCAGAAACTTGGGAATATGCCTTGGACAAATTTAGGGCTAAGGGAATGATCGAATATTCGATCGAAGGCTTGAAGATTTGCAAATGGGAAATAACTGATCAGCCATCGGAAAAGGTAGATATCCAAGTTTCTGGGACAATCCAGATATCAACCCCGGACTGATTCGATCGCTTTTATCTTGGGGACTCGATATGGAGTCCTGAGTGCTTTTTCCATACTCCAACCAGCCCCGACCCGATTTCTTAAGGTCGATCGGGCTACTACGGAAAGAGGACTTCGGGCCCACTCCGATAATGTACGACTCACCCCAAAAGCCTCGTATCGAGGCACTGAAAGCGGCGGGGTAATTGGGGGGACGTATCGCCGATCGCGGTTGGTGATTGCATCCGTAAAATCCCAACCAGCCGTTACCCGCAGCCGGATCGTTGATTCTGAAAGTACACACCGGGGATCTTTGAGCCAGTGCTTAATGCATTTTTCTTCTCCAAACGCTCGATACTTGATCGGGTTTCTTTCTGAATGCCGACCCTTATGCCTTTTAGGACGTAGATCGATCGTCTCCTCAAAGGTAAGTCTTCCGTTACTACCGATCGACCATATCTGATGACTAATCCCTTTATCTTCAAGTTTTTCGGTTATGGCATTAACTTCGGTGGTAGGGAGTTCGATCGACATGGGTTTCTTTTTGGATAAAAACCCTGACTTAGTGGCAGAAATTAAAGCGTTTAGGTCGGGTTGAGTTGTGACCGAGATTAATGAATTAGCCATGATATCCCCCGGCTACAGCATCTAGATAATCGTTAATTTCCATTCCATGCGCTTTAGCAAACAACTTAAGAGTAGTGAACTTGGGGATTGCTTCTCCCTGCTCAATCCGGCTTACTTGTCTTTCAGACAGCCCTAAAACATCTGCCTGTCGCAATTTATGACTTTTGCGGATACGGGCGATCGCCTCCCCTAGAATTTGATTGTGAATTAATTTAAGAGCCTTAAATTTCTGTTCCCACTCTGTATCCGTGGCACACCTTAAAGCATCAAGATCAATATGGATATCCTCTGCTTGCCAATAAAGATAACTCCCATCATCAGCAACGATAAACTTACGCCAATTTTCTAGGGGAATTTGCTGCAAAGCTGGCAGAGATGAGAAAGGAATCTCAAACTTTTCCATGGCACAACTAAGCACGAATAAGCGATCGCCGACTACCGTTGCATCAGCTATCAATTGATCTTGTGCTGACATCCCCCAAGCATTAATTACTCTTTGGGGTAGTTCGGAGTTGGCATAAACAAAAGTGTTGTGCATGACTCGGAGATTTGCCCGATCGAACATTTGGGGCAGCCACTTTGGATCAATATCTTCTTTGATAAATAGTCCCCTTAACCGATGCTTTTGATTAGCATACCTAACAATATCAGCAACTTCGGGCAGTCCCGTAGCAGATGTTAATACAAACAGATTCAATGCTGATTCTATTAACCTTTGGACATCAGACAGGGGGAGAGTCTTAACTAATTTTGATGGTGGTAGGTGTAAAACCTCAACTAATTTTGAGGGTGCTAAGAATACGTCTTGACGATTTTGGACTAAAACGGTGATTTGATTACTGGTCATAATTTGCCTCCAAGATTCTTTGAGCTAGTAGCGGCGGGACTGAATTACCAATTATTGAGCAAGCCGTGTCACGGGCGATCGGGAATTGATACCAATTAGGGAATGATTGCCAACGGGCTAGGCAGCTTATATTTGTCTGGAGAATCTTAGCCCCTTTAATTACCCACTGTTCCCAATGCCCATCTTGCCCTAGGGCTTTAAGGGTTGGCACTGGACGATCGCTTAGAATTTGTCTTAGGGCTTGATCGCTCCTAGCGCCGTCTTTTTCGATAAGGCAAATTTTAGGTGGGGTTGCATAAGTATCGATTACAAAACTAGGCTTTTCCCGATCGACTGAATGAACCTCCTGATTCTCGCTGCCCCGGTTTATTCGGTTATGACTACTAACTAAGCAATCATGATCGACTCTAAATCGTTGCCACGGAGCCAGATCGGTTTCTTGAAGATTAGGGAGTAGATCGGCGATCGCATCGTACCAACTTACCCAGTTAGGCTTTGGGAATAGCCCCTGTTGTGGTGTTGGTTTCTGGTGAGTGGTTTCTGGGAACCGGGGTCGATCGCCCAGCTTGCCTAACAGGATTAATCTTTTTCTAGTTTGCGGGACTCCATAATCTGCTGAATTGAGAACCCTAAAAGCGGGGTTGTATCCCAGACTTTTTAAGGTTGTCAGGATCATTAGAAAAGATGCTGAGTTTTTATATCCCCTGACATTTTCCAGAGAGAAAGTTCTGGGCTTGATCTGTTTGATCGCCCGGCATACAGCAGACGCACAACCCAAATCAAACTCAGATTCAGCCGCTCCGGTTTTGGCCGTTGAGAAATTTTTGCACACGGGGCTAGCGTGTAAATGGTCGGCTGTTACTTCAGAGAAATCTTGAGCGCAGATATCCCCGACTACGATGTGGTTCCCAAAATTAACTCGATAAGCTGCCGAAGCTTTTGGGCAATTGTCGATCGCAAAGACTGGGGTGAGTCCGGCTGCTACTGCCCCGGCATCGAACCCGCCGCCGCCACTGAATAGGGTTGCAATTTTCACTAGTCCTCCTCAAAGGTTTGCTTCATTAGCCAAGTAGCCACGATCGCCGCTTGCTGGTCTGGGGTATTCATGGCGACTACTTGGGGGGATAGGATTACCTTGCCAGCCGAAATCATCTGTTTTGCAATTTCGAGAGCGGCGGGTTTGTACATCCCATATTTTCTGGGGTTGGCTTCGATCACCGTCTTGAGTTTTCCTAGTCCTTCTTTAAGCCATTTTTCTTGAGCTTGGTGCATCTTATTTATCCTGTTATTTTGATTCGTTGAAAAAGGTTTGAGAGAAAGCGATGATTTTTGAGAGTGGAGAACTTAGCAAACCAAGCCACTCTTGATCGATCGAATAGAGGTGTTCAATTCGATCGCAAATATCCATTTCATCAAAGATGCAAAATTTATACTCATCTTCATCCCGGAAATATTTAGCAG
>Ga0335395_10001886_pt1 | contig 13047 bp, 14 predicted proteins | sample MAT02_FD_205744 | JGI IMG/M metagenome (GOLD analysis project Ga0335395, IMG submission 205744) | Freshwater microbial communities from Lake Fryxell liftoff mats and glacier meltwater in Antarctica - MAT-02 (spades assembly) (version 2) ...
CGGCCTTCTGGGCGGCTCCTTCAACCCGGCGCATGGCGGGCACCGGCGGATGAGTGTGGAGGCGCTAAGGCGCCTGAAGCTGGATGAGATCTGGTGGATGGTCTCTCCGCAAAACCCGTTGAAGCCGTCGGCCGGCATGGCCTCGCTGCCGGCGCGACTCGCATCGGCTCGCGCGATGGCCCGCCACCCGCGAATCCGCGCGATGGCGATCGAGCAGGAGCTGGGAACCCGGCGGACGGTCGACACGATTGCGGCGCTGAAGGCGCGCTACCCCCAGGTGCGGTTCATCTGGTTGATGGGGGCCGACAATCTGCTCCAATTCCACCGCTGGGCAGACTGGCGGGTGATTTCGCGAAATGTGCCGATTGTGGTGATGGCCCGTCCGCACTATGCTGGGCGCAGCCAGTCCGCCCCGGCGATGGGCTGGCTTCGGCGCTTTCGCCACAAGAACCCCGCCGGCTGGAGGAACTGGCCCCTGCCTGCGGTCTCTATGGTCAACCTCGGGCTGGACCCACAGTCGGCGACTGCCATCCGCCAGAATGATCCCGGCTGGGCCGAGGACCTCCTCAAATCACAGGAACAAACGATTGACCGACGTTGACGCGAATGTCGAGGCGCTGCGCGCCCTGATCCAGCAGTGCCTGGAAGACGGACAGGCCGAGGATATCGTCGAGATTCCGCTGGCTGGCAAAAGTGCAATCGCCGATTACATGATGATCGCCACCGGCCGCTCGACACGGCAGGTGGCGGCGCTGGCACAACGGATCGAGGCGGAGTGCAAGCAGAAGCTGGGCCGCAGTGTCCGCATCGAGGGGTTGGCCTCTGCCGACTGGGTGCTGATCGACGCGAAGGATGTGATCGTCCACCTGTTCCGCCCCGAAGTTCGCCAATTCTATGCGTTGGAAAAGATGTGGGCCTTCGACGCAGACGGCGTTCCCCGACGCGCTGCGGATGCCGCGCCCTGAAGCTGCACATTCTGGCCTGTGGGAAGGCCGGCCGGAGCCCCGAGGCCGAGCTTGTGGAGCGCTACTTGAGGCGCATTTCCTGGCCGACCCGGGTTTCGGAACTGGCGGAAGGCGAGCCTTTCCCGCCGGGGCCGCCCGGCAGCAGAACCGTTGTGCTGGATGAGCGCGGGAAGGCGCTCACCAGCCAGGCGCTCGCCACCCGGCTGGGGCAGTGGCGCGATGACGGGATCCGCGAAACGCGGTTTCTGCTGGGCCCGGCGGATGGCCATGATGCCGCCACGCGCGGCACTGCCGACGAGATGATAGCCTTCGGACCCGCCACCTGGCCGCACCTTCTCGCACGCGCAATGCTGGCCGAACAGCTGTTTCGTGCCGTCTCCATCCTGCAGGGCCACCCCTATCACCGCGTGTGAGGAAATCGGCGCGGCACGGCGTGCTTTCATGCCGCGTTCAAGCTGCTAGGCTTAGATGTCATCATCACGACTCATGATTACAGCCGCATGACCACTGCCTCATAGCTACAAGGTTCCGCCGATGAAGCCGCCGATGAAGCCGATTGCTCACACCCTGATCGCTGCGTCCGCTGGCGCACTCGTGGCGCTCACCGCGCCGACGGCGGTGAACGCTGCGCGCGGCAACGAGACGTGGCGCGAACTCGACACGCTGATGGACGTGTTCCTGAAGGTCCGGGAAACCTATGTGGACCAGGTGGATGACAAGACGCTGATCGAGGGCGCCATCAACGGAATGCTCGCCAGCCTCGATCCGCACTCCTCCTATCTCGATGCGCGCGACAGCGAGAACATGCGCTCGCAGGCCGACGGCGAATATGGCGGCCTCGGCCTCACAGTCGCCTCGGAAGACGGCGCTGTTCGCGTGATCGCCCCGACGGATGAAACCCCCGCAGCGCGCGCGGGCATCAAGTCGGGCGACTATATCACCCACCTGGACGACGAGCTGATCTTTGGCTCCACGCTGAACGAGGCGGTGGACAAGATGCGCGGCAAGCCCGGCACTGTCATCAGGCTGACGGTGGTTCGCCCCGGCCAGCCCAAGCCGCTGATCTTCGATCTGAAGCGCGAAATCATCAAGATACGCCCTGTCCGCTGGGAAGCGAGGGGCAATGTCGGTGTCATCCGCATCGCATCGTTCAACCGGCAGACGGGCCAAGCGACGCAATTGGCGGTCACCACGCTTGCCAAGCAGATCGGCCCCGATCTCGCCGGCTATGTGATCGACCTGCGATCCAACCCCGGCGGCCTGCTGGACCAGGCTATAGACGTTTCGGATACCTTCCTCGAACGCGGGGAAATCGTATCCCAGCGCGGGCGGACCAAGGCTGATATCGAGCGCTATTATGCCCGCGCAACCGACCTTGCAGAGGGCAAGCCCATCGTGGTGCTGGTGGATGAAGGCTCGGCTTCGGCCGCCGAAATCGTCGCAGGGGCGCTACAGGATCAGAAGCGCGCCATCGTGATCGGCCAGCGCAGCTTCGGAAAGGGCAGCGTGCAGACGTTGATCCCGCTCGGCCCCGAAACCGGCCTGCGGCTTACCACCGCGCGTTATTATACACCCGCCGGGAAATCCGTGCAGGAAGCCGGGATCGAGCCCGACATCGTGGTGCCACAGCTCAGCGACCCGACCCGAAACGAACGCCCGCGCCTGCGCGAAGCCGATCTTCGCAACCACCTCGTCGCCGAGAAGAAAGCCGACGACAAGATGATCGAGGACGACGGGAAGCCCGACCCGCGCTTCAAGCTGACGGCGGACGAGCTGAAAAAGCAGGGCATTACGGATTACCAGATGGACTATGCCGTGAAGTTGATAGCGCGCCTGGGCCCCGCCCCGCTGCCCAAAGCGCAGGTGGCACAGGCCGATCCGCGCTGATCCGATGAAGGCGACACGATGACGGCGACACAATGACGGGCGCGCGGGCCGCCCCGCTCCTCCTCTTTGCCGTCTCGGGCGCACTGTTGCTCGGCGCGCTTGCGTTCGAGCATATCGGCGGCCTGCCGCCTTGCGAAATGTGCTACTGGCAGCGCTACGCCCACCTCGCCGTGCTGGCCGCAGCGCTCCCCGCCTTTCTGTCGGGCAACCGGACGCTGGCGGCGCTGGCCATCCTCGCCATGGTCGTCTCAGCCGGGCTGGGGCTGTTTCACGCCGGCGTCGAACTGAAATGGTGGCCCGGCGTTACCGCCTGCACTGCGCCGCCGGCCGCCGGGCTGAGCCAGAGCGAACTTCTGGCAAGCCTGATGAACGCCCCGCTGGTGCGCTGCGACGAAATCCCATGGAGCCTGCTGGGCATTTCCATGGCAGGGTGGAACGCACTGATTTCGGGCGCTTCGGCACTTGCCGCCACCGCCATCCTTTTCCGCCGAAAAAGCGAGACCTGAACCATGCGACTTGCCGGAGACCCCCTTCCCGACACCAAAGCGATGATCCGCGTGGACCACGCCGGTGAATATGGCGCGGCCCGCATATACGCCGGCCAACTTGCCGTGATGGGCAACCGAAGCAGCGTCTCGGGCGAAATCACGCGCATGGCCGCACAAGAGGAAAAACACCTCGTCACCTTCGATCGCCTCATCCGCGAACGCCGCGTCCGCCCCACACTCCTCATGCCCCTGTGGCACGGAGCAGGCTTTGCCCTCGGTGCGCTCTCCGCACTCGCCGGCCCGAAAGCCGCCATGGCCGTGACCGCAGCAGTGGAAACCGAAATCGACCGCCACTACCAGGAACAACGCGACCAGCTGCAAGGCGACGACCCGGAACTGGAAAGCCTGATCACCGAATTCCAGGCCGAAGAACAGGAGCATAAGAAAATCGCCATAGCCCATGGCGCCGAACAGGCGGTGGCCTACCCGCTGATGTCCGCCGTGATCCGTGCCGGATGCAGGGCCGCGATCAAGCTCTCCGAGAAGATATAAGAGAGCGTAGAAGCCTCTGGCGGGAAGGTGCGTGACGCCCCTTCACCCCACTAATTTTGCGGTGAATAATAATTGAGCGACAGCAACAGCAGCGTTGAAGAAGCTTTGCCCTCCCGTGACCGCTTTCGGATCGTTTCCATAGTGGCCGGTATTTGTTAAAAGCAGGAGAAAAACGAACGTAATCTCGAAAAACTCCGGCAGGTCATTGGCCAATCCGTCCGCCAAGTAATGATCGGAGTCTGGCATTCTAGCGAACACGAATTCGATATAACTGCGGTTTCAAGCACGCTACTTTCGCCACGGCAGTTAACATGTCCGGGTGAGGCACTCAGGGGTTTATAACGAACCATTTATCGGCTATATTACCACAATGATTAACACAGATTTTTGGACGCATTTGACCCAGTATTGGGATTTAATTCCTGCTATCGTTGGCGGCATTATCGGAGCATTAGCGGGCGGTATTCCTGCTTGGCTAATAACCAAGCGCCAATCAGACGAAACGCTTCGTCGGGACCGTGAGCAACGCATAGAGCACCAAAAAACACTAGCATTCTCAGTGGGCATAAAACTACTGAATATAGTAAACAGCGTAATCGGCCTTAGACAGCACGTAAAATCTAATATGGCAATTCGCGATGATCCGAGCCGATCTCACATGGAGTATTGGCAGGTGTTGATACCCCTGATTGGATTGACGGACGAAGGCTCAATGCGCTTTACGTCCGAAGAAATGGCTGCTTTTGCTGCTGTGAATGAATATGATTTCATGGAAAATATTATGTTGCTTGCAAGGCGCCATTCTTCAATTATTTCTAGTTTTCAAATTTATTGCGAAATGCGAAGTAATTTTCTCGCTAGGTGGCCAGAACCGGAATCGTATGATGGCTCAGTTGGGTCGCGACAACTAACCCAGCAGGAAGAAATTCGTCTGAAACCATATACTATGCCATTGAACAACGCAGTGGAAGGAATAGTTGCCGGATTGGATGAAGACGTGCAGCTAGCGCGAGTTGTTGTCGAAAAATTCGGGCCAATTACGCAGCGGTATTTCAACATGACGCAATTTGCATCGCTTACGTTCCCGACCGACGAAGCGCTAGCCGAAATGATGCGGCCCCCCATTTCGATCTAACGCAATATCCTCTATATAAAACAGGCCATTAAGTCGCCGACGTCCAATTGTGGAGTGTAAACCCGCCCCTGGGCGCCAGTCTCGATCCGGGGGTGCAGGGGCATCATGCCCCTGGCTGCCGGAGGCGTTTTGGCTGGCTCTTCTTCTCCCTCCCCTTTTTCCGGCTTTGTGCTTGGCTGCCCGAGCGCCTAGACGGGGGGGATGGTGGCGCGACCTTTGATTGACGGTTTCGGGCGACGGGTGACGTATGTTCGGCTGTCGGTGACGGATCGGTGTGATTTCCGCTGTTCCTATTGCATGCCACTGGACATGACCTTTTTGCCCAAGCGCGATGTGTTGACGCTGGAAGAGCTGGACCAGATTGCTTCGGCTTTCGTGGCGCGTGGGGTGAACCGCATCCGGCTTACGGGTGGGGAGCCTTTGGTTCGCAAGGGGTTTCTGGAGCTGGTGCGGGGGCTTTCGCGGCATCTCGGGGCTTCCCCCGGCGAAATGGGGTTGGCTGAGCTGACGATCACCACCAATGGCAGCCAGCTGGATCGGTATGCCGAGGGGTTGTTCAAGGCCGGTGTCCGTCGGGTGAATGTGAGCCTGGATACATTGGACCCGGCGCTGTTCCGCAAGATAACCCGCACGGGTGATCTTGGGCCGGTGCTGCAGGGGATTGCGGCGGCGAAGGCGGCCGGGCTTCGGGTGAAGCTGAACATGGTGGCGTTGAAGGGCCTGAACGAGGCGGAAATCCCTTCGATGATGGCCTGGGCGGGGGAGCAGGGTTTCGACCTGACGTTCATTGAAACCATGCCGCTGGGGCTGATCGAGGAGGACCGGACGGATCGTTATTTGCCGCTTTCCGAAGTGCGGCGCGGGCTTGAGGCGCGGCTGACGTTGCAGGAGCTGAGCGAGCGGACCGGTGGCCCGGCGCGCTATGTGCGGGTGGCGGAAACGGGGCAGAAGCTGGGCTTCATCACGCCGCTGACCCACAATTTCTGCGAGAGTTGCAACCGGGTGCGGGTGACGGCGACGGGAACCCTGTTCATGTGCCTGGGCCAGGAAGACCGGGTGGAGCTGCGCGATCTGTTGCGCCAAGGAGGCCCGGAAGCGCTGGATGGTGCGCTGGATGAAGCAATGCGTTTGAAGCCCAAGGGCCATGATTTCGTGATCGAGCGGCGGGCGGCTGACCCGGCTGTCGGGCGGCACATGTCGATGACTGGCGGCTGATGCGGATGCCGGCATGAGGGGCGAGAACCGGCTGAGCGGGCTGTTCACGCCCAAGCTCGGCCTTGTGGTTTCCAACACGCCGCAGGCCGAGGAGGCCGCGAAGGAGCTTCGGGCGGCGCATGATTTCGTGGACCGGGCGGAGGCCGACGCGATGGTGGCGCTGGGCGGAGACGGCTTCATGCTCTCTGTGCTGCACAGGGTTCTGCATTCGCAGCAGCCAAGGCCGGTGTTCGGGATGAACAAGGGCACTATCGGGTTTTTGATGAACGATTACAGCCCGCTGGATATGGCACAGCGGGTTGCGAGCGCGACGAGCTTCTTCCTGTCCCCGCTTACGATGGAAGCGACGACGGCCAGTGGCGAGACGGTAACCTCGCCTGCGATCAACGAGGTTTCGCTTCTGCGTGAGACGCGGCAGGCGGCCAAGATCGAGATCATGATCGATGGCAAGGTGCGGCTGGAAGAGCTTTCTTGCGACGGCGTGCTGGTTTCAACGCCCGCCGGATCGACCGCTTATAACCTTTCTGCTGGCGGCCCGATCCTGCCGCTCGATTGCGATCTGCTGGCGTTGACGGCGCTGAGCCCGTTCCGCCCGCGCCGCTGGAAGGGCGCGCTGGTGAAAAACGCTTCGGTCGTGGAATTCCGCATCCTGGAGGCTGAGCGGCGGCCCGTTTCCGCAGTCGCCGACCAATTGGAAGTGCGCGATGTCGTGCATGTGAAGATCAAAAGCGACCTGACGCGCCGGCTGGAGCTGCTGTTCGACCCGGAATATGCGCTGGACGACCGGATCCTGATGGAACAGTTTCTGAGCTGACAATGATAATGGGAGGAAAGACAGTGCCTTACGTTCGTGAAGATGTGCAGGCCATGCTGACCATGATGGCCTCGGTCGGCGGCCCGCAAATGCATGAAGTGACGCCCGAGGAGGCCCGTGCGATGTACCGGCAGATGGGTGCGATTGCCGAGCGGCCGCTGCCTGCCGGTGTCGCCACCGCAGATCTGGACATTCCCGGCCCCGCGCACCCGATCCCGCTGAGGACCTATGTGCCCGAAGGCGGCACGATGGACGGCACCGTGATCCTGTTCTTTCACGGCGGCGGCTGGGTGATCGGCGATCTGGAAAGCCACAACAGCCTATGCGGCGAAATCGCGAAGCTGACGGGCTATCCTGTCGTCGCGGTCGATTACCGCCTGGCGCCCGAGCATCGCTATCCAGCCGCAGTCGACGATTCGCTTGCGGCTGCGCGGTGGGTTGTGGGCCACGCGAACGCGCTGGGGTTCAAGGCCGAGCGGCTGATCTTCTGCGGTGATTCAGCTGGAGGAAATCTGTCGGCCATCGCTGCGCGCGCGTTGCGCGGGGAGATGAAGGTTGCAGCCCAGTGGCTGATCTACCCCGGCGTCGACATGACCAATGCGGAAGGTTCCATGCAGGAATTCGCCGAGGGCTATCTTCTGACAGCGGCCGGCATGGTGTGGTTTGGAGACCATTATGCAGCCGAGGTCACGAGCCCGCTCGCGTCGCCCATGCTTTCGGATGACTGGGACGCCTTGCCCCCTGCTCTGGTGTTCACCTGCGGGCTCGATCCGCTGCGCGACCAGGGCCGCGCCTATGCGGGCAAGCTGATCGCCACGGGCAACCGCGTGATCTTCCGCGAGGCCGCAGGCCAGGTGCATGGCTCGGCCCAGTTGCGCGGCGCGCTTCCATCCGCGCAGGCCGACCTGGAGGGCCAGGTGCGCGACCTGAAAGCGCTGCTCGCTTGAGCGACAGCCTGCCATATCGCGCGGGCGTCGGTATCATGCTGGTCAGTGCGCAAGGGCTTGTCTTCGTTGGCCAGCGCTTCGACAGCATTGTGGAGGCGTGGCAGATGCCGCAGGGCGGGATCGACCCCGGCGAGGACCCGTATACGGCAGCGCTGCGCGAGCTGGAGGAGGAAACCGGCGTTCTTCCCCATCTCGTCGAGCCCGTCGCAGAAACAGCCGACTGGCTGACCTACGATCTCCCGCCCGAACTGGTCGGTGTGCTGTGGAAGGGCCGTTATCGGGGCCAGCGGCAAAAATGGTACGCGCTGCGGTTCCTGGGTGCCGACGCGGACGTGAACCTGAAGGCGCATGCCCACAACGGCAACGCCGAATTCAAGGCCTGGCAATGGGCCTCGCCCGACCGCCTTGCCGACTTGATCGTGCCGTTCAAGCGGGCGCTGTACGCCGAGCTGATCTCGGAGCTTGGGCCGAAGGTCAGATAAGCCCGGCCAGTGGGCTGGACGGGTCTGCATAGCGGCGGATCGGCATTCGGCCTGCCAGATAGGCGTCGCGGCCCGCTTCCACGGCCGCTTTCATTGCGCGGGCCATGCGGACCGGGTCTTTCGCTTCCGCGATGGCCGTGTTCATCAGCACCCCGTCGCAGCCCAGTTCCATGGCGATGGCGGCATCGCTCGCCGTGCCGACGCCGGCGTCCACCAGAACAGGAACCTTGGACTGTTCCACGATAAGGCGGATGGTGATGCGGTTCTGGATGCCCAGCCCCGAACCGATGGGGGCGCCGAGCGGCATGATTGCGCAGGCGCCTGCCTCTTCCAGCCGCTTGGCCACCACCGGGTCGTCTGTGGTGTAGACCATCACGTCGAACCCTTCCTTCACCAGCGTTTGGGTAGCGCGGATGGTCTCGACGACATCGGGATAGAGCGTCTTCTGGTCTGCCAGCACTTCCAGCTTCACCAGCGTCCAGCCGCCTGCCTCGCGCGCCAGCCGCAGCGTGCGGACGGCGTCATCTGCTGTGAAGCAGCCCGCTGTGTTCGGCAGATAGACGATCTTCTTCGGGTCGATATAGTCGGTCAGCATGGGCTGCGAGCGATCCGTCAGGTTTACGCGGCGCACGGCCACCGTCACGATTTGTGCGCCCGACGCCTCCACCGCAGCTGCGTTCAGCGCATAGTCCTTGTATTTCCCGGTGCCGACGATCAGCCGCGACCGGAAGGTGTGGCCTGCGACCGTCCAGCTGTCTTCTTGTCCACCACCAACGAAATGCACGATTTCCAAAACGTCCCCCTCGGCCAGCGCCACATCGGCCCAGCTGCTTTTCACGGCGATTTCGCGGTTACGCTCCACCGCGACCCGGCCGGCGGGCAGCGCCAGGCTTTCCACCAGAGCGGTGATCGTGGTGCCAGCGGGCAACGTCCGCCGCTCTCCGTTCAGCATGATGGCGATTTCCATGGGAGCCACCTATAGAGCCTCCGGCAGACACTCAACACGCAAAGCAACAGGAGGGACCAATGGCCGCTCTGGTCATGGTTTTGAACGGACCCAATCTGAACCTGCTCGGCACGCGCGAGCCGGACATCTATGGCGCGACAACGCTGGACGATATCGCAGCGGCGCTGGTGGACCAGGGCAAGGCGCTGGATATCGAGGTGGACCTGCGCCAATCCAATCACGAAGGGCATCTGATCGACTGGCTGCACGAAGCGGGCAGCCGGGGGGCGCTGGCGGTGATCCTGAATGCGGGGGCCTATACCCACACGTCGGTGGCGCTGCGCGATGCCATCAGGGCAATCGCGGTTCCTGTCATCGAAGTGCATCTTTCCAACCCGGCGGCACGCGAACGCTTTCGCCACAACAGCCACGTTTCCGCGGTGGCGGCCGGTGTCATCCAGGGCTTCGGTGCGCACGGCTATGCGCTCGCGCTGGACGCGGCGGCGCGTATGCGGCAAAGCGCCCGCTGAGCAAGGCGTCACAAGAATTTCACAATCAAGAGGGACTTTCCATGGCAGCTTCCAAAGCGGGGGATGGCGACAAGATGCGGGTCGAGCTTGAGCTGGTTCGCCAGCTCGCCGACCTGCTGGATGAGACCGGCCTCACGGAAATCGAAGTGCAGGATGGCGAACGCATTGTCCGCGTGGCCCGGCAGGGCGCGCCCATGATGGCCGCGGCGGCTCCGGCGCACGTTGCCGCCTCTGCCGCGCCGGCTGCCGCTGCGCCGACGCTGGCCGAACACCCCGGAACCGTGAAATCCCCGATGGTGGGCACGGCCTATCTCTCGCCGGAACCCGGCACCGCCAACTATGTGGCGGAGGGCGCATCCGTGAAGGAAGGCGAAACGCTGCTGATCTTGGAAGCCATGAAGGTGATGAACCCGATCGTCGCCCCCAGGGCCGGGCGCGTGAAGGCCATCCTCGTTTCCAACGAGCAGCCGGTCGAATATGACCAGCCACTCGTCATCGTCGAATAGCGGCCGGCCCAGCGATGTTCCGCAAGATCCTGATCGCCAACCGGGGCGAAATCGCCCTGCGCATCCACCGCGCCGCGCGTGACATGGGAATCAAGACGGTCGCCGTCCATTCGACAGCGGACGCCACCGCCAAGCATGTGCGGCTGGCCGATGAAGCGATCTGCATCGGGCCGCCCAGCGCGACGGACAGCTATCTCAACATCCCCAACATCATTGCGGCCGCCGAAATCGCGCAGGCCGATGCGATCCACCCGGGCTATGGCTTCCTGAGCGAGAACGCACGCTTCGCCGAGATCGTGGAGGAGCATCGCATCGCCTGGATCGGGCCGAGCCCGGAGCATATCCGCACCATGGGCGACAAGGTGGAGGCCAAGCGCACGGCCGGCGCGCTGGGGCTGCCGCTGGTTCCGGGCTCTGACGGAGCGGTCGAGACGGTCGATGAAGCCCGCGCGGTCGCCGACAAGTTCGGATACCCGGTGCTCCTGAAGGCGGCTGCCGGCGGCGGCGGGCGCGGCATGAAGGTGGTGGAAAACGGCGCGATGCTGGAAGGCGCGTTCCGGCAGTGCCGACAGGAGGCCAAGGCTGCCTTCGGGCACGACGCAATCTATATCGAAAAATATCTCGACAATCCGCGCCACATCGAATTCCAGGTGTTCGGAGACGGAAAGGGCGCGGCCATCCACCTTGGCGAGCGCGACTGTTCCTTGCAGCGCCGCCACCAGAAGGTTCTGGAAGAGGCCCCGTCCCCCGCGCTGGGAGCCGCCGACCGCGAGCGGATGGGCGCAATTTGCGCCAAGGCAATGGCCGACATGAAGTATCGCGGCGCTGGCACCATCGAATTCCTGTGGGAAAACGGTGAGTTCTACTTCATCGAAATGAACACCCGGCTGCAAGTGGAGCATCCCGTCACCGAATTGCTGACGGGAATGGACCTGGTGAAGGAGCAGATCCGGATTGCCGCCGGCCTCCCGCTTTCCAAGACGCAGGACCAGGTGAAGATGGTGGGGCACGCGATCGAGGCCCGGATCAACGCCGAAGACCCGCAGACCTTCACGCCTTCGCCCGGCCTCGTCAGCGATTTCCATGCACCGGGTGGCCCCGGCGTCCGCGTCGACAGCGCCTTGTATTCGGGATACCGGGTCCCACCTACCTATGACAGCCTTGTTGCAAAGCTGATTGTCCATGCCGATACCCGGGAGGATGCAATCCTGCGCATGTCCCGCGCGCTGGAGGAGATGATCGTGAACGGCATCAAGACCACGATTCCGCTGCACCAGCGGCTGTTGACCGAGCCCGATTTCAAATCGGGGAATTATTCGATCAAGTGGCTGGAGCAATTGCTGGCGAAGTAACGCCTGCGCCTGCTGATGACCCGCCGGACGCCCGCCCGACACCCGCCAGTTCGGACCGGCGGGTTTCCGGCCTTAGTCTTGCCCTTTGTTTCTGCCATGGGAGCCGCATCGCTTGCGCGACCCCAACACATATGACTGGACCTCGATGCCCTTCTCTACCCTGCCCCCATTGCTTGCAGAGGCGCTCATCGCCCGCGGCTATGCGGACCCGACGCCCGTGCAGGCCGCCGTGCTCGAACCCGAAGCCGCAGGCCGGGACCTTATCGTCTCCGCGCAGACCGGTTCGGGCAAGACCGTCGCTTTCGGCCTCGCCGTCGCCCCGCAGTTGCTGGATGAAGACGGCAAGCCGCGCCATGCGTTTGCACCGCTAGTGCTGGTCATCGCGCCAACGCGGGAGCTCGCCCTCCAGGTCAGCCGTGAGCTGGAGTGGCTTTATGCCGGTGCGAAGATCCGCGTGATCAATTGCGTCGGCGGGATGGACGCTTCGAAGGAGCGCCGTGCGCTTGCCGGTGGTGCGCATATCGTCGTCGGCACGCCGGGCCGCCTGCGCGACCACCTTGAGCGCGGCGCGCTCGATCTGGGCAGCCTTGCTGTTGCGATCCTTGATGAAGCCGACGAGATGCTGGACATGGGCTTCCGCGAAGACCTTGAGGAAATTCTGGATGCAACGCCGCAGGGCCGCCGGACGCTGCTGTTTTCGGCCACCATGCCCCGGCCGATCGTGGCGCTGGCAAAGCGTTATCAGACGAACGCGCTGACGATTTCAACCGTCGGCCAGGATCGCGGCCACGGAGATATCAGCTATCAGGCCGTGGCCGTTGCGCCGAACGATATCGAAAATGCTGTCGTGAACCTGCTGCGATTCCACGAGGCCGAGACAGCGATGCTGTTCGTGGCCACGCGGGAGAATGTGCGGCGCCTGCACGCCAGCCTGATCGAGCGCGGGTTCGATGCCGTAATGCTTTCGGGCGAGCACAGCCAGAACGAGCGCAACCAGGCACTTCAGGCCCTGCGCGACCGCCGCGCGCGCGTTTGCGTTGCAACCGATGTTGCTGCGCGCGGGATCGATCTGCCCAGCCTGTCGCTTGTGGTCCATGTCGAAATCCCGCGCGATGCCGAAGCGCTGCAGCACCGTTCGGGCCGGACGGGCCGGGCCGGCAAGAAGGGCACTGCCATCATTCTGGTGCCCTATCCGCGCCGCCGCCGGGTGGAGGGCCTGCTGCGCGAT
>Ga0335395_10001888_pt1 | contig 13044 bp, 17 predicted proteins | sample MAT02_FD_205744 | JGI IMG/M metagenome (GOLD analysis project Ga0335395, IMG submission 205744) | Freshwater microbial communities from Lake Fryxell liftoff mats and glacier meltwater in Antarctica - MAT-02 (spades assembly) (version 2) ...
ACCGGCTCGCCTAGCAGTGCCGGGTGTTGCAACACCGCGTTGAGCGCCACCGCCGCTGTCACGCCTCCAAATGGGCCGACCATGTTGGCGTAAGCCGGTGAGGTGGTGCCGGCATATTCGCCCTCGGTGGTGGGCGTGAGGGCGATGGCTTGGTCGAAGGTGTGTGGGGAAGTCATGGGTTGCAGTGTGCCGACGACTGCATGGCCAGCGCTGTCGGACCCGCGACAGATCCGCACCGACGCTTGAAAAACCGTGGTCGCAGAGGAGGGTGCACCTGAGCTTTTAATTGGAATCCGACCCCAATTTTCGAAATTTTCGGTACTTTTTTGTGGTGCTTTCAAAACTATACGCTGGTATCATTGGTTCCTTAAAACTGTATTGATACCACATGGCAAACGTGAATGTAAGAAATCTGCCCGATGAGGTGCATCGGGCCATCCGAATCCAAGCCGCCCAGCATGGCCGCAGCACTGAGGCCGAAATCCGCTCCATCTTGGAGCGGGCAGCGAAGCCCGAAGGCCGCGTGAAACTTGGCTCGTTCTTAGCCTCCATCGCCCGCGAAGCTGGCGGCCTGACCGATGAAGAACACGCCCTGCTTGAAAGCGGGCGCATCAAGTCCCCGGCCCGTGCGGCGAGCTTCGAATGATTCTGCTCGATACGAACGTGATTTCGGAGCCGCAGCGGCAGTCGCCCAATACCCGCGTTGTTGATTGGATCGACGCGCAAGCGCTGGAAACGCTCTACCTGTGCACCATTACAGTTGCGGAGCTGCGTGCGGGTATCGCGCTGATGCCGACCGGAAAGCGCCGGGACAGCCTGCATGACAACTTGGAAAAGCGCCTGCTGCCGATGTTCGCCAATCGGGTACTGTCGTTCGATATGCCATGCTCAAAAGCATATGCTGAGCTGCTGGCCAAGGCCCGCGCTGCTGGTTTGGCAATCGAAACGGCCGATGCCTTCATTGCGGCCATCGCCCTTGCCAACGGCTTCATCGTGGCCACCCGCGACACCAGCCCTTTTGAAGCTGCTGGGCTGACCGTCATCAACCCGTGGGACGCGGCGCAATAGCAACTTGCTCATGAGAACCACGCTGCATGGATGGCCACTGAGATTCGGGCCGCCATCGCCGACCCGGCCGAGCATTCCGCATGAAGAAGTCACTTTCCGGATGGATGAGCGGCTCGCCCGCTTGCAAGTGGGCAGGGCGACGGCGCATTGATCAGAATCTAATCCCAATTTTCGCAATGTTGCGTGGAGCGGTTGGTGCGCGCTGGCCGCGCGGTCGCGGTGAACGCACCGTCGGCCAGCGCCGCACAAAAGTTCACCGTCAGCGCCACCGGCTCGCCGAGCAATGCCGGGTGTTGCAACACCGCGTTGAGCGCCACCGCGGCCGTCACGCCACCAAACGGGCCGACCATGTTGGCGTAAGCCGGTGAGGTGGCGCCGGTGTACTCGCCTTCTGCGGTGGGCGTAAGGGCGATGGCTTGGTCGAAGGTGTGCGGGGAAGTCATGGGCCCAAGTGTGCCGACGACGTCATCGCCAGCGCTGTCGGACCCGCGACAGATCGGCAGAAACGCTTGAAGCCGTGGTCGCGGAAAACCATGATTACGGAAGAGGCAACATCTGCGGAAATCGGTCAAGGGCAGTGCCAAGTCGTGATTTGGGTGCGTTAGCAGTTGGGCGGAACCGGCGCGCGTTACGCCCAAAAGAAAACCTTCGCAGGGCAGGCCCTGCGAAGGTTTTAACTTTCAGACGTTTTGCTGGCTCGCGCCAGCGCAACATCAGAAGGTGTGGCGAACGCCCAGGGCGTAGAAATCGCCGTCAGCCTGAGCGTTGGATGCCTTGCGGCTTTCAGCGCGCACACCGGCGTAGATGGAGGTGCGCTTGGACAAGCTGTACAAAGCCGCAACGCCGAAGCCGCTGTCGCTCTGGCCACCTTTCGGCTTGGAGCTTGCATAACCGACCGACAGGGTCAGCGCGCTGCTCAGGGGAACGTCTGCACCGAGCTGGTACGAATTGACCTTGGCACCAGCAACACCACCCGTGTTGTTGGTTGTGTAGTAGCTGGCCAGCAACTTGGCCATGCCCAGGTCGTACGAACCGTTGATCATGGTGCCCTTCTGGTCACCGCTAGCTTCGTCTTTTTCGTAACCAAGTGCCACAGCAACTGGACCGTTGGCATAGGCGACGTTGAAGGCGCTCAGCTTGCCGGCGCCTGCGTTGCCCTTGAGCTGGGTGCTCACGGCAGCAGTGAAGCCCGCAAACTCGGGGGTGGCGTAGTACAGCTGGGCGTCGGCTGCACCGTTGTACAGATCCCCGCTCGTGTTTTGGTTCAGCCAAGTTGCGTTGGCAGACAAGGCAGAGTCAAAACCACTGTTTGACATACCAAACACGTCGTCCATGGCATTCCAGCCGCGGCCCAGCTTGACGGTACCGAAACCACCTGTGAAACCCACATTGGCTTGGCGGTCAAAGGTCCTGGCATTGGTGGCGCCATTGGTCAACTGAAGCCTCTGCTCAAAGGTAAAGATGGCAGACAGGCCACCACCGAGATCTTCAGAACCTTTGAAGCCCAAACGGCTGGTGGAGAGGCCACCGTTGCCCATCACTGTGTCTTGACCTTTGGCCTTACCGACCCACAGGTCTGCAACGCCGTAAAGCGTCACGGTGGACTGGGCCATAGCAGCACCAGAAGCGGCCAGAACGGCCAGAGCAATCAGAGTCTTTTTCATGGTGATTTCATTTAGAGGTTAAATAAAAACATATTGGTCACAGAACAGACCAACACGCTAAGAACACACATTTATCTTAACGACCGCAACGTCAGAAGAAGGGTTTTCCCTTGGAGATTTTGCAACGAAAGGGTCGATTGTGGTTGTGTGCCAACACTCCTCATGCAATTTTTGGGCCCGGTACTTTCAGTCCTTTGGGGCATGCTGCACCCCATTTCACCCATAAAAAAAACCCCGCCAGCGGCATCGCTGGTGGGGTTGATTTTCTGCCTCAAACGCTGGCCCAGCCAGCGGTTGATCAGAAGTTGTGGCGAATGCCGATACCGTACCTGTTCACGGTGGTCGGGGTCTTGCCAGCGCCGTCGCGCAAAAACGCTGCGTAAACGGTGGTGCGCTTGCTCAATGGGTACTTGGCTTCCAGCAAAACGTTCGTGTCATCAAATTCCGTGTCACGGGCAATGTCCAGCACCAGGTTCACAGGACCCACCTTCGTGCCGGCACCAATCGTGAAGCCTTCATGGCGGGTTACACCAGCAGCGTTCTCTGAATTGATGAAACTACCGGCGACCATGAAGCCACCGAAGTCGTACTTGGCACCGAGCGCGACGCCTTCGTTGCCGTTATCGACCGTGTTGTAAGACAGGGCTGCCGTCAGCGGGCCACCGCGGTAAATCACGTTCATGTCGTACTTGGCGTTGCCACCACTGTTGCCTTTGAGCACGGTGCCCAAAGTAGCCGTGAAGTTACCCAATTTGGGGGTGGTGTAGCTCAGTTCGGCGTTGTTCCGCGATGGACCACCTGCGAATTCAAACTGGCTGGCCACCGCGGAGTAGTTGGCGGTACCGGTCAGCTCCCAAGCGGCAACGCCGAAGAACGACGGGGTCAGGGTACGGCCCAACTTGACCGTACCGAAGCCACCCATCAAGGACATATGGGCCGCACGGTTGAAGGTGATTGCGTCGGTTGCGCCAGTGGTTGCGTTGATGCCCTGCTCGAAGTTGAAGGCGGCCTTCAAGCCACCGCCGAGGTCTTCAACACCGCGAACGCCCAGACGGCTGGAGCCGTTGTTCATCGTGCCGTTGCCGGACATGCTGAGGGAACTGCCAGGAGCGTTGCTGTCGGCCAGCGACAGGTCAGCCACGCCGTACAGGGTCACAGAAGATTGTGCGAAAGCGGCGCCGGTGGCTGCCACGGCGGCCAGTGCGATCAGGGTCTTTTTCATGGGGAATTTCTCCAAGGGTTGAAATAAGAAGCCGGGAGTCTGCTGCTCCCCAAGCCAACCTCCATTTCGGAAGCTGAAGCGATTGCACCAGAACGGGCCGACGGACGCAAAGCTTTTGGCACCTGCGTCGCTGTTTTGTCGCGCCGTGACAACAGTGCACCGATGTGGTGCTGGTGCACCGATCGCTTCGGCGCAGCGTTGCACGGGGACAAGTCGCCACTCGGGACCACTCGGGGCTTGAGGCTGTCGCAAAATGTCCCCTGAAGCCCGGCACCCCTGCACAAACCCAGACTTGGCTGCCGTCAACCAGCCTCACCAGGAGTCTTATTTCATGGACGCTTTCATCACCGCCGCCGATTCCACCTTGCGCGCCCTGTTTGTGCCGCCTCGTGCCTCGCGCCCCTGCCCCACGTTGCCGGAAGACAGCACAACGCCGCTGACCGATGCCGAGCGCAAGCTCTCAGGCGCGCTGATGCGGGTGAACCATGTGGGCGAGGTGTGCGCGCAGGCCTTGTATGCCTCGCAAGCGCTGGCCGCGCGGGGGAACGGCAAGCGGCGCAACGAAGCACTGGCGCTTCAGCTGGAAGCGGCAGGCAGGGAAGAAACCGATCACCTGGCCTGGACGCAGTCGCGGCTGGACGAACTGGGCGCGCGGCCTTCGCTGCTGAACCCGCTGTGGTACGCGGGGGCCTTCGGCATGGGCCTGCTCGCCGGGCGCTTGGGGAGCAGTGTGAGCTTGGGCTTTGTGGTGGAAACAGAGCGCCAGGTAGAAGCGCATCTGGCGACCCACATGGAACAGCTGCCAGCCAACGACCACGCATCGCGCGCTATCGTGGCGCAGATGAAGGATGACGAGGCGCGCCACGCTCGGGAGGCGCAGCAAGCCGGGGCGATGGAATTGCCGCTGCCGGTCAAGGGGCTGATGCGGCTGGCGGCGCGGGTGATGACAACGGTGGCGCACCGGGTGTGACCGAGATTCGGCGGCTGTTTTTCTCCATGTTTCAGACTGAAGGGAGCGCGTCCACATGAGGCTCACAGCAGAACAAATACGGTCCATCAAACAGGTGGCCCAAGGTGTGTTGGGAGACGATGCGCGGGTTATTTTGTTTGGCTCGCGCACAGACGACAAACGGCGTGGTGGCGACATTGATCTGCTGTTCGAGACCGCGCGCCTGTTGCCCAGCCGGTCGGCAGCGCTGGACGCGTTGTATGTCGGCTTGATCCGCCAGCTGGGGGACCGCAAGATCGACGTGCTGCTGAAAGACGCCACATCGCCAGATGCGCCGGTGCTGCGTGTGGCCCTTGAGACAGGGATTGCACTGTGACCGCGCTTTTCTTGCAGGAACACGCGCTGGCGGTGCGCGCCAGTGAACGCCTGGCCCACAAAGAAGCTGGGCACCTTCGTTACAGCTTGACCACATTGTTTGCGCTGCCGATCGACCTGCCTTGGGTGCGAAACCTCGCCCAACAGCCTGAGCTGGCTGAGAAGGTGGAGGCTTTTGTAAGCCGCTTTGCGCGGCTGCAGGACCAACTGGGCGACAAGTTGTTGCCTCGCTGCGCCCATTTGTTGGGAGAGTCGCCGAAATCCCTGATCGACGCGCTGGCGTTTGCCGAGCGAGCCGGGCTGCTGCGCGATGCCGACGAATTTATCGCGGCCCGGCGGCTGCGCCATGCGCTGGTACACGAGTACATGCAAGACGCCGAGGTGTTCCTGGGCAGCCTGATCCAAGCGCGGCAGGCATGTGCCTTGTTTTTTGATGTGATCGACAGGGTGGGCGCTGCGCTGGAGCGCCGGGGCGTACCGGTGGCAGACTGACTTTGCAAACGCGCCTCGCAGCGCGGCGCATGGTCAACCAGCATGTTGGAGCCTCACGAAGCGGCAGCGCCGAGGGCTGAATCACAGCGGATCATTTCTGAAATGGGGTGGGCGGTATCGGCCTTCGTAGCGAGCGGCACTGCCGCGACGGATGGCGTTAGCGCAGGCCAGCGGTTTCGCGGCGGTGCCGCTCCTACAGAGCGCTTTGGCCAGACCGTTGGAACCAACAGCAGTCGCGCAGCCGCTGGGGATCGCGGTTCATACCGGGCGGGCTTCAGCGAGAACAGCCGCGCGGTATTTGTCTGGCAGCCCGTTGGGTGTCAACACATCCACGCGCACACCCAGTATTTGCCTCAGTTCCATGCGAATGGCGCTGATGTCGAACAGCGTTGTCTCTGGCGTTGGGTCCATGAGAATGTCGAGGTCGCTGTCTTCGGTGTCGCGCCCGTGGAGCACCGAGCCGAACACGCGGGCATTGCGGGCACGGTGCGCCTGCACCACCGCGCGAACAGCTGCGCTGTGTTCATGAAGGGCATCAGAGGGCTTCATGGAAAGGACCGTATCACAACAAATGGCGGCTGCACCCGGCGCCACGCGGAGCAGAAAACAGCTTGGCGCTTCTTCAACATCGCAGCGCAGGTAGCTCAACCCCCCTCAATCAGCTCGAAACTGGTGGTGATGGCCGCCGTTTTGGCCAACATGATGCTGGCGGAGCAGTATTTTTCGTGGCTGAGCGCAATGGCGCGCTCGACCGCCGTGGCAGACATTCCTTTGCCGGTGACGGTGAAGTGCATGTGGATCTGGGTGAAGACCTTGGGCTCGGGCTCGGCGCGCTGGCTGGTGAGCTTGACGGTGCAGCCGCGCACGTCGTGGCGGCCGCGCTTCAAGATGAGGACCACGTCGTAAGCGGTGCAGCCGCCGGTGCCGGCGAGCAGCGTTTCCATGGGGCGCGGGGCGAGGTTGGCGCCGCCGTATTCGGGGCGGGCGGGGTCGGGTGCGCCATCCATGGTGAGCACATGGCCGCTGCCGGTTTCGGCAACAAAGCCCATGTGGGAGCGGGTGCCGGCGGCGCCGGTCCAGGTAACGGTGCATTCCATCGGATGTTCCAAATGTGAAAAAAGGACAGGGGAAACAGGGGCAGCTCTCTAAACGCTGGCAGAAAGACCTTGCGGATGTTGCGCTGCAACATGAGATCGGTATACTGGCGTCATTGTATTTTTACGGTTGTCTCCTCTACCCTCCTCGGGTGGATTCATACCCGGACTGGCTCTGTCAGTCCGGGTTTTTTTCGCCTGGTCATTTTGGTGAGCCATTTTTGCCGCGCGCGCTGACGCACTACCAACCGCGCTTTCGACCCCCTGGAGCCGCCCACTATGATGGGCGCCCAAGGAAAGCCCGATGCCCACACGCGCCAAAAACCCAACGCCCGCTGCCACCAACGCCTCTCCGCTGACATCGCTCGGCCCAGCCGAGTACCTGAAGAAGATACTGACCGCGCGGGTGTACGACGTGGCGCAAGAAACAGCGCTGGAGCTGGCCAAAAACCTCAGTCTGCGGCTGCACAACCAGGTGTTGCTCAAGCGCGAAGACCAGCAACCGGTACACAGCTTCAAGCTGCGTGGTGCGTACAACAAGATGGCGCAGCTGAGCGCGGAGCAGCTGGCCAAGGGCGTGATTTGCGCTTCGGCGGGCAACCATGCGCAAGGCGTGGCGCTGGGCGCGCGCAAGCTGGGCTCGCGGGCGGTGGTGGTGATGCCGACCACCACACCGCAGATGAAGGTGGACGCGGTGCGGGCGCTGGGCGGCGAGGTGGAGTTGCACGGCGACAGCTATTCCGACGCTTACACCCACGCGCTCACGCTGCAAAAGCAGCAGGGCCTCACCTTTGTGCATCCGTTTGACGACCCCGACGTGATCGCCGGCCAAGGCACGATCGCGATGGAGATCTTGCGCCAGATGCAAAGCCTGGGCTCGAACCGGCTGGACGCGGTGTTCGTGGCGATCGGCGGCGGTGGGTTGATTTCGGGTGTGGCGAACTACATCAAGGCGGTGCGCCCGGAGATCAAGGTGATTGGCGTGCAGATGAACGACTCCGACGCGATGATGCGCTCGGTGCAGGCTGGTGCGCGGGTGACGCTGCCGGATGTGGGCCTGTTCTCGGACGGCACAGCGGTAAAGCTGGTGGGCGAGGAGACGTTTCGCATCGCCAGCGGCTTGGTGGACGAATTCATGACGGTGGACACCGACGCGGTGTGCGCGGCGATCAAAGACGTGTTTGTGGACACACGCAGCATCGTCGAGCCAGCCGGTGCGCTGGCGGTGGCCGCGATCAAACAGTATGTGGCGCAGCACAAGACGCAGGGCGAAACCTACGCCGCCATTCTTTGCGGCGCCAACATGAATTTCGACCGGCTGCGCTTTGTGGCCGAACGCGCCGAGGTGGGCGAAGAGCGCGAGGCGCTGTTTGCTGTGACCATTCCCGAGGAGCGCGGCAGTTTCCGGCGTTTTTGCGAGCTGATGGGCGAGTTGCCCGGCGGGCCGCGCAACGTGACCGAGTTCAATTACCGCATCCACGACGGCAGCGCGGCCCATGTGTTCGTGGGTATGAGCACCTCGGTCAAGGGCGAGTCGGCCCAGATTGCCAACGCCTTGAACCAGCAGAGTTTTCAGACGCTGGACCTGACGCACGACGACCTGGCGCAAGAGCACATACGCCACATGGTGGGCGGGCATTCGCCGCTGGCGCACGACGAGCGCCTGTTGCGCTTTGTGTTTCCCGAGCGGCCGGGCGCGTTGCTGAAGTTTTTGAGCCTGATGCGCCCGGGCTGGAACATCAGCCTTTTTCACTACCGCAACCAAGGCGCCGATTACGGTCGTATTTTGGTGGGGCTGCAGGTGCCGCCCAAAGACGGGCGTGCGTTCGATAAGTTTCTGGACACGCTGGGGTACCCGTATGTCGAGGAAACCAGCAATCCGGTGTACCGCCTGTTTCTTCGCAGCTGAATCCCACCTTTCCAATGTCCTTGCAGACGCCGCCGACCAGCGCCGACACACCCCCAAGCGCCATGCCGGCGTCGGGACTGCGGCTGCCGACGATAGCCCCCACCGCCGACCCGATACTCGACGCGATGGTGATGCAGCGCATTGGGCCATTGGGCTTTCCGGAGCACGCGCTGGGGCGGCTGGGAGCGCTGGTGTTGCAGCTCGCGCGCATGCAAAGCGCGAGCCCGCTGCATTTTGATCTGCTGGCGTTCGATTCGCCGCAGGTGGTGGTGTTTGCGGGCGATCACGGCATTTGCGACGAGGGGGTGTCCACGAGCCCGCCCGGCGCCACCCGTGCGCGGGTGCTACAGATCCTGCGCGGGGCAGCGCCAATCAACACGGTGGCCGCGATGCAGGGCTTCGACCTCACCGTGGTGGACGCGGGCGTGGCCAGCCACCTGAGCGAAGGCACCGACGCAGTCAGCACCCCGGTGGCCCCGCTGCTGCTGCGCAAGATTGCCTACGGCACACGCAACATGACCATGGGCCCGGCGATGTCGGTGGCGCAGGCGGTGTCTGCGCTGCATGCGGGCATGGACGTGGTGCGCCACCTGCCGGGCAACGTGATGGCGCTGGGCGATGTGGGCGCGGGCAACAGCTCGTGTGCGGCTTTGCTGCTCTCGCGGCTGTGCGGCGTGCCACTGGCCGATGCCTGTGGGCGCAGTCCAATAGAAGCCGACAGTCTGGACAGCACACAGGCACAAACCAAGCTCGATGTATTGTTCGCAGCCGCGCGGCGGCACCGGCAGGCCACCTCACCGCTGGCCGCGCTGGCGGCGCTGGGGGGTTTTGAGATCGCGATGATGGCTGGTGCCATGCTGCAGGCGGCCAGCGAGCGGCGCGTGGTATTGGTGGACGGTTTTGTGGCGGGCACCGCCGCCCTGGTGGCGCGCGGCCTCAGCCCGGCGGTGGCCGACTACCTGGTGTTTGCGCACCGCGCGGCCGACCCGGGCCACCGCCTGCTGCTGATCCATTTGCAGACCCAGCCGTTGATGGACTTGGGGCTTCGCCTGGGGCAAGGGGTGGGCGCGCTGCTGGCCTGGCCGCTGTTGCAAACCGCGCAGGCCTTGCTGGAGCGCGGCGGATCTGGGAGATCGGGTGTGGCCAAGTCGGGATCGGGCTCGTTGTATTGAATCGCCAGCCCAACGGCCCGCATGCTTGCCGACTCAGCTGCCTGGCTTGCTCGGCATTTCAAGCGTGAGGGCAGTGGGTTCGCCGATGGCGGCGCCCAGTCGCACTTGCTGTGCTGTCACCGCTTGCAACACCAGCCCAACTGTGACCTCGGCACCGACACGAAAAGGCCGCGCCGGCTGCCCGTCCACCGCAATCAACGCCGCGCCGCGTGCTGTGCCCACGGCCACCACGCCTTGCAGGGCATAGCGGCTTGCGGCGGCTGGCGCTGCCTCGGCCATGGGTGCGGCGGCCGACAAAGCGCCCAAGGCGCTCGCCAGCAGCACGGTGTCAACCACCGGTGGTGCGCTCGCCGAGGCGGGCACGGGTGTGATGGGCGAGCGGCCCCAGGCCTGCAACCCCCAATACCCCGCACTCAAACCGGCCGCCAGCCACAACAGCCCCGCCAGCGTCGCAGGCCAGGGTTTTCGGCCGGCCGATCGCACAGGGGCGATCTCGCCGGGAAAAGCCGAATGAGCGAAGGAAGATGCCTTGGACATCGGCGCATTATGATGGACACACACGGGCCGCCACGCGATGAACCGGCCAGATGGAAGTGGCTGTTTCGCCCTCTTTTGTCCTCTTTCACCCCCCCTTTTTTTCCACACGAATGGCCCGCGGGAGAATTTGAGTTGATCCAACCCCTTGTCATGTCCCAACCACTGCGCGCAACCGCACACCGCACCCTGCGCCGCGTGCACCGCGGCTTCACCCTGATCGAGCTGATGGTGGTGCTGGTCATCATCGGCGTGCTGGCGGCGCTGATCGTGCCCAACGTGCTGGACCGCGCCGACGATGCCCGGGTGACCGCAGCCAAGACCGATGTCAACAACGTGATGCAGGCGCTCAAGCTGTACCGGCTGGACAACCAGCGCTACCCCAGCAGCGAACAAGGGCTGGCGGCGTTGGTGAACAAACCTTCTGCCAGCCCAGTGCCGCCGAACTGGCGCCCTTACCTGGAGAAGCTGCCCGCCGACCCCTGGAACCAGCCCTACCGGTACCTCAACCCCGGGGTGCATGGCGAGGTGGACGTGCTGTCTCTGGGCGCCGACGGCCAGCCGGGCGGCGAGGGCAAAAATTCGGATGTGGGCAGCTGGCAGTGACGGGCCGACCGGCACTGCCCGCGTCGAATTGATGTGATGTGGACGCGCGCACGCGGCTTCACCTTGCTGGAACTGCTGGTCGTGCTGGCCATCGTGGCGCTGGCCACGGCGGGGGCCACGCTGGCTTTGCGCGACAGCAACGCGACCCGGCTGGAGCGCGAGGCCGTTCGGCTGGCGGCGATGCTGGAGTCGGCCCGGGCGCAGTCGCGCACCAGCGGCGTTCCGGTGGTGTGGCGCACGCTGCCGCAGGGCTTTGAATTTGTGGGTCTTCGACCGCGTGAGGAAGACCCCGACTCGCTCGCTGGCCCAAGAGACTGGCTCGACCCGCAAACCCGCGCGCAAATCATCCGCCCCGCCAACGCTTCGACCCTGGTGCTCGGCCCAGAGCCGTTGATTGCTTCGCAGCGCCTGGTCTTGCTGCTCGGTGAGCGCCAACTCACTTTGTCCACCGACGGACTGGCCGCGTTTGCGGTGGTTTCGCCATGACCGGTCGCAGGCAGTACCGGGGTTTTACCCTCATCGAGGTGTTGGTGGCGCTGGCGGTGGTCGCCATCACCCTGAGCGCTGGCTTGCAGGCCACCGGCGCGCTCACCCGCGCCGCCACCCGCCAGACCGACCAGTGGCTGGCCCAGCTTTGCGCCGAAAACGCGCTGACCCGGCTGCGCTTGGTGCGACAGCTGCCCGATGTGGGGGACAGTGTGACACCTTGTGAACAGGCCGGCCAGACACTGCAGGTGAGGCTGGCGGTGTTGCCGACACCCAACCCGAACTTTCGCCGGGTCGATGCGACGGTGGAGGGTGTGGTGGACGGCGCGCTGGTGCGGCTGTTGACGATTTCCACTGTGCAGGGGCGGTTTTGATCAAATCTTTACGCTTCCGCGCCTCGCGCGCCGCCACTTCCCGCGCAGCGGGCTTCACGCTGATCGAGTTGCTGGTGGCGATCACGATCATGTCGATGCTGGCTTTGCTGAGCTGGCGCTCGCTCGATGGCATGACGCGCACCCAGGCGCAGACGCAGCAGCGGGCCGACGATTTGCTGCGGTTTCAGGCGGCACTGGGGCAGTGGACAGCCGATCTGGATGCGATTGTGGACACGCGCGAGGTCAGCCCGCTGGACTTTGACGGTCGTTTGCTGCGGCTCACCCGGCGCGACGCGGCGGAGTCGAGCCTGCAAAGCGCAGGGATTCGTGTGGTGGCCTGGACGCGGCGCGGCGGGCCACTGGCGGGCGAGGGCGGCTTGCCGGTGGCGGGCGCGCTGGCAGGCTCGGGGCAGTGGGTGCGCTGGCAGTCGCCACCCATCCTGCGCCGCGACGAGCTGGCGCGTGCCTGGCAACGCGCCGCCGACTGGAGCCGCGAAGCCCAGCCCATCAATGGCGAGGCCGCTGGCTCTGACAGCGCGATCGCGCTGATTGGCCTCAATCAGTGGCAAATTTTTTACCACCGGGGCGAGACCTGGGGCAACCCGCTGTCATCGGTGGGCGCGCCAACTGGCAACGCGCCGGGCGGCCCACCCAGCGAGGACGAAGGCGCGCTGCCCAACGGTGTGCGCGTGGTGCTCAGCTTGCCAAACGGCGCCAGCCTAAGCGGTGAGCTGGTGCGCGACTGGGTACGACCGACCTTGCAGGCGGGCCGACCATGACGGGGGCAGCAGCGATTCGGCGGGGAAGCGTGGTAGCAACCGATCCGGCGCCGGGCCGCCCCAAGCCGGATCAGCCCCCTCGGGGGGCAGCGGACCACGCGCAGCGGGGGAGCGTGGGGGCAACCGATCCGGCGCCGGGCCGCCCCAAGCCGGATCAGCCTCCTCGGGGGGCAGCGGACCACGCGCAGCGGGAGAGCGTGGGGGCAACCGATCCGGCGCCGGGCCGCCCCAAGCCGGATCAGCCTCCTCGGGGGGCAGCGGACCACGCGCAGCGGGAGAGCGTGGGGGCAACCGATCCGGCGCCGGGCCGCCCCAAGCCG
>Ga0335395_10001891_pt1 | contig 13031 bp, 6 predicted proteins | sample MAT02_FD_205744 | JGI IMG/M metagenome (GOLD analysis project Ga0335395, IMG submission 205744) | Freshwater microbial communities from Lake Fryxell liftoff mats and glacier meltwater in Antarctica - MAT-02 (spades assembly) (version 2) ...
AATCAAAGTCCGTCCCGGAGGCGCATACTGTGGTGCAACATCGCTCAAGACGACGACGTTGGAAATCACACGATCACCCGGTGCCGCCGAATTTCCCTGCTGGCCAAAAACGTACTCATCACCGGCAAGCATCAACATTTTACCGTTGTTCGGCGATATGTCGGTCGCGAAGTAGTGGTTGACGGTGTGTCGCCAGGGGGCTTCGAGCTGCGGGACGCCGACAATCTGGGCCGCAGCGGTGCTTTCCGTTGCCACCACAATCACGGCGGGTTCGAAAGATTCACCTCCGGTCAGAAAAATCTTGCCCTCTTCGACCGCCTCGACACATTGGTTGAACCGGATCGACCCTCGCGGTAATGATTCAGCCAACTGCCGTGGAATGGCTGCCATCCCGTCAGCGGGCACCGCGATGTCGCCAGCGGCAAACATGCGAAAGACGAACTCGAGCATCCGGCTGGAAGTTTCCAGCTCGGGATCAAGAAACACCCCACCGAGAAACGGTCGAAAAAATTGGTCGATAAACGCCGGTGTAAATCCAAGGCGACCGAGTCGAGCGTGAGTCGGTTCGTGTTCGCGTGTGTAAAGTTCGTCCAGCGATCCGCGACTGACGCTGCGCCGCAGTTTGGCCACTCTCAACTTATCGCCCAGAGTCCCCACGGGCGAAAAGGCGGTGCGAAACGCTTGCGACGGCCGACGCCATGGATCACCCAGCATCGCGAATGATCCGCGATGACGAATAAGAGCCCCAGGTTCAAATGCTTTTAAACGCAGCTTGGGGTAATCGAGCAATTCGCGGCACGCCGGATAAGCCGTCAATAAAACTTGAAACCCCTGGTCCAGCGTAAACCCTTCGACGACTTCCGAACGAACGCGGCCTCCGACACGGTTGGTCGCTTCAAGAATGATCGTTCGGATTCCTCGTTGCGTCAGGCGAGCGGCACAACTAAGCCCCGCCAAGCCCGCTCCAATAATGACGACCTTTGGCTTGCGATCCTGACTCAAGTGACAATCCGGCGGGAACAGGTGTGATGGACGTGATTTGTTTAACGCGACCAGGTTATACTCCCAGCCGCCAAAGTCGGGCACCGGATGTACTTGTCACAATCGGTACCCGGTCGCTTAAAAGGTCGACAGCGTCTTGCTGAAAATGTCGACGCGTTGAAGACGATTCGAATGAGTTGAGAGATTCCCAGCATGCTGTCGTGGCTCACCCCCCAGTGGCGATTCTACCCGCCTGTGCCAGACGGCAGCCAGCTTTGGACCGACCAGCTTTGGCGTCGCGAATATCGCCTACAATCGTATGCGCTCGACAATGCATGGCGCGTCGTCTGTCCAAGGGGGACACGTCGCATCAACGGTACTGAGAAAGAGTGCCTTGCAGAGTTCGATCGCTTGGCCGGCGATACAGTCGATGACGGCCCCCCAGAACATATCGCCATCTTGCTGCATGGCCTCATGCGCACCCGGCGATGCATGCGTAAACTCGAACGCGGACTGCTCAAATCGGGTATTCCCACGGTCATTCGATTCGGTTACGCCAGCACGCGGCAAGCAATTTCGCTCGACGCCGCAGCGCTGCGGAGACTGGTCGAAGGCTTGCCCGCCAATGCCACGCTCAGCTTTGTCGGCCATAGCATGGGAAACATCGTGCTGCGGCGTGCGATTGGTGACCTGCTATCAGGTGATGACCCGCGTGGTGTCCTGCCGCGGATGCACCGTGTCGTGATGCTGGGCCCTCCCAACAACGGTGCAGCAATCGCTCGCCTACTGTCAAAATTAAAACTGTTCGGATTGGTAGTCGGCGAAGGCGGCTTGGAACTCGGACCGAATTGGCAAACCCTGCTTCCAAAGTTGGCGATTCCACCATGTCCGTTCGCAATTGTCGCTGGCGATCTCTCCAAGTTCCATATTCGCAATCCTTTCATTGGCCAAGCAAGCGATCTATTAGTCAATATTGAAGAAGCGCGTTTGGAAGGCGCTGCGGAGTTTGTCGTCTTGCCAGTCGCTCACACAAACTTGATGACCGATCGCCGTGTGATTCAATTCGTTACTGGTTTCTTGAATCAACCAATCGGACCAGCCTCGGTGGCCAATTCAAACTGATTTCATTTCACTCACCTAAGAGATCCATCAATGCATTCCAGCGACGACCTACCGGATTCGACAGGCGGCCAACCACTCACGGCAACCGCCGAAACGAAGGACCGCACTTTGGTCGAATGGATGCTCGATCGCGTCGAACGCGTCGGCAATACTTTACCCGATCCGGCTGTGTTGTTTGTCATCGCCTTGATAACTGTTTGGGTCGCGTCGGCCTGGTTATCAGGAATGACGTTTACAGAAGAAAACCCGACCACCAAAGAACCTGTCAAAGTAGTGAATCTACTCACAGGACCGTCGATCGCAGCGTTCCTGGAAAATATGGTCAAATCGTTCACCGACTTTCCGCCGCTCGGTGTCGTTCTTGTCGCAATGCTAGGCGTCGGTGTTGCCGAAGCGTCTGGTTTAGTCCATGTCGGACTCAAGGAACTGCTGCGATTCACACCCAAACAATTTCTTACTCCAATGCTGTTGCTCGTTGCAGTGCTCAGCCACACCGCAGCCGATGCCGGATACCTGTTGGTGATTCCGATCGGTGGGGTCATGTTTCACGCCGCCGGCCGACACCCATTAGCGGGCATCGCTTGTGCCTTTGCAGGCGTTTCCGGCGGCTTTAGCGCAAACTTTATTCCCTCAGGTATCGATCCGCTGTTAGCAGGATTAACCGAATCGGGCGCTTTAATGGTGGATGGAGAACGTAAGGTCAATGCACTGTGTAATATTTACTTCACGGCCGCCTCGTCAATCTTTGTGATCTTGGTTGGCTGGTATTTGACCGATCGCATCGTCGAGCCACGACTTCGCAATACTCCTTATACCGACGATGAATCGGCAAACGATTCTGTGGGCGATGTTACCGCAAGAGAACGAACCGGATTAATTGCCGCGATCGCCGTCGCCATGCTCGGCGCGATTGCCTTGATCATTTGGTGTTGGCCGATTGATTCGCCGATGCGAGCGGGCGGATCCCTAACGTCGGTCAAACCACGTGCGCCACTGATGGGCGCGATCGTGCCGCTGATTTTCTTATTCTTCTTCGTTCCCGGCGTTGTCCATGGCTATGTGTCAGGAAAATTCAAAAACCATCGCGATGTTGTCGGTGGAATGAAAAAAGCGATGGAGTCGATGGGATACTATCTTGTGCTCGTGTTCTTCGCGGCACTTTTTATCAATGCATTTACGAGTTCGAATCTTGGGCTTTTGCTAGCCGTCAAAGGTGCCGCGTTTCTGAAGAGCATGAATGCGCCCGACACAATAACCATTGTGGGCCTGATCTTTCTGACCGCATTCGTCAATCTTTTTATCGGATCGGCTTCCGCAAAATGGGCTCTCTTAGCCCCCATCTTTGTGCCGATGCTGATGCTCGGTGGAGTATCACCCGAGTTGACTCAGGCGGCTTATCGCGTCGGCGATTCATCGACCAACATCATCACGCCGATGATGCCCTACTTTCCGTTAGTCGTTGTGTTTTGCCAGCGGTACGTAAAACACGCGGGTGTGGGGACGCTCGGTTCACTGATGCTCCCCTACAGCGTTACGTTTTTAATTCTTTGGACCGTGTTTTTATTAGGATACTGGATGCTCGGACTGCCGCTGGGAATCGAGTCGACTTACACCTATACGCTTCCTCAGTAATCGCCAACATTGACAGTCGTTCGGCTGTTTGGTTACTCAGTTGATCAAGCCGTGTGATAACGGCGAAATTCGGGAAAATGGGGCGGGTCTGTTTCCGGGGGATGCTGCTTCGCGGCGACCCCCGGAAAATCAACCGTTCGGACACTGCTATCCAGCCGGCCCAACTGCATCACTTCGCCAACCGCCTCGGCATAGGCTTGGCTGTTTAACGCCGGCGGCGGTTCGGGGGCGGTAAGTCGTGATGTCTTCGACCGCCAGCGGCTTGACCGAGCCCCAGTGGGGCACCAGAGGCGGCAGGTAGGCTGGGGCTGGCCGATTCCATTGACCGGGTTGATCGCCCGGAGCGTAATCGCTCATGCCAATCGATCCGTCGTTTTCTCGCATGGCCAGTACTGCAGCAGCGACCGACTTTCCGACTTCGATTCCGAACTGCTTTGCTTGAGCGTCGGGAACTGCGGCTAGCGATTCGGCGAGGGTCGCCGCCCAGACGGCTCGTTCACGTGGCTCAGGATAAAGATTGATCGCAACATCATGGGCGGCCATCGCCGCTGCGGCCACCGACGATGCTGAGTTTGTATTTGAGAGTGCCGCAACATCGATCGTCGTATAGGGTAAATATCCGCCCTCGATCAGGCTTATCGCATCGAACATCGCGACATGCGCGAGCGCCAATGCGCGGGCGACCTCTGGAGCGCGCGAAGTGACGATTCTGCCCAAATACGGATCGTTGGATGTCGTGGTCCAATCGCGCACGACGTTCAGCAGTACCGCATTCCAGTCGGCGACCACGTCACCAACCATGATTTCTCGATCTGTCGATTGCTGGCGTCCAATTTCATCAGTAACCGTCATTCTTAATCGGTTTCGACCCGCCAACAGTTGTTGATCAAAGACAAACCGACCGTCAGCATCCGATGTGAATTCGCGAACTTCCATTTCGCTTGGTATTGCGATCAACAGAATGTCGACTGCAAGGGATTCGACGGCGATACATGCACTTGGTGACGTCTGGCCGCGTAACTCGACCAACGGATGTAGCAGAACTCCGTTTGAATTGACGTCAAGCTCAGGTCAAATGCCAACAACCAAGCCCAACGGATGCTGGTTACGCTGCAGCGCGTTAAGCACGAGCAAGGCATCCAGTGGCGTCACCCAGCCGTCTCCGCTGACGTCCAGAAACGGTCGATTGTCGTTGTTGGCAGAAGATAGTGTTCTGGACCCATGACGTCCGATATCGTTTAAAACGACCAACGCATCGAGCGGTTGCATATCACCCGAATCATTACATCGAACCGGATGGTCGGATTCTGCCAACCGGCCAGCAATCGGCGAGGTTCGAGCAGTTCGAAGGTGAGTCGCGACATGGTTGGTGGGTTCACGGCAACGTTAAGAAATTACCGATCGTTCTACTCGATCACTGATGCTTGCACTCAATAAACTTGTTTGCAATCCAGCTTAACGACGCCACTTGTTAGGGTAAGCTGGCAAACGCATTCGTTTTTCGGCCACTTGCGGTGTCGACTTGCTCCAGTATTCGTTTTCTTCCATCCGCCGAAGAGCATCGTGTGATCGAATACGCAATTGGTGCCACCCATAGTACGCAAAATGCGAAATTTCTGCGGAGCGGAATTGGTCGCAATGAACAAATGGTGGGTGGCACCAATTGCGATGGCCGACAATCGGCGTTCCAACCATTTCGAACCAACGTTTTTTTGCACTTCGGTCAGCGAACCAAGATCTCGTCGATGGCCTCAGTTCGCGTTTCGAATGTGATTCTGGACTTCGCGGTGTCCCTTTTGGGCGACACCGTCATGACCGAACCGGCAACCAAAGGGTTTAGCCAAAGCGGCCGCAAAGTGATTTTAATCGCCGCAAAACGGCTTTTGTAAAAATTATTCAAACCTTGTGCGACAATTTGACGTATTCTTGAATGTATCGGTTGATGAAGGCAGCGAGCCGGATTCGACGTGAGACGGAGCTGCCTCAGCACCCGATGCGACGATTGTTGTGGTCTGTTACGGACATGCAACTTAAGTCTCGAATCTTATCGAATCTGATCACTTTGTCCTGCTTTAAGCTTTTGGAATCGGCATTCTGGCAAAGTTTGGTCCGAGGAGTTTGAGCGAGAGTTGTTTGCAGTGCTGCTTAGCAAGCCAGCGGTCGTTCCCTTATCTTTTCATCGGGAGATCGTGTCATGGGTCATATGATTGGCGACATGGCAGCACATCTAGCTGTCGCAGCCACCGAGCCTGCTGGTATCGCGCACTACTCTGGCATCGCGGCGCATGGTTTGCTTCGCCACGCCGCAACTGTTTTGCCAAATCGGACCGCGATCCGATATGGACACCAAAAGTGGACGTATGAGCAGTTAAATTACGATGCAGTTCGATGCGCCGCGATGTTCCAAAGTCTTGGAATTCGCCCTGGTGATTGCGTCGGGATTTTGTTGCCGAACGTGCCCGAGTTTATTATCGCGGCAAACGGTGTCTGGCGTGCCGGCGGGATCGTGGTTGCACTCAGCCCGCTGATGGTTGAGCGCGAAGTTCGTGAGATGATCAAAGCGACGGCATGTCGTTTCGTCGTCTGCCTGGACATGCTGTCTCATATGATTGGCGCTGGCGAAGTCAACTCTCTGCCGCGCTCGCACTTCAGCGACACAATCGATTCGATCAGCGGCAACGCTAAGGATTCAAGCCACGCTGAAGAGCTGCCTTCGACAGTAGAAAAAACCTTATTGGTTTCGATCCGCGAACACCTGCCTGCGATCCAACAGGTCGGCTATCTTTGGATGCGGCGGCAAAAAACCGGTATGTGGTCGTTACCATCCGGAAAACGCATTGCTTGGTTTTGGGAAGAAGTTGACAAGACACATCGTGAATGGTTGCCTGTCCCGATCGATCCGGTTCATGACGCTGCGTACATTTTGCCGACTGGCGGAACAACCGCAAATCCCAAAGCGGTGACATTAAGCCACCAAAACCTCGTCGCCAACGCGTGGCAACAGTATGTTTGGACCAACCGGCTGTTTGGTACCGAAACGATGCTAGCGGTGCTGCCATTTTTTCACAGTTATGGGTTATCAGCAACGGTATTGGGCGGTGCCGCAATGGGTGCCACACTGATCTTGCACCATCGCTTTAACACTCGACAGGTGATTCGTTTAATCGAAGAAGAACGACCAACCGTTTTTCATGCGGTCCCAGCGATGTTGACCGCAATGAACGAACGCCTAACGTCAAATCCGGCCGACCTGAAATCGCTGCGCTGGGTGATCTCTGGCGGTGCACCGCTGGAGCCTGAAGTCGCGATGGAGTTTGCGGGACATAGCGGAGCGTTGGTAGTAGAAGGTTATGGATTATCCGAAGCGTCGCCGGTTACTCATGTTGGTCCCTTATACCAACCGCCTCGCTATGGAACGATCGGCATGCCGCTTCCGGAAACCGAAGTGCGGATCATCGATCCCAGATGCGACGAGATGTCTACCGACGATACCCGGTGGGTCGCTTCAGATGATCTGATGGTAGACGAAAACGACATCCAAGCCTGTGACTTTTCCTCAGGAACCGTCGGTGAACTGGTCGTCCGTGGTCCACAAGTCATGCTTGGCTATTGGCGTGACGCGCAATCGACATCCGAAGCGATTCGCGATGGCTGGCTGCACACAGGTGACCTGGCAACGGTCGACGCGGATGGATTCTATCGAATCGTTGGCCGTAAGAAAGATCTTATCATCACGTCAGGATACAACGTCTATCCGACCGAAGTCGAAGAAGTCTTATGCAATGTTCCTGGAGTCGCCGGTGCAGCAGTCGTCGGTGTTTTAGACCACGCGTGTGGTGAAGTTGTCAAAGCGATTGTCCAGATGCGACCCGGCGCGGTCTGGGACGAAACGGCGCTGCGTTCCGCATGCAATCTGCATCTGGCAAAGCACAAACGTCCGCGCATTTATCGCCGCTGCGAAGGGGAATTGCCACGCAATTTCCTTGGAAAACTGATCCGCCGACATCTTCGTGACAGCTTTGCATTGCCATCGGGCCGCGATGGAACGATTCGTGACTCAGTGAAAGACGATGTAGGTATCGGTGCAAGTGAAATTGTGTCCGACACGCCAAAACAACCTTCGTTTGAACCGACGGCAACCAAGGGAGAATATCATGAGTAATTCTATTCGTCCGTTGGCTGTACTGGCCGGTGCCCGAACACCATTCTGTAAAGCTTTTACAGAACTGGAGTCGCTGACCGCAGTCGAACTCGGAATTCACGCGCTCGATGGTGTGCTCAAGAAGTCGGGCGTCACGGCCAACGACTTGGACGAAGTCATTTTTGGCAATGTTAGCGGCCAACCCGATGCGGCAAACCTTGCTCGCGTAATCGCACTTCGAGTTGGTGTGCCGGAGGATCGTATCGCACACACGGTCAACCGCAACTGCGCCTCTGGCATGGAATCAATCATTGCAGCGTGGCACTCACTTCTGCATCAAAGCACTTGCAAGGAAAAAAATGGCAACACAGTAAAACCTCGCTTGATCGCTGCTGGAGGCACCGAATCAATGTCAAATATTCCAATGTTCTTTGGTCAGGAAGCAAAAGATTTTTGGATGCGATTGGCAAGGGCGAAAACCATTAGTCAAAAGTTGAAAACATTTGCCAGTTTTCGAACCAGTATGTTTAAGCCGGTGATCGGTATCGAGCTCGGTTTAACCGACCCCGTTTCGAAGATGAATATGGGTCAGACCGCCGAACTGCTTGCTAACGATTTTGGGATCACGCGTCGAGAACAGGACGAGTTTGCGCTTTCCAGCCATCTTCGCGCCGCCGCCGCATCGAAACGCTGCTTTATGTCTGGTGAAATCGTTCCCCTTCCGGTACCCAATGCGACCAATCCCGGTGAAGCCTCGTCCGCTGGGGCGACGATCTCTAAAGATAACGGGCCGCGTTCGAATCAAACAATCCAGCAGCTTGAAAAACTGAGACCGCTGTTCAAACGCGACACCGGCACAGTTACTGCCGGCAACAGTTGCCCACTCACAGACGGTGCGGCTGCGTTGATACTCGCGGATGCACTATCGATCACAAAGAACGGCCATGAGTTCGGTGAAATGATGCTGCCGGACAAACCGCTGGGTTACATCGTCGACTATGAGATTGCCGGATGTGATCCACGCCGAATGGGTCTGGGGCCGGTATTTGCGATTGCAAAACTGCTGACACGGACCGGCCGAAAACTCGACGACTTTGACCGAATCGAGATCAATGAAGCATTCGCGGCACAAGTGATTGCTTGTCGTCGCGCTTTAGAATCGGAACGCTTTTGTCGAGAGCATTTCGGTTTGGGCAAGCCAATCGGATCGCTCGATCCTGATCGCACCAACGTAAACGGTGGTGCAATCGCGTTGGGGCATCCCGTCGGCACGACAGGAACTCGTTTAGTGCTGACTTTGCTGCGCGAACTGCGCGCATCAGGCTTACGTCGCGGACTAGCAACGTTGTGTGTAGGTGGCGGTCAGGGTGTCGCAATGATAGTGGAAACCGAACCGGAGAAATAAGATGTTCAACTCGAAATACGATCACTTCACAATCGAAATCGACAGCCGAAACGTCGTCACCGTATCACTGTGTGTTGCCGGTCGGCCGATGAATGTGCTTGATTGGTCCGTAGTGAACGAACTCGATCGAGTGGTTGCAGAACTCGAACAATGTACGATCGCACGTGCGATCGTGTTTCGAAGCCATAAAGAAAGCGGATTTCTTGCCGGTGCCGATGTGCATGAAATCGCAAAGATTACATCAATCGAAGAAGTACGACGGGTGGTCAACTTTGGGCAAGGCATTTTTAATCGTATTGATCAATTGAAAGTTCCAACCATTGCAGTGATTCACGGCGCATGTTTAGGCGGTGGATTGGAATGGGCGCTCGCTTGCGACTATCGGCTCGCGCGGAACAACAGTTCGACGCAGCTCGGATTACCGGAAATTAAACTTGGGTTGATTCCAGGATGGGGCGGCACGCAAAGATTGCCGCAATTAATTGGCATGCGGTCGGCACTCGACATGATCCTGAAAGGAAAATCAGTCGACGCAATGCAAGCCAAGCGAATCGGACTGGTCGACCGGGCGATTCCACCTGATACCTGGGACCATGAGGTGACGGCTTTCATACACGCGTGTCTCGATCGACAGTTGCGATCACCCCGTAAGGCCGTCGACGGATTCCTGACCCGATGGCTGACAATCGCAATGGCACGTCACAAAACCCGACTTGAACAATTGCACTATCCAGCAATTGCCGCTGCAATCGAAGCGATTGAGGCTAGCGCGAATCCGAAAGTCGATGGCTTTAAAATTGAGCGAGAAAGCTTCGCGGAGCTGATTGCAACGCCGACGTGTCGAAACTTATTGGATCTGTTCATCGCGCGAGAAGCGGCACGAAATCCGAGTACATGGATTCATAGCAGTGGAGATTTAAACCTCCACGAACCGATCCGAAAGATCGGAATAGTCGGTGCAGGTGTAATGGGTGCTGGTATCGCACAGTGGGCGGCAATCCGCGGTTTCATCGTTGCGATTAAAGAGATCGACGGCGCGTCGGTTGAGGCCGGGCGAAAGAGAATTCACGAACTGGTTCACACACAAGCCAAACGAAAATCACTCGGCGTTGCTGAACTCGCCGATCTGCTCGGCCGCATTCACATCAGTTCGGATTCGGCAGCACTGGACGATTGCGATTTGGTGATCGAAGCGGCGGTCGAAAAAGAATCTGTCAAGGCGTCTCTATTCCGCACTTTAGGATCGCGAACGGATAACAGTGCGATCTTAGTCTCCAACACATCGTCACTATCCATCGAATCGATGGCGAATGTTACGGCCTATCCCAACCGTGTCGCAGGATTGCACTTCTTTAATCCTGTTCACCGAATGGAGCTTGTGGAAGTGGTGGTTGCACCTCAAACCGACGACGATACGGTTGGAAGATTGGTGGGTTTTGTTCGGGCGCTGGGAAAAACGCCGGTCGTCGCCAAAGATTCGCCAGGAATTGTTGTCAACCGAGTTCTGTTTCCTTACTTGGGTGAAGCGGTTCGCATGGTCTCTGAAGGTTACGATGTCGACCAGATCGATCAGGAATTACGCGCTTTCGGGATGCCGATGGGCCCCTTAGAATTGCTAGACCAAGTCGGAATTGACATCGCCTTGCACGTTGCAAACTCGTTGAGAGACGTACTGCCAGAAGCTCAATCGGTGGTCGGTCCGCTGGCTGCACTTGCCGAACATGACCAATTGGGCAAGAAATCGGGAAGCGGTTTCTACCGTTATGCTAAAGGCAAACGGCGCGGTGTATCGAAACTGCCACCGGGTGTTCGTTCACGCGGCCAAAATGGATATCAGACCCCTGGTAAGCATGACGCTGGGCTTGAGTTTCGCGACGATACCTTAACACCGATTCAGCGGCGACTCGTCTATCCGATGCTGATTGAAGCAGTTCGCTGCTTGGAACTCGGCATTGTCGAACATGCATGGGCAGTCGATTTGGCGATGGTTCTCGGGACCGGCTTTGCCCCACACCGTGGTGGACCGCTTCACATGATCGACGCGATTGGTCGAGATTCATTCATATTGAATCTGGCACACTTGCGGTCACTGCACGGCGGTCGTTTCTCAACGCCCCAGTTCGTTTTGGGCTCCGAAAAATTGATCAATGATTGCCCAACGTTATGATGAAGTTCTGTGAACGTTCAACCGCGATCAAAGTCGGGAAATATAAAACTGCGGTTAAGTAGTAGACGTAAACAAAGATAGACGACGGTTCGCTTACACCTCCGAATTGAGCCGCTTTCTAACAGATCAACATTGTCGGTATCCATTCCATGCACCTGTAGATCCGAGGGCAAGTCGATGAACTACGAAACGAAGATACAATCGCCACCGCCAGCATCGTTTGCAGAGACCGCATTACGACTGGGTGGTAAATCAGAGGATGAGGCACTACGAACGGGCGCGATTGATTCGGCTGATGACCAAGTCGAAACGCTCTTTTCGGCACAGCACCAGACGGCGGCCAGCCCGATTCATCGAGCTATATGGGATCGCCATGTTCCAACAGAGCTGTTCGGGTCGGGCGGCGGTACGCCCAATGAAGAAGTGGCATCGGTGATTAACCAATCGCTTGCGACGGTTCGTTGGCACATCGATTCTGGAACGTTGATCGATGAGCACGGCAAAATTTCAACGCAGGCGCTTCGTGATCTTGGCCGGTCAGGTTATTGGGGCATGCTCGTATCGCCGCAATATGGCGGCAGTGGAGCTTCGATGCAACAGTTCTCGCGAATGATCACGATGATGGCGACCTTGGATCCAACCGTCGCTGGATTGGCATCGGTGCATGGTTGTATCGGAGCGGTCGATCCCGTTCGTTCCTTTGGTGATGATCATCAACGCGAACGGTTCTTGCCGAAACTGGCTAGTGGCGAAGCTTTGTCTGCGTTCGCGTTGACCGAACCGGGCGCTGGCAGCGACTTGACGGCGTTGCGTACAACTGCCGTCTTGGATGGTGACGAGTACGTCGTCAACGGTGAGAAATTGTTCATCACCAATGCTGTCCCGGGGCGTACGATCGGTTTGGTTTGCAAGATCGATGGTAGACCGTCCGTGTTGATTGTCGACCTTCCAGAACATGAGAGCGAGACTTTTCAGATAAACCGCTATGGTTTGTATGCACTGCGTCGAGCTCATAACAATGGGTTAGTGTTTCGAAACTTCCGTGTGCCCGCCGAAAACCTCCTGACACCGAAAACCGGTGACGGGCTGACGATTGCGTACCACGGATTGAATCTTGGCCGTGTTGCATTGTGCGCCAACGCGGCTGGAACCATGCGGTGGATGCTTGCGGAGATGTTACCGTGGGCTCAGTATCGAAAAACCTATGGCGAAGTGATCGCAAAGCGTGAATTGGTGCAGCGACGCCTTGGTCGATTGGCAGGAATGATCGTCGCTTGCGATGCACTTACTCAATGGTGCGCCGGCCTGTTGGATCAAGGGTACCGCGGAGAAATGGAATGCATCGTAGCAAAAGTTTTTGGCAGTGAAACTCAAAAGACTGCCGCGATCGAACTCTATATGAAGACGCATGGCGGTCGATCATTCCTGCACGGTCATGGTTTTGGTGACAATGTCCATGAGTTTCTTGCACCCTGCATTTACGAGGGCGAGGGCGAGATGCTGGGTATGGCATTGTTCAAATCGCTTGTTAAGCATCACGGCAAGAAGTTTTTTGAACCGATCGGCCAAATCTTGCATGAAAA
>Ga0335395_10001895_pt1 | contig 13016 bp, 11 predicted proteins | sample MAT02_FD_205744 | JGI IMG/M metagenome (GOLD analysis project Ga0335395, IMG submission 205744) | Freshwater microbial communities from Lake Fryxell liftoff mats and glacier meltwater in Antarctica - MAT-02 (spades assembly) (version 2) ...
CAGGCGTTGGCGACGAGTTGCGGCGCCCGGTAAGCCAGCTTCTCGAGCTTGGCGTCGAAGCTCGGCGCGAAGTGGTCGAACACCGATGCCAGGTAGGCGTCGCTGGCGCGGTCGGGCGCGTCCCGCCTCAGGCAGGCGGCCAGCTGGTGCTGAACGATGGGGTTGTCGGGCTCCTCCTGCAACCATTCGCGGTACAGCTCGGCGGCCTGGTCGCGCTGGCCTAGCAGCACCAGGGCCCGCACCACCTGCTCGCGTGCCATGCTTTCACGCGGCAAGAGCGTGATGGCCCGGCTGTTGGCCAGCAGCCCTTCGTGGACGCGGCCCTGGGCGATGAGCACCTCGGACAGGCTGTACCAAGTGGGCCCGTTGTCCGGTCGCAAGGCGACGGCTTCGCGTAGGCACTGTTCGGCCCTATCCAGGCGGTTGTTGCGGCGGTGAATGACCCCCAGGTTGTGCAGCGGGTCGGCAGAATCGGCCTGGCCAGGCCCGGCAGCCGCCAGGGCCTGTTCGTAGGCATCGGCGGCGGCATCGAGTTGCTGCACTTCGAACAGCAGATTGCCCAGGTTGTTCAACATGCCGGGCTGGCCCGGGCGCAAGGCTACGGCCTGACGGATCAATGCCACGCCCTCATCGCTGCGGCCCTGTACGTGGCGCAGGATGCCCATGAAGTGCAGTACTTCCGGGTCGTCGGGCTGTTCGGCTTGCAGCGCTGCAAAGGCTGCTTCGGCGGCGGGCAGCTGTTCGGTGCGCACCCAGTCGACGGCCTGCTCCAGCCGGGCCTGGAAGCTGGGCTGGGCGGGCTGGTTTATGCTGCGGACTCCCGGCGTGGTGTCAGTCGAACTGGTAGCTGAAGCTGCCATCCTTCACGCCCACATGTACCTGGCCCAGCGGCCTGCCGGCGAGCATGCGCTGCAGGAACTCGCGGCTGATCTCGGGCAGCATGGTGTTGGTCAGGATCGCGTCGATCATGCGGCCGCCGGATTCGCTTTCGGTGCAGCGCGAGACGATGAGCCCGACCACGTCGTCGCCCACGCTGAACGGGATGCGGTAGCGCTCCTGAACGCGCCGGGTGATACGGCCCAGTTGCAGCTTGACGATCTGCGCCAGCACCGTGTCGGACAGTGGGTAGTACGGAATCACGACCAGACGCCCCAGCAAGGCCGGCGGGAACACCTTCAGCAGCGGCTCGCGCAGCGCCTGACCCAGGCTGTCGGCTTCGGGCATCAGTTCCGGGTCTTTGCACAGGCTGGCGATGAGCTCGGTGCCAACATTCGTGGTCAGCAGGATCAGGGTGTTCTTGAAGTCGATGAAGCGGCCTTCGCCGTCTTCCATGAAACCCTTGTCGAAGACCTGAAAGAAGATTTCGTGCACGTCCGGGTGGGCCTTTTCGATCTCGTCGAGCAGCACCACGCTGTAGGGCTTGCGGCGCACGGCCTCTGTCATCACGCCGCCTTCGCCATAGCCCACGTAACCCGGTGGCGCGCCTTTGAGCGAAGAGACGGTATGTGCTTCCTGGTACTCGCTCATGTTGATGCTGATGAGGTTCTGCTCACCGCCATACAGCGCCTCGGCCAGGGCCAGCGCGGTCTCGGTCTTGCCGACGCCCGAGGTGCCGGCCAGCATGAACACGCCGATAGGCTTGCTGGGGTTGTCCAGCCCGGCGCGCGAGGTCTGTATGCGTTTGGTGATCATCTCCATCGCATGGTCCTGGCCAATGACGCGGCCGGCCAGCGTCTTGGCCAGTCCCAGAATGTTCTCGATCTCGTTGCTGGCCATTCGGCCCACCGGAATGCCGGTCCAGTCGGCCACCACCGAGGCCACCGCCTGGTAGTCGACGGTGGGCAGGATCAGCGGGGTCTCACCCTGAAGCGCGGTCAGCTCGGCCTGCACCGTGCGCAGCTCGGCCAGGGCCGCGGCGCGGGCCTCGGGGTCAAGTGCGACCGGCGCGTCAGCGGGTGCATCAGCAGGTTGCACCTGGGCGGCGCTTTTTTCCAGGGCGCTGCCGGTGCCTTCCACCGGCGCGGCGGCGGCACGCAGGGTGCGGCGAAGGGCCAGCAGCCGGTCGACCAGTGCCTTTTCCTGCTGCCAGCGGGCGGTCAGCGTGGCCAGCCGTTCACGTTCATCGGCCAGCTGAACCTGCACCGCCTGCTCGCGCTCGCGCGTGTCCAGGCCGATGGCGGCTTCGCGGCCGATGATCCCTGTTTCCACTTCCAGAGATTCGATGCGCCGCGCGCTGTCGTCCACCTGTGCCGGCGTGGCGTGCAGGCTGACGGCCACGCGGGCGCAGGCGGTGTCGAGCAGGCTCACCGACTTGTCAGGCAGCTGGCGCGAAGGGATGTAGCGGTGTGACAGCTTCACCGCGGCTTCAAGCGCTTCGTCCAGGATCTGCACCTGGTGGTGTTTCTCCATCGTGCTGGCCACGCCCCGCATCATCAGGATGGCCTTGGGTTCGGTCGGCTCGTCCACCTGCACGGCCTGGAAGCGGCGGGTCAGCGCCGGGTCTTTCTCGATGTGCTTCTTGTATTCGGCAAAGGTGGTGGCACCCACCGTGCGCAGCTGGCCGCGTGCCAAGGCCGGCTTCAGCAGGTTGGCCGCGTCGCCAGTGCCGGCCTGGCCGCCGGCACCCACCAGCGTGTGGGTCTCGTCAATGAACAGGATGATGGGCTTGGCGCTGGCCTGCACTTCGTCGATGACCGAGCGCAGCCGCTGCTCGAATTCGCCTTTCATGCTGGCGCCGGCCTGCAGCAGGCCCACGTCAAGCGCGCGCAGTTCCACTTCTTTCAGCGCCGGTGGTACGTCGCCGCGGACGATGCGCTGGGCGAAGCCTTCGACCACCGCGGTTTTGCCGACACCGGCTTCGCCCACCAGGATGGGGTTGTTCTGGCGCCTGCGCATGAGGATGTCGACAAGCTGCCGGATTTCGTCGTCGCGGCCGACGATGGGGTCGAGCTTGCCGCTGCGGGCTTGTTCTGTCAGGTCGGTGGTGAAGCGTTTCAGGGCTTCCTGCTTGCCCATCGCCGCGGGCGCGATGGCCTGGCTGGCTTCGCCGGGTGCGGCACTGCTGTCGCTGGCCCCTTGTGCCTGTTCGGGAGACTGCGCCAGCAGCGTGGCAAAGCGATCGCACAGGTCGTCGACCTTCACGCGTTCGAACTGCTTGCTGATGCTCAGCAGCGTGGCGCGCAGTGAGGGCGTCTTCAGCAGGCCCACCAGCAGATAGCCTGTGCGGACCCGGTTGTCGCCGAATAGCAGGGAGCCGAAGACCCAGCCGCGTTCGACAGCGCTGTCGATGAAGATCGACAGGTCGCTGATAGACGATGCCCCGCGCGGCAGCCGGTCCAGCGACTGCGTGAGGTCCGAGGCCAGCGCCGCGGCGTCCAGTTCGTAGTGGCGAACGATGCGGTGCAGGTCGCTGTCGGGGTTGTTGAGGATCTGGTGTAGCCAGTGCTGCAGCTCGACATACGGATTGCCGCGCAGCTTGCAGAACACCGTGGCGCCTTCGATGGCTTTGTAGGCCAGGGGGTTGAGCTTGCCAAACGAGGCGGTGCGCGCGATCTCAGCCATGGTCGGCTCCGGTTAACGGGTTGCGGGGGAGTCAGCGTTCAGTTCCGGACGCAAGCGTAGATCGGACCGGTCTTGTGGGGGGCGCAGGCCGGCGCCGGCCCAGCTGGTCAGACCCAGGCGCAGATGGCGGCCCAGGCGCGGGGCAGGCACCTGCGGGCCGGCCAGGCACAGTTCGACATCCCAGCGCTTGTCGAGGCCGGCATACAACGTCACCCAATCGTACAACCGTCGCCAGCCCGGCGTGCCGGGCAGGAAGCCCAGGTATTGCGTCAGCGTCAACGGTCCCAGCACGACGCGAAAGCAGTATTGCCGGTCCCAGACCTTGTGGCCGATGGTGGCGCTGCGGCCCAGCCGCAAGGCGCGCGCGCGCCCGCTGGCCGTGCCGACATGGTTGCGTTCGGCGTCTTGCAGCATCAACCAATGCCCGACGTTCTGCTTCACCTTGACTGGCACGCCGAAATAGTGCGACAGCAGCTTGCGCAGACCTTCGGGGTGGCGGCTGCGCTGTCCCAGCAACCCAGCCTGGTTCAGCTTGGCGGTGTCGGGCAGGGTGTCGCGTCCCTGCGTGCCAGGGCCCAGGCCGATGGCAGCGCCTAACCAGGTGGCGTAGCGGTCCTCGGCGGGCCGGTCGCGGTGCACCACCGGTTGGGTGTGGGCCCAGGCGCGGTAAAACAGGCTCAACATGCGGTGGTGGAAGATGTCGAGAAAACGCGCCAGAGTCGGGTCGGCATGGTTGCGGGCGCGCTCGCGAACATATTCGGTGAAGTGCAGGGGCATTGGCCCCTGTGGGCCGACCAAGCCGAAAAATCGCACGCCCAGGCGCGGGTGGGTGCCGGTCAGGTCCAGCCGGGCCAGGGCTGCGGGTGCAAAGTCGAGCTCGGGTTCCTGGCCCAGGCGCAGGGCCTCCTGGATGGGGCGCGAGGCCTGGCCCAGCCGCGGGGCCAGCGGCTGCAGGGTGTCGATGCGCCGCAGCAGCGCGAAGAAGTCGTGCGCCCAGGGCTCGCGGGCCACCTCGGCCAGTAAGGCCTGCAGCTGTTCGCGCGGGCTGGTCGGTGCGTTCACACGGCCTCCCGCAGGCCGATGCGCGGCGGCCACACCGCCACCACGCCGCGCTGTGCGGTGCGCAGCGTCATCTGGGTGAAGCTGTTGATCGCCGCATGGCGCGAGAAAAAGCGCTCCAGCACCGAAGCCAGCAGATAGGCGCTCATACCCTGGAACGCCATGTCGTCGAGTTCCAGCGTCAGCGCCACGCCGGTGCCGAAGGTGAGCGGCCCGTCGAAAGGTAGCCGGCGCACCACGCGATGGGCTTCGAGCGACTGCACGCCGTTGACCTGGCGGGTCCAGGACGCGTCTTCAGGCGGGCCGTACAGGCCCAGCGTCGTCCGCAGCGAGGCGGCGGCTTCTGTGCCTGAATCGCCACTGAGCGTGACGTGATTCAGCGCCAGTTGGCTTACCAGCCGCCAACCCAGGTCGCCGACCGAGCGGCGGGTCGTCGGCCGGGTCGGGCCGCGCAGCACTTCAACGCCGTTCACCGGGCCAGGCGTGTTCAGTTTCCAGGCAGTGTTGCCGCGACCGGCCAGCGGCAGCAGGGTCGGCAGGTCGCGGTTGGTCACCCAGGCGGTGACGGCGAGCTGGCGGATGTCTTCGCGGTACGGGCCATGCCGGCCGTCGACCAGCGATATGAAGACCTCGTCGCCCAGGTAGGCCGAACGCGCGCCTTGGAGCGCCTGGCGTTCGGACTTGCGCCGGGGCTCGCGCCGCACCGTGTAATAAGCCTGCTGTTCGGCGGTGGCGGTGGCATGGGTGTCATACAGCGGTACGAACTGGCGCGGGGGCTCACGCCCGGCGCCATGGCCGACCACGGACTGAAGGCTGTGCACGTCGAAGTCCATGGGCTTCGTGCGGTCGGGCACGGCATGGAATTCCCAGGAATCAGGGCCCAGCACGATGCGGTCCAGCCGCTTCGGGAACAGGTTGATGGCCGGTGTGCAGTGCAGGGCCAGGCTGCGGGCATCAACCAGAGCTTCGAGCGCAGCGTCGGCGCGCGAGAACAGTATGACGATCTCGGTTTCTTCGGCGTGCTCAATGGCCCAGCGGGCCCCCAGATCGGCGACTTCGAAGAACAGCAAGCGCTGCGGAAGGGCCGCCACTTCCTGCAGCAGCCGGTGGCCGGAGAAGCTGCGCATCGACTCCGGCAGCAAGGCATGTTTGTCGTCGAAGCCCAGAGCGCGCAGGCTGTCGGCGCTGTCGCGCCATTGCGCGGTGGCACGGCCGTGCGAGGCGGGCACCCAGGTGCCTAGCGCACAGGCCAGGATGAGTTCGTGCAGCCGGAAGGCCACGTCGTCGGGTGCGCTCAGGTAGAAGGCCAGCCGGTCCATCGCAGCGAGCTGCGAGAACTTCAGCCCGCCACCGGTCTTGAGCTTGATGCGCAGACCGCCCTTCATGCCTTGGGCCGGGCGCAGTCTGGCCAAGGGCAGGTCGGGCGCATAGCTGAAGTACTGAACGGCAGTTACTTCCACCGGCCACAGCGTCACCGCATGGGCGGTGCTGAACTCGCAGCGTGTGTTCTGGCCGCGCATCAGTTCGGACTGCACGGCGCTGCCGCGCGGGATGACATGGCCTTTGGCCAGGTTTGGGTCGTTGACGTCGATGGTTAGCCGGGCCACCAGCATCGACGGCATGGGCGTTAGGAAGTTCGGGTACAGCGACTCCAGCAGGTGCGCAATTAGCCGCGGCTGTTCAGCGTCAAGCTTCAGCTGGATGCGGGCGGCGAGGAAGGCAAAGCCTTCGAGCAGGCGTTCGACATAGGGGTCGGCTACCTCCATGCCTTCAAGACCGAGCCGGGCCGCGATCTTCGGGAAGTCTTCGGCGAACTCGGCGCCCATCTCGCGCAGATGGGTTAGCTCGTCGCTGTACAGGCGCAGCAGCCGGGGGTCCATGGCCGCTTCAGCGCGCCGGTTTGCTGACGGCAGGTGCCAGGTCGCGCACGCTCACCAGCCCCGCTTCCAGGTCGAGCTGGGTGCGCAGCAGCACTTCCAGCGGCACTGGCTGCGCCCAAAGGTGCCCGCGAATATCGAACTCGATGACGTTGTGGGTGTCGAGTACGCTGCTGAATTCAAGCGCGCGTACCACGAGGGTCTCGGGCAGGATGCGCGGCTCGAAGCGGATGATGGTCTGGCGGATCATCTTTTCGAGTTGCACGATGTCGAGCTTTGACGCCAGCTGGCCCGACAGCGGCGGCATGCCGAAGTTCAGGACGCTGCCAGCCAGGTCGGGCAGCGCTTGGGCTTCCTTCGGCAGCGACTGCGTGGCGTTAAACAGCCAGCCCAAGTCACGCAGCACGGCCTGCCGCAACTGGTTCTTCGACATCACCCGCGTGTCCTCGGCCTCGGCGCGGGATTGCGGGGCATCGTCGGTCAGGCGGTCCAGCAGGGCGGGCTGCAGCCGGTCACGGACATCGGCCAGGTTTGCCATGAGGCGCGTCGCTCAGGCCGCGTCAGTGCTGGCCAGGGCTTCGCCCTTGGGGTGAAGCAGGATTTCGCGAACCTCCAGCAGGCCGAGTTCCGAGCCGCTGGTGGTCAAGATGCGCTGGCCGAGGCCGCGGAAATACTCGCTGCTGATCGCTTCCCATTCCGTCTTGCGCGACATCTGCAGTGCGGCGTCGCCGCTGTTGCCGCTGCCTGTGTAGCGGGTAGGAATCAGGGCGACCGACGCGCCGCCGCTAGTGAAGCCCAGCTGCGCCGGCGCCCATACCAGGTCTCGCAGGTCCTCGGGCGGCTCCACGGTTACACGGGTCAAGGTGTAGAAGGGCACCCAGCAGTAGCGGCCTTCAATCACTGCCTCGAGCACCGGACCCAGGCGTGAATCAGCATCGGCGATCCAGTCGAAGGCCTCGCCGTTGAGGCTGCCGGGTGTGGTCGGCGCCAAGTCGAAGGCCTCGCTGCGCAGGCGAATGGCGTCCTCGGAGTCGCCACGTGCGTCGGCCTGCAGCGCTTCGGCCAGCAGCCGCACCCAGGCTTGCGGTCGGCCAAAGATATGGGGCGTGGTCTTGCCGGCAAAAACGGCTTCTCGAACGGCCTCGCATTGCAGCGCCTCGCGGTAAGTGGCCACCATGGCCAGCGTACCGGCATCGAGATCAGAGCAGGTCTGCAATTGGATCAAAGCCCGCGGCCACTGGCCCAGCACACACAGCAACTGGAACAGGAACACCCGCAGCTTGGGGTCGCCGGATCGGGTACGCACCTCCTGCTGCAGGCGCCTTAGCGCGGCTTGCGGATCGCCGGCGGCAACGAGGGCCTGGGCGGTGTCTGTTGCACTCATGCAGGCAAGATCTCGTCGGCAAATGACACATTGTTGACCAACCGCCCAGCGGCGTCCTGCTGCTTGTATTCGACTTCAACCTTGGTGAAAACGATATCGATGCGTTCACGCGTTTCGCCCGTGGCCGACACCTCGTGGCTCACTTGCTCAATACGCGCCCCTCCGAGCTTGATCGTGAAGTAGTCGAACGGGTCTCCGCCGCTCTTGCGCATGGTTAACTTGGCTTCCTTGACCTCGTCATTGGTCACCAGCGCCGACATTAGCGCCGTCGTCGCCACGTCGATGGCCTTGAAGACCGTCAGTGCGGTATACGAACGGCGTGAATTGGCTTGCACCGAGCCCACGGCCGAGGTACTGCTCACGCCCCACACCCAAGACTGGAGTTGGATGTCGTCGAGGTGGCCAACCGTCTTCGACTCACCCTTGAGCTTGCCAGCTCGCTTGGTCTGCACGTGCAGGAAGATGTCGCTCTTGCCGGAGCCGGTCGCTTGCATGGTCGGGTTCTTCCTGTGAAAGTCCGGCCGGGGGCTGCCTCAAGCAGCCCCCGGCGCAGGATGCAGCCGGAATCAGCGGAAATCGCTGGCCTTGACATCCCAGCCGAACTTGACCGAGCCGCCCAGGCCGCCTTCCTTGTCCTGCGGCTTGTAGTCGAACTCGATGTCGCCGTAGGTCATGGTCACCATCTCGCGGATCTCGCCGTTCGTGCCGCCGTTGGGTGTGGTCGAAGTTATGAAGGCTTCCTTCAAAGTAACCTTCAGGAAGTCCTTCTGGCCTTCGCCCGACTTGCGCGCGGTGAGGGTGACCGTGGCGAAGTGCTTGCCGTCGGCGCAGCGTTTGGCCAGTACCGGCGAGGCCTTGTCATAGTTGTGCTCGAAGGTGAAGTGGCCGGGGTCGCCCTTGCCTTGGCCCGAGCCGCCGCCGAACGGTGCGCTGGGGTTGCTGACACGCCAGTTCCAGGTTATGACCTGAATCTCGCCTTTGTGGTCCTTGTGGACCGACTCGCCGTCGACGCCGTCGAACTTGATGTGGGTATCAATTGCCATGACAGGATGCTCCTAGTGGGTGGGGGCGCGGATGGTCGGTTGACCGGGATAAGTCAAGGCTGCTTCTGTGAGGGCAGCTTCGACACGAGTCGCAGCGACACCGTCAGCCCTTCGAGCTGATAGTGCGGCCGCAGGAAGAACTTGCTGGTGTAGTAACCGGGGTTTCCGGGCACTTCTTCTACGGTGACTTCGGCAGCCGCCAGGGGCTTCTGGGCCTTCGTGGCCTCGGACGAGTTCGCTGGGTCGCCGTCGACGTAATTGCGAATCCAGTTGTTGAGCCACTTCTCCATGTCGGCACGCTCTTTAAAGCTGCCGACCTTGTCGCGCACGATGCACTTCAGGTAGTGCCCGAATCGGTTGCAGGCAAACAGGTACTGCATCCGTGCGGCCAAGTTGGCGTTGGAGGTGGCGTCGGGATCGTCGTATTCGGCCGGCTTCTGCAGCGACTGCGCGCCAATGAAGGCCGCAAAGTCGCTGTTCTTCTTGTGGATCAGCGGCATGAAGCCGTTTTTGGCCAGCTCAGCCTCACGCCGGTCGCTGATGGCGATTTCGGTCGGGCACTTCATGTCCACGCCGCCGTCGTCGGACGGGAACGTGTGCGTGGGCAGGCCTTCGACCGCACCACCGCTTTCGACGCCGCGGATGCGCGAGCACCAGCCGTACAGCTTGAAGCTGCGGTTGATGTTGACTGCCATCGCATAGGCGGCGTTCGACCAGGTGTACTTGCTGTGGTCGCCGCCGGCGGTTTCTTCCTCGAAGTTGAATTCCTCGACCGGGCTGGTCTTCGCGCCGTAGGGCAGGCGCGAAAGGAAGCGCGGCATCGCCAGACCAAGGTAGCGCGCGTCTTCACTTTCGCGCAGCGAGCGCCAGGCAGCGTATTCGGGCGTACCGAAGATCTTGGTCAGGTCGCGCGGGTTGGCCAGCTCCTGCCAGGAGTCCATCTGCATCACGGTCGGGCTGACCGCGGCGATGAAAGGCGACAGTGCGGCGGCCGAGACCTTGGCCATCTCGCCAAGCAGTTCAACGTCCGGCGGGCTCTGGTCGAAGTAGTAGTCCCCGATCAGGCAGCCATAGGGACTGCCGCCAAACTGGCCAAATTCTTCTTCATACACCTTCTTGAACAGGGGGCTCTGGTCCCACTTCGTACCCTTATGGCTCTTCAGGGTCTTGCCCAGCTCCGCTTTGGAGATGTTCATCACGCGGATCTTCAACATCTCGTCGGTTTCGGTGTTGTTGACGAGGTAGTGCAGGCCGCGCCAGGCACTTTCGAGCTTTTGGAAGTCGGCGTGGTGCAGGACGGCGTTGACCTGCTCGGACAGCTTGGTGTCAATCGCGGCGATCATCGCCTCAATCGAGCCCATCACGTCGCTGGAGATCAGGTTGGTATTGGCCAGCGCCTGCCGCGCCAGCGTCTGCACAGCCTGTTCGACGGCGGACTTGGCTTCGTCGGTCTTGGGCTTGAATTCCTTGTTCAGCAACGAGGCGAACTCGTTACCCTGGAACTCGACACCCTGAAGGGAGGTGCTTTGGACGGCGGATTCTTCGGCCATGTACGTTCTCCTGATCGGGGTTTCTGGGGCTACTTGTCGTCGGCCGGCTTGGCGCTGGCGGCCAGGGACTTGAGCAGTGCTTCGTCCTTTATGACCTTGGCCAGCAGCTCTTCGGCGCCAGTCTTGCCGTCCATGTAAGTGACCAAGTTCGCCAGTTGCTGGCGCGCTTCGAGCAGCTGCTTCAGGCCGTCGACGCGGGAAGCCACAGCCGCAGGCGAGAAGTCATCCAGGTTCTCGAACGTGATGTCGACCGACAGGTTGCCTTCGCCCGTCAGAAGGTTAGGAGCCTGGAAGGCGACACGGGGCTTCATTGACTTCATCCGCAAGTCGAAGTTGTCGACGTCGATTTCGAGGAACTTCCGTTCCGCGACGGGCGGCAGCGGTTCGGACGGCTTACCAGACAGGTCGGACATCACGCCCATGATGAAGGGCAGCTGAACCTTTTTCTCGGCGCCGTACAGCTCGACGTCATATTCGATCTGAACGCGCGGCGCACGATTCCGCGCAATGAATTTTTGACTGCTCGTTGCCATGACAGGCCTCCGGTCGGTTTTGCTGAGTGTGCGAGGTTATTCGTTGTCGGGCCGGCCCGCCAGCCTGACAACCTGATCCGTGCCATCCGGCGCCATGTCGCGGATGATTTCCAGGAAATTCTTGTTCATAAGCCGCTGTGCTCGGCGCAGCAGCAGGGGGCCCGGATGGCTGGGTTCATGTTGTTCCAGCCAGTTGCAGAGCAGATCGATTGTGCGCGAGACGTCCTCGCGGCTGTTGATCGCGCCAGGCACGGCGGCCGGCGCTGGCACGCCCGCGGCTGCGGCCTTTGCGGCAGGAGCGCCGGTTTCGTCCAGGGAGGCCGCAGTGCCCAGGGCCAGTTGCGCGGCGCGAGCTACTGCTGCCAGCAGCTTGCGCATATGAGTTAGGTCGGGCACGTCGGCAGCAGGCAAGTGGGCCGCGAAGGTGCCGACAATGCCGTCGATGGCTTTTAGCCCGGCCTGCATCTGGCCGGCGAGGTCGGGGTCTTTTGCCAGCCGGGCGGCAACGGCGCTGACCATCCCGGCCTGGGTGGGAACCAGTTCCCCGGCCAATGGCTCGGAAGCATGCAGTCCCAGTTCTATGTCTCGCACCAGCGGGCTGCTGCGGTCGTTGGCCAGCAGTCGCGCCTCGCGCAAGTCGCCGAGTACCAGGGGCGGTCCAGGGTAGGGACTCAGCTGCGGTGTCAATGGTGACAGTGCCGATAGACGCACCAGCGGATTGTTTCTGTCGGAAGCATCAAGTTGCGGATGAACCTGGTTCCAGTGCCGAGACAGGAGACCATCGAGCAGTTGCAGGCCCGTTACGGCACCCGGCCAGCCGCGCAGCCGAGCGTTGGCGCGCATCAGCCAGACGGCCACCCGGATATCGCGCGTGCGCTGGGCCAGGGCGTTGGCCAGTTCCAGCACTGCCGGCCAGTCCGGGGGCTTGGCCGGGATGACGGTGTCGCCATACTGCAGTTCGGGCTTGCCATTGCCCGCGAGCTCCAGCTCGAGGAACTGGGAGTCGTATTCGAGATCGTCCCCGCAAGGGGCCATCTCAGACAGTGCGACCAGTAGAGGTCCAAGTTCGGACATCTTGCTTTTTTGGCGTTCAAAAGTTCGTTGATGGCAGTCCCGCGAAACCGAGGTCGCGGCCTGACCACATTCTGAGCGCAGTTCAAGACAAATCCCAACCACCAGATTGGAAATATCGCGGGATGCAGTCGAGCCGGTACGCCCCTGCCGGCGCGGGCCCGTGGTGGAGCAGCTTGGTCGAGTCCGTAGCTACAAGGCCAGAATGGTGATCTCACCGCAGGGAGAGCTTTCGCTCGGAGCTCTCCAGAGGGAGGCCACGCAGCATAAAAGTTTCGACCTCTTCGTACTTTCCTATGCGCACAGTGTTCTCCAGCGCGAAGGTGGGGCCGCGGAGGCCCGAAGTGCATTGCTCGCGGCCGGGGCCGGGTAGCGAGCCACACGTTCGCCGTTGCCTGACGCCGTCGTCACTCTCCGTGATGGCGGTGCGGTCCACTGCCTGAATTGGCATAGTAACTATCACGACCCGGCACAGTGCAAGTGCGAACTCGAGGTTTCGGTCTTGGCGGGCATCGGCCACCCGACGAGGTTGCGAACATCCGACTTTCCCTCCCCTCGAAAGTCATCTCCAAGATCGAACGGGTGACTTTCGGTCAAGCCGCGGAGGCCAGGCCAAGCTTCGAGACCATCGCCAAGCTTGCCGTCTGCATCGCTCAGATAACACGCCGCGCGTTGGAGCAGGCAGCCCTCGCGATAGCGTGGCACGTTGCGGTATCTGGTGCTTGCTAGCTAGCGGCTTGAGTCTTTATGCGCCAATCTAAAAACCTGCTTTGGCCTGCCCGGCAGGACTCGAACCTGCGACCCCCAGCTTAGAAGGCTGGTGCTCTATCCAGTTGAGCTACGGGCAGCGCAAGCTGCGTGAGATTCTAGGCGGGGCAGGTGCACCGCGGCTGCACCGCCGCTCAACGCCGCTCGTACTGGGTCTTGCCGAACATGGC
>Ga0335395_10001896_pt1 | contig 13010 bp, 13 predicted proteins | sample MAT02_FD_205744 | JGI IMG/M metagenome (GOLD analysis project Ga0335395, IMG submission 205744) | Freshwater microbial communities from Lake Fryxell liftoff mats and glacier meltwater in Antarctica - MAT-02 (spades assembly) (version 2) ...
AGCCGGAACGCCACCGCAATTTGAAAACCGCCATCATTGAAGGCAAGCCATTTCTCGCATCGCTGGACCTCGCGCTTGAGGCAGCCGTGTTTTTCAGCATCGCGCCGGATGAGGCCTGTCAGATCGCGGGCACAATGGCGCGGCAGATCAGGGCCACATGGCGAGACATGATGCAAAGCCACGGTGTTATCGGCGCTGATCTGCGCAACCTCGAACCCGCCTTTAACCATGCAGAAATGGCGCGCGCGCTCGCCCTCTTATAGGTGTAGGAAGGTGATATGGTTGTTGTTTTGAATAGGCCTAGCTTGCGTTTTTTGCAGACCCTTCTTCGCTTGCAAGGGCCTCTTTCCGCCTAAGGCCGTCTCGCCACATGCCTTACGATGCAATGCACCCCTAGATGCCCAATGCGTAAGCAATAGTAAGCTTTGGTGAAACGCCCGTCCCCTTCCTGAATGTTACAAAAGATAGCATTGAGTATGGAGGAGCGCTGCGGAACTGCTCCTGTGTTGACTGCCCAAAGAGATCTCCGTGTCGACGTCTCATGACACGATGATTGAATTCTCTATGAAACCCACGCCGTCACAAGATCCTATGTTGCACAAGTGCTTTCTCGCCACGGAGATTACGGGTCTGCCGTAAGTCGTCTCATGGGTAACCGTCCTGCCTCGCTGCCCTGCCGCGGATAAAGTGGCCCCCCCCTGCCATTTCAGTCAATTTCGTCCAAAAACTACTGGATAAATTTTTTTATCCGGTTAATGGTTATATCGGATAATCAAAAGGTGTCCTATGCCAACTGTCGTTATCGCCTCACCCAAGGGGGGGGCAGGAAAATCCACGGCGGCGATCTTGCTGGGGACCGAACTGGCGCATGCGGGCGCGCAGGTAGTCATGCTGGATTGCGACCCCAATCGGTCGCTAACGCTTTGGGCAGATCGGGGGCCCCTACCCGACCGGATGCAGGTTTTGTCGAATGTCTCGGAATCCGACATCGTGAAGATGATCAAGCATCACGACACCGATGGTCAGATCGTGGTGGTCGATCTTGAAGGTGTAGCGTCTCGTCTGGTCTCCCGCGCCATTTCGCAGGCCGATCTGGTAGTGATCCCGATGCGCGCGACGACACTAGACGCGACCATAGGGGTGCGAGCGCTGCAACTGATTGCAGAAGAGGAAGAGGCATTGGACCGGACCATTCCGCATGCGGTGGTGTTCACGATGACCAAGGCCATTCGTTCCAAACAGCACACTGGAATCGCGGGGTCGCTGATAGAGCAGGGTGTTGATCTGATCTCTCCAGCGTTGATGGAACGGGCGGCGTTTTCGGCGCTCTTCGAATTTGGCGGTGATTTGCGGCACATGCCGCCACAAGGCAACATGGAGGGCGCGATCGAGAACGCCGCCCAATTCGCAAAAGCGGTTTACACGCGCCTGACAGGAGAAGTCTGAGATGTCGGATGGAAAAGCCTTTAATATCGACCTTGGCCGCCTGAAAAGCCGCGAGAAAGATCATGACCGCCAAGCGATGGAAAAGGTCGAGCGCGCAGGTGAAGACCTGGGGTTTGTGTCGCGCGACGGCCAGAAACGGCGCGGACGCAGGCCCAGCCTGCGTACCGGGCAGGTTCATGCCAAGGTCATGCCCGAGGTTTCTGAGGCGATAGCGAATGAAGCCAAGCGGCGGGGCGTCCAGCAGGGGGTTCTTATTGAAGAGGCTTGGGCTTTGTATATAAACAGATCCGATATATAAAATTACCGGATATTGTAAATTATCGGGTAAATAAGAAAATCCGGTGTGTGGAATAATCGGGTTTTCAAATTAATCCGGTAATATGCCGGTATTTTTGCGATTCTGCACCCAAGTTCGACAAAATCCCAGAAAGGCCGCCTCGGGGTTACGCGGGGCATCAGGCAGCCAAGCTCGCCATTCACGTTCCAGAGAATAAACATCGAAACCAGGAGCCAGCATGCGGGCGGTCTCATAGACATCGGGATCAAGTGGCGGGGCTGTCGCAATTGGGAGAACCAGTTTCACACCCTGACGATTGGTAAAGATCATGATGTCTTCGTGCTCGTCATAGGTGACACGGTAGTCGGGCATATGGTCATGCGCATGATCCTCACGCACGATATTTAGCACAAGGCGGCGAAATTCGCGTGCAGTGGAATTCGATCCACACTTTTTTTGCAACAATCCCAAGCCTATGCGCCATTCGCGCTGCGCACCGCAATGTTTACGGGCCAGCTCGTAAATCCGCCGTTCCAACGGCTTGCGCAGACGGAAGTAATCACGGTGCAAGGTCAGCACTTCTTTCGACCGGATCGCGTTGAACACCCAATCCGACAACTTGATCTCAACCTCCTGCATGCGACCATCGCGGGTCTCGCGCACAACCTCGGCGCTTTCAATCAAGCCAAAAGTGCGAAATACCTCATGCCCGCCAGTCACGATATTGGTGCTGATCCGGGTGCCCGCAAGACGTTCAAGCGCCGCCTTCAACTGGGCATAGCCTGACCCGGCCGTATTGCGGTTGGTGGCGATCAGCATGTCATGAGCGCGAAACCGAACGTTCTGCGACACCTCTTTACCGTCGTTCAACGAAGTCATCAACTGACTGATGCAGTAGATCAGAATGTCGCGATCATGCACTGTGGCAAGGCCATCAACCGATGGCTTGATCGCGATCTTGATGCCGTTGTGCTCATATTCACGGATGCGCGTGTCAGGTTTGGTGGAAAGCGAAAAAATCGGATGCTCCATAGAGGCCATGTCTGCCTTGGGCACAGCGTCAAAAATGTCGCAAACAAAAAAATCACCCTGTGGATGACGGTGAGGCAAAAGCGGAGAACGGTTTGTGAGAAGCTCGTCAGACACCAAAAAGCCTTTCGTACTTTCACACACAGTACACATTTTCGCCGTTCTGAATACCGGTATTTCGTACTTTCACACACAGTACCTGACCAACGTACTTTCACACACACTTTAACGTACTTTCACACACACTTTAACGTACTTTCACACACGGGGCATCTGAAATAACTTAATAAGTTCAATGGCTTCTGAGGTGTAATTTTGGCTTAACTCCTATTTAACACATATTTAACACCAGAGCCTGTGGATAAGTGGGTTTGCATGCCCCATTTCTCTTGGCACGAGACGCTCTGATCAACACGAGAGCGCGTAGCTCCAAAGAATAGAAGATGCCGAGAAAAACAGCAGGGCAGCCGGTTCAAGGCGTGGCACCCAAATCGTTACGCTATGAAGTTTGGCTTGGCCTGCAGAAAAAGCGGAGCATGGCATCCGGCATCGTCCATCACAGGCAAGGCAGGGGGCAGGCACACGCTGCACCAGACTGTGGATAAAATTTATTACCGGCACCTCTCCCTTTCAGTTGGAATTCCCACTCAGTTGGCATATCCAAAAAGGGCTGCGGGGCGTTTCGGGGGAGACATCTTACCATTCTCGGGTGCGCTTTATCGTGCACCCCCGGATCCGTCGTACAGGCACACCCGTACCACGAGGATTACATGCGAATTCTGTTTTTTGTTCTTTCAAGTTTCATCCTTGCGGCGTGCGATGTAACAAAAACCGATTTTCCGGTCCGGACGGAAGCCGTACGCGCCGAGGTTGAAGAACTGTCCACGAATGTGGCCATCGTTCAGCTGACGGCCGACAACATCGACGCGTTCAACAAGACCCGAAACCTTGGAGGTACCCGCACCACCGCCCCTTCGGGAGGTTGGAACTACCGCGTTGGTGTGGGCGATGTGCTTGATATCGTGGTCTGGGATCACCCTGAGCTGACCCAACCATCAGGAGCGAACCGCACGCCACAGGAATCGGGTCAACGAGTGCAGGCAGATGGGACCTTCTTTTACCCCTATGTCGGCCAGATTGCGGCCAAGGGTCGCACACCCGAGACGATCCGCGACGATCTGACCAGACGCCTTGTCCAGTTCATTCCAGACCCCCAGGTCGAAGTGCGGGTGGTGGGGTACAAATCGCAAGCCGTGTCGGTGACGGGCGAAGTGGGGTCTCCAAGTCGCCAGGCGCTGACCGATGTGCCCCTGACACTGCTGGATGCCGTCGACGCAGCGGGTGGCCTGACCAAAGAAGCAGATGCCCGCAGTGTCATCTTGCGCCGAGGCGGGCGCAGTTACATCATCGACATGCAGGCATTCCTTGAGCAAGGGGTTGGCGCCAACAACCCGATCTTGCAAAACGGCGATGTGGTCAGTGTGGGCCGCCAAGAGCTGCAAGAGGCCTATCTTCTGGGCCAGATCGTCAAGCCCTCAACCATCGACCTCACGCGCGAAAACGTCACCCTGACCCAAGCCCTGACCCGCGTGGGTGGTCTGCGCGAAGATCAGGCGGATGCACGTGGCATTTTCGTGTTTCGTGACACGCCGATGGGGATCACCGTCTATCAGCTTGACGCCTCGAACCCTGCAGCCTTCCTGATCGGAACGCGGTTCGTGATCCTGCCAAAGGATGTGATCTACGTTACTACTGCACCGCTGTATCGCTGGAACCGACTGATCTCCAGCCTGCTGCCCACGCTGACATCAGTTCGGGCGGTCGATGGGCTGGGCGGTCTGTGACCTTGTCATGATTGGATCGGTTCTGGTCGTCTGTGTGGGCAATATCTGCCGCTCTCCGGTGGGAGAGCGTCTGTTGCGCGCAGCCCTTTCCGATATGCCCATCACCTCCGCTGGATTGGCGGCTGTGGTAGGGGCAGGGGCCGATGATACCGCCGTTGCTGCCGCCGATGAAATTGGTCTTGATCTTGGCGGCCATGTCGCGCGCCAGATGACCAATGACATCGGCAAGGCCCATGACTTGATCCTGGTAATGGAACCCGGCCACCGGGCAGAAATTGGTCACCGTTTCCCGCAGCTTTCGGGCCGCACCATGTTGTTTGATCATTGGACCGGTGCCAAGGGCATCGCTGACCCTTATCAAAAGCCTGTCGAAGTGCACCGTGACACACGCGATCTCATTGCCGTGGCAGCTAGGGCTTGGGCTGAAAAACTGCGCAAGCCACGGCTTTAAGCATATTCTTTTGCAAGACGTTTTAGACGCCAGGGAAGCATGCTATCCCTCGATAAACTCCTTAGGAATTTTTCATGACGCCCATTGCTCCAGCGCCTGATGCTCCATCCGGGGATGATATCAATCTTCTGGATCTGTTGGCGATCATCTGGTCAGGAAAGCTGTGGATCGCATTGGCACTGGCGGCAGCCTTCGCTGTGGGGGCAGTAAAGGTTCTCAAAAGCCAACCGATATATCAGGCGCAGGGCCTGCTGCAGCTTGAGGCGCGCTCAGGCTCCTTGGCGCTGCCCACTGGCATGCAGGACATGCTGGGCGGTGGCGGGGGTGATTACGCTGGCGAGACGGAAATGGCGATCATGCAATCGCGCATGGTCATGGCGCAGGCAGTGCGTGAGTTGGATTTGCAGGTTTATGCGTATCCGCGCCCGCTGCCGTATCTGGGGTTGATCCCCGCACGGCTGCGGCTGCCCGACCTTGGTCTTGGCTTTTTGCGCCCCTATCAGTGGGGCAATGAGATGATCCGCGTAGGCGAACTGGAAGTGCCCCCCGACTGGCTGGGCGCGGGCATGACCCTGACCATCACTGGACCCGGCGCTTACCGCATCATCTTGCCGGATGGGGACACTTCGATCGGCACTCAGCGTGAGCGCCTTGCCCTGCCGGAAAAGGGTTTCTCACTGGTTGTGGATGATCTGCAGGGGCCAGTGGGGCGCGAGTTCCTAGTGGGCCGGATGGACATGGCCGATGCGATCGGCAGCATACAGGGCGGCTTTTCAGTGGTGGAGACTCCTCAATATTCTTCGATTCTGTCGGTGTCTTATACCGATCCCGATCCCCGCCGCGCCGAAGAGGCGCTTGATGCCATCGCGCGGTCCTATGTGGATCAGAACATTGCCCGCAGTGCCGCCGAAGCGCAAAACAGCCTGACCTTTATCGAAGAACAACTTCCCATTGCTGAGCAGGCGGTGACCGAGGCGCAAAACGCCCTGAACGCCTATCGCCAGCAACAGCAGTCGATCGATGTCGATTACGAGACACGCACGCTTCTGGAACAGGCGACTCAGGTCGAGGCGCAACTGAACGCCTTGGCGCTGCAAGAGGAAGAACTGAAAAAGCGCTACACGATCAACCATCCGGCCTATCAGGCGCTGTTACAAAACAAGACTTCGCTCGAGGCGCAACTGGAAACGGTGCGCAAAGCCACATTGGGGCTGCCCGAGACCCAAAAAGAGATCTTCAATCTAACCCGCAATCTGGAAGTCTCACAAGAGGTGTATGTTCAGCTTTTGAACCGGGGGCAAGAATTGCGGGTGGTGCGCGCGTCAACCGTGGGGTCGGTCCGCATCATTGATACCGCCTATTCCGATGGGGGGCGTATAGCACCACGCACCAACCGTATCTTGATGGTTCATTTGCTGACGGGACTGGTGATCGGCATTGGCGGCGTCCTGTTGCGCCGTGCCATTCGCCGGGGCATCCGAGGCGCACAAGAGATCGAGAAAGCCGGCCTGCCGGTATTTGCCACCGTGAATTTTTCGCCCGACGCCGCCAACCTGCGCAAGGGCAAGGGCACATTGCCGATTTTCGCGCTGACCAAGCCGGATGATCTGGTGATCGAGGCGCTGCGTTCCTTGCGCACTTCGCTGCATTTCGGAATGCTGGATGCCAAGACCAACACCATTTTGCTGACATCGGCGGCCCCCGGTGCGGGCAAAAGCTTTACCGCAATCAATCTTGCCACCGTGGCGGCACAGGCGGGCCAAAAGGTATGTGTGGTCGATGCTGATATGCGCAAAGGCTATCTGCGGCGCTATTTTGGCAAGGAAAAGGACACCCCGGGCCTTACCGAAATTCTGGCCCGCGAAAAGACCCTGGATGAGGTGTTGGTGCAGGGCCCGGTCGAAGGGATGTCGGCGGTGCTGTCGGGGCGCTATCCGCCAAACCCATCAGAGCTGCTGATGCGGCCAGAGTTCGAGATGCTGCTGGCCGAGCTGGATAAGCGCTTCGATCTGATCATCGTCGACAGTCCGCCTGCCTTGGCGGTCACCGATCCGGTGGTGGTCGGGCGCTACACTGGCGCCACCATCATCGTGGCGCGTCACATGGAGACGATGATGGCTGAAATCGACGCGGTGCGCCGTATCTTCGAGACTGCGGGGGTCAAAGTGACGGGCGCCATCCTGAACGGCTACAAGGTATCCGAAGGCAGCAAATACGGTGGTCAGTATCAGTATTACAACTACCGATATGCCTACAAGACTGATCGGTCGTGACATGGGCGCACCATCTGTCCGATCTCTTGGTTGACGCAGCGACCCACGCTCTTCAAAGTTGCGCAAAGCTATTGAGTGGTTTGGAATCGCCCTTGCAAGGAACAGAATGACACAGCGGATTGCTCAGCTTGGCCTTGTGAAAATGGCGTGTCTTGCGGCGCTTGCCTGTTGGGCTGCCCCTGTTATGGCGCAAGAGCGTGGTCTGTCATTTGGCTACAACAGCTATGGCATCCCCGGCATGATCGACATGCCGACGGCCCTGGGACGCGAAGACGGCGAGTTGGGGTTTATTCTCAGCCATTTCAACAACCAGACCCGCCAGACCTTGACGTTTCAGATATCGAAGCGCCTGTCCGCCTCGTTCCGTTATGCGCAGCTTTATGACGTGCGGGCCGATCCGGGTGGAGCGATCCTGCCCTTTCGCTTTGACCGCAGTTTTTCGGTTCAATACCGGTTCATGGATGAGGGGCGGTATCGCCCGGCCATGGCAATCGGGATCAACGATCTGGTCGGAACCGGTATCTATGGCGGCGAATACATCGTGGCCACAAAGACGCTGACGCCAAAGGTCCGCGCTTCGCTGGGGCTTGGTTGGGGGCGGTTAGGGACGCAAGGCGGTTTCACCAACCCTTTGGCCATTTTTGGCGACCGCTTCAAGACCCGCACGAGTTCGATCACCGGCTTTGGCGGCACCTTTGATCCGGGCACATGGTTTCACGGCGATGCGGCCTTGTTCGGAGGTGTCGAGTGGCAGGCAACCGACCGTATCCGCCTGACGGCCGAATACTCGTCAGACGATTATGCGCGCGAGGACGGTGCCGCCTTTACCCGCAAGTCACCGTTCAATTTTGGCGTTTCCTACCGCTACAGCGACCGCAGCACGATTGATGCGCGCTATCTTTATGGGTCGGAACTGGGCATTCAGCTGACTTACGCGCTGAACCCCAAAAAACCGCGTTTCGGGTCGGGGCTGGACAGCGCGCCGCCTGCGATCCTGCGCCGCGATGCGCGCTCTGCCGACACTTGGCTCGATCCGGGCAGCGACCGTTTCGCGCGTGAGGCCGGACGTGCCCTGTCGCGTGAGGGGATTGCGCTGGATGGCCTGAGCGCCGATGGCAAGACCCTGCGCATCCAGATCCGCAATGAGCGCTATGGCGCGGCCAGTCAGGCCGTTGGGCGCGCCGCGCGTATCCTGACAAGGCTTGCGCCGCCAAATGTCGAGGCGTTCGATATTCGCCTGGCCGCCGAAGGCATGCCCGTCACCTCCGTTCGATTGCAACGCAGCGAGATCGAGGATCTGGAGTTTCACCCCGTTGCCCCCGATCTGTTGCGTGTCAGCACTCAGATTGTCGATGCGCGCGACAGCCTGCCCGGTGTCATCGGGCGCTATCCGGCCCTGACCTACGGTCTGGACCCTTATATTTCGCCCAGCCTGTTCGACCCCGACGATCCACTTCGCGCTGATATCGGCGTGGCCCTCAGCGCGCGCTACGAGCCGCTGCCGGGTCTCGTGTTTTCGGGTCTGGTGCGGCAAAAGCTGGTGGGCAATCTGGACAATTCGACGCGTGCCTCAACCTCGGTCTTGCCACGGGTGCGCAGCGAGGCCTATCTTTATGCCAAAGGTGGAAGCACCACCTTACCCGAGCTGACGGCGGCCTATTACTTCCGCCCCGGCGACGATCTGTTTGGCCGGGTGACCGTGGGCTATCTGGAAACAATGTTCGGCGGCGTCTCGACCGAACTGTTGTGGAAGCCGCAAAACAGCCGCCTCGCCCTGGGGGCCGAGGTGAACTACGTCAAACAGCGTGATTTTGAAGACATGTTCGGCTTTCGCCCCTATTCGGTGCTGACAGGCCATGTTTCGGCCTATTACGACATCGGGGGCGGGTACCAGGGGCAGCTGGATGTCGGGCGCTATCTGGCGGGCGACGCGGGCGCCACGCTGACTCTGGCGCGCGAGTTTGACAACGGCTGGCGCATCGGCGCTTTTGCCACCTTTACCAACGTCTCGGCTACCGACTTTGGCGAAGGCTCGTTCGACAAGGGCATCCAGCTTACCATCCCGCTGGATTGGGTTACCGGGCGCCCGTCCAGAACCAAATTCTCGACTGTGATCCGGCCCGTGTTGCGTGATGGTGGTGCCCGCGTCGACGTATCGGGGCGGTTGTATGAGACAGTGCGAGGGCTGCAGGCGACCGAGCTTGACGCCACATGGGGGCGGTTCTGGCGATGAAGGTATTTGTCTGTGTGATGGCGTTGGCGCTGCTTGCGGGCTGTCAGCCAGCCATCCAGCGGTTGATGGGCGTGCAACCCGGCACGCAGGTTGTGGTGCCCGCCGAGGCGCTGTCGGGCCCACAGATGCGCGTGCAGATACAATCGCGCGGGGCAAATGCGGTGCTGTCGCGGGTGGCGGTGAACAGGGATGTGGAAACCTGGCTGGCGGTAGACAACATCTCACTATCGTTTCGCCAAGGGGTGCTGGTGGCCAGCCGGGGCCTTGGCTTTGATCTGATGGCGGCTGACGCGCAAAACACCTTGGATGCCTTTGCGGGGCAGGGGGCCGAGGTTTACCGCCGCCAGATGCGCTATCTGACTGGCGACAACCAATCCACCTTTCTGACGGCGGGGTGCAGTATGGTATTTGTTGGTCCCGAAACTGTCGGCGGGCAGAGTTTGCAACGTCTGGAGGAGCGGTGTCAGGCCCGCCAAAACCTGTTTACAAATCTGTTCTGGCTGGACGGGTCGGGCCAAATTGTGCAGTCCCGGCAATGGGTCTCGCCGCAGATTGGCTATCTGACCGCCAGCTTGCGTCAAAGATAGGCGCGAAGGGGCGCAATTCCGGCAAGTTTGCGGTTTAGAATGCATTTATCTGTCGGGCGGATCTAGGCAGGTCGGTGGCTGCCATGCTAACGTAAAACATAGTTTTGGAGGACATCCATGAAGATATTCACGCTTTCACTTTTCGCCCTTTCACTTGCCCTGCCCCTAGCAGCACAGGCACAGACAGCGGGGCGCATGACTGAAGCCCAGCTTATCCAGAATGCAACCGATCGCCGAATCTGCGAAGACCGCTCTGTCGTGTCGGCGCGCTATGTGAATGACACCGACAATCGTGTGACTGTGACATGCGGCGACGCCGAAGGCTTTGTGCCCTTGGCCGCTGCCGGTCTTGGCGGTCTGGGCGGTGTAGGGGCCGCAGTTGTTGCCGCTGGTGTTGCGGCAGCAGCATTGGGTGGCGGCGGCGCCACGTCGGATACGCAGTAACAGCGCGCTTGTCAGATTGAAAAGCAAAGCCCTGATATTCATCAGGGCTTTGTGATCTCGGTGGTGTCGCCACCCTTGGGCTATCTCAGCACTGTGGATAGCCCATGTTGATCAACTCTGATCCGCTGACCTGATAATACCCCGTGGTCCGGTATCGGGCCTCGGTCAGATACCAGGACCGAAGGGGCTCGCGGTAGGTGTCGGCCATGACCCCCGACCAATGCTCGAATTCATGCGCTGGCAGGTTTTGGCCATTGCGGGTAGGGCCGTGGAAACCAAAGCTTGCCGATCTGTCCACGCAGACATTTGGCAAGGAAAGATACATGGTGCAGGCTGACAGGCAGGTTCCGCGCAATTCGACCCGCTGACCCGTCGCGCGCAGCTGGCGGATTTCGGCTGACCGCTGGCTCAACCAGCCACCCCCGTCGCTGCGCACAACCTTGGCGCCGCCGCTTTGTGCCGCCGCCGGTTCGACAGTAGCGAGTGCCATCCCCATCACCGCACAAGACAGAAAAAGCCGCTTTGCGACATGCAAAAGCCAGTCCCGCGAACGGGTTACATTTGAAGCCATGAGAGGTACCCCTTTTCCCGAAACGGGAGTCCGGGGACCCAGCGTCCCTCACCAATCCCGCATCATATCGCCGTGAGAAAAGCGGAGCGGGCTTAACAATCAGTGAGGAGTGAGCCTCAAAGTATTGAAATTAAATCTAAAATAAGAGATTTTTCAGTTTGATCCAAACTGGACATGTCTGGCGCAGACCGGAACAAAAGTGTCTGATTATGCGCAGATTTCGAGCTGCATTATCTTTTTCTTAACAGTTTTGCACAATCTTGGGTTGCGGAACCGTAAAAAAAGGGTGAGATGGTATGATGACAGGATTGATCCTCTTCCCGTGTTGTGCCGTTTTGTGGGTTTTGATCTGTGACCACTTTGGCCTTGTGCAGGACGAACCCCTGATCAACACCGCCGACCTGCCTTTATAGGCGCATTCTATGGCAGTGTGATTTGTAAGGTGAGGAAGCCACGTTGACGCAGGACGCATATATTATGGTCCGTCAGGCCTTCATCCAATATCATGCAAAATCAGGTTATGCGATCCGGGCGTGGGCTGAGCGGCACAAAACCCGAGATATCGCCTCCGGTCACGATCAGGCTGCCATGGCATAGCCAGGCGTGGGCCTCGAACCCAGCCGTGCGATCCTTGCGCACGCCAATATGCAGACGCGTTGGCACGTTTTTGCGCGTCAGCCAACGCTGCGCCGCTGTGGCCTCCACCAGACAATCTGCCCGCCAGGGTACACGCGCGGCCACACGCGGAACGGCCCAGGCGACACGGGCGGCAAGGGCATCGGCGCGCGCGGAGGGCGCAAGTCTATCGGGGGGCAGGTTGCGCTGTGTATCGTCCAGCAGGTCGCGGACCTGTCGTCGCCCCAAACGCCACCGCGCCAGCGCAAGTTCGGCCATGGCGCGCAGCAGCACGGGCCAAAGCGCAGGGCGCCTCGCCACCCCCGCTAGCGTTCGGGGAAAGCGGTCAGCCGGGGGGGACAACAAGGATATCATGGGCCAGAAGATCGCGCAGAAAGGCGCGCATGTCACGCTCGACCACCTCGGCGCTCACCTCATACTCCGCAACAATCGCATCGCGGATTGCGGGCGGCTGATGCCCGTCCTTGAGCATCGCCCAGATCCGCGTGCCCAACGGATCCAGCCCGTAATAGGTGCCGTTTCCCAAGTGCAGGATGACAATCTCATCGCCGACACTGCTGTCGACAGCCTCGGGCGAGGGGGTGAATGTCTGGGTCAGGGGGTCGGTCAAGGCGATCTCCGGGAGTATCGGATAAGGAGCGCTATTCGTAGCGTCCAATCAGTGCGGCAACAAGGTCATGCGCCTTTTGAGGCGTTTCGATCTGATCGCCAAACCGAGCAGACAGGGCATCGGCAATTTCCCGAATCGGTCTCTTGCCATCGATCTGGGACAGAATGAAGCTGTCCAACTCATGTTTCGCAGATCGCTGCGGCACATGTGCGTTGCTTTTGACCGTTAGCCGGGCGGGGGACAGCACGTGGGATTTGAATCCGGACTGGCGCATCCGGGCGACGGGCCTTTCGTCGGTCCCCCTAAAGATGTCGCTGAACCAGGACCATTCATAACTGCCGTTGATCAGCGTGGCCGACAGGGTAACCTCGATACGGTCTTCGGGGCCCACGCTTTGCAGCGTCTCGAACGGCAGGAACGTCTGGCCATAGACAAGTTCCGGCTGCCCCGGCGCGTTGGAAAAACCGATGCCCTCGGCCGTTGTCAGGTCGAACCAGATCAGCAGGCCATTCGGCGTCACCTTTCGGTTGGGGCGGAACACCGTTTTCGCCTTCAGGTTCGGATCAGTGATCGTGCGGTAATCCAGCACCGCGATGTCTTGTGTCGACG
>Ga0335395_10001898_pt1 | contig 13005 bp, 13 predicted proteins | sample MAT02_FD_205744 | JGI IMG/M metagenome (GOLD analysis project Ga0335395, IMG submission 205744) | Freshwater microbial communities from Lake Fryxell liftoff mats and glacier meltwater in Antarctica - MAT-02 (spades assembly) (version 2) ...
AATTGAACCTACTATTTTAGGGAAAATTGAACCATTAGATTAGAAAGCAATGAATGAAGTGATAGGCTTAGCGGTATTGGGGGAAAGCAAGAACGATTGCTACAAAGTATGGCTCAAATTCAATGGTGGCGAAGAAGGCATCATTGATCTACGTCCATATTTGGGAAAAGGCTTTTCGGCCGAATTACTCACTTACGAAAAATTCAAACAGGTCTTTATCGAACCGGGTGGAGGAATCGCTTGGGACAACGGATACGACTTTTGCCCCAATTTTTTGAAGGAATTAGCGGCAAAAAAAGAAAGTGAACAAGCGGTAAATGTTTGACGATTTCTTCTTCGAGAATTGCGTTCGATCAAGCATCCGCCAACTAAGCCGTCAGCACTCGAAAAATCTCTTCCAGACTCTCCCCGCTTTGCCGGAGCGTGGCCAGTGGGCTATCAGCCACAATTTTCCCCTTATTGATAATAATCACCCGGTCGCAGAGGGCCTCGACTTCCTGCATGATGTGGGTCGAGAAAAGGACTGTCTTGTCGGCCCCGGCGCTGCGGATCAGCGCCCGGATTTCGGTGAGTTGGTTGGGGTCGAGGCCCGTGGTGGGCTCGTCTAAAATCAGCACGCCGGGGTCGTGCAGCAGGGCCTGCGCCAAGCCCACCCGCTGGCGGTAGCCCTTGGAGAGTTGACCGATTTTCTTGTGCTGCTCCACGGTCAGGCCGCAGAGCTGCACCATTTCGTCCACCCGCGCGGCCAGCGTTTTGCCCTTCATGCCGTACAATTTCCCCACAAAAAGCAAAAACTCCCGCACGTACATATCCAGGTACAGCGGGTTATGTTCGGGTAGGTAGCCGATGGCGCGTCGGGCGGCCATTGCGTCGTCGGCCAGGTCGTGGCCGTTGACCACCGCCCGGCCTGCGGTGGGCTTGAGGTAGCCCGTCAACAGCTTCATGGTCGTGGATTTTCCCGCTCCGTTCGGGCCAAGGAAGCCCACGATCTCGCCCGGCCGCAGCGTAAAGCTCAGCGAGTCAATGGCTTTTTGGGAGCCATATTGCTTGGTGAGTTGCGAAACTAGGATTGACATCTTTTTAATTTTGAATGAGAGAATGAGAGAATGAGTGATTGAGTGAATAATAGAGTAGGTAGGCGAAAGCAACATCGCACGGGCGCCCCCCGTCTCTCATTCACTCATTCACAATTAAAACCTTACCGCCGCCGCTTGGCATAAGTCCTCTTCTTGGGGTAGTACCGCGTCGGTGCCTTTTTTACGGGTAACTTCACTGAGGCCTCTTCTTCGCCATCCTCATCAACCGTGGTTTCGGCTCCCGCGCCTTGGCTCATTGTTTTGGCAAAAATCGGCAAGGTCGTTCGAGTCAGCTTTGAAATATCGTCCGCCGAGTCGATGGGCCGCAAGCGGAATGAATAGCTGTAAGTCTTCGTGGGTAGCTGGTACGGTTCGTGGACGCGCGGGCTCCAGCTATCGTCGCCGCCCAATCCCATTTGGGCCAAATCAATATTCACGACTGTTGCGCTGTCTTTTGCCAGCGACACGCCGGGTTTCTTGGCGGCCAGCAGGGCGGCGTCGGTGTAGTTGTGTACACTCACATTGAACAGCGAATCGCTGATGGCCAGCAGTCCCAGGCCGTCGGCATTGGTCACGGCCAGCCAGCGAACGTCGGTCTTGTTGCCGTTTTCCTGCGCCATGATGTAGGGGAAATGTTGTTCCTCCACCGTCCCGGCGTACAGCCCCACATTCGCGCTGCTTTTTCGATCGGCGTAGGTTTCGTAGGGGCCGCGCCCGTACCACTGCACTTGGTCGTAGCTGAGCGGCATTTCAAACTCCATCCCGACTTTAGCAAACGGCGGCCAGATGCCGTTCGGCGTAAAGGTGGTTTGTAGTTGTACGTCGCCCGTGGCGTAAACTGTGTAGAGCGAACTCACGAGTATTCCGCCCGCCTTTCCCTGCAAACTTTTGATTGAGCTGATTTTGTACACGTGCGCCTTCACTTTTTCGACCCGCAGGTCGGAGCCCATCAGTTGTAGCGAATCCAGGCCGGCGGCACGCCAACGGGCGGCGTAGCTTTTGTAGCCTCCACCTTCGTCGTTATCGGTCGGGACGCGCATGAAGTTAGCGTAGGGGCCGCTTTTCAAGAGCTCTGTGCCTTTGTATTTAAAGGAGCTCATGCGGGCGCTTTTCTTATCGAAACTGACGGAGAATTGCTGGCCCACCAGCGTGATGCCTTTGCCGCGCGTCAGTGTAAGGCGCAGCGGCATTAGGCCGGCATAGCTGACTTCGGCCAATTGCTCCGTCGGTACCATAATTCGCACTTGCCGCCCGGCTACTTCGTGGCCCGCTGTCGCCCAAAGCGTTTTATCTTTCAACTGGATGCTGAGATTGAGGAAGTATTCCGTACCCGGTGCCGGATTCGCCGGAATTTGGTAAGGAACGCTTACCGCCTGGGTTTGTCCGGCGGCGGCGGTCAGGTTATCCAGTGTGCCATTCTGAATCGGCTTGCCGTTTTCCTGCAACGTCCACAGCAATTTGAAAGAACTGAGTGCCTGGAAATCGTAGGCGTTTCGAAGCTTAATCTGATTCTGAGCAGGTTGAATCGAGTCGCGGACATCAAATTTCACGTACTGATATACCCGCTTCACTTCGTTAATTTCCGGTTGTGGCACCCGGTCGGGATTCACCAAGCCGTCGCCCGCGTTGGCCCCGTCGATAGAATTAATGTGATTCCAGTAGTCACGATCCTCGGCGGTTTTGGCCCTTAATCCCTGATCCACCCAGTCCCAGATGAAGCCACCCTGCATGGTGGGGTATTGTTCGATCACGTCCCAGTATTCCTGTAAATTCCCAACGCTGTTGCCCATGCCGTGGGCGTATTCGCAGACAATCAGCGGGCGATCGGGGTCTTTCTTGACCAGCTCAATCATATCCTGCACCGAAGGGTACATGACCGAAATAATGTCGAAACTGCTCAGCGAAGTGGGTTCGTAATTAGCCCGGCCTTCGTAGTGAATCGGCCGGGTGGGGTCGGCCAGACGGATATAATCGGCCATCGCCACGAAATTCGCGCCATTGCTGGCTTCGTTGCCCAGCGACCAGATGATTACCGACGGGTGGTTTTTGTCACGCTCGACCATCGCCTTGCCCCGCGCCAGGAAGGCGGCTTTCCACTCGGGTTTGTCGGCCAGAATGATATTTTTGGACCAAAGCTCGTGGCTCTCGATGTTGGCCTCGTCCACCACGTACAGCCCGTATTGGTCGCAGAGGTCGTACCACTCTTCTACATTGGGATAGTGCGAAGTACGCACGGCGTTGATGTTGTGCTGCTTCATCAGCGTGATGTCGCGGATCATGCTTTCGCGACTGATGACGCGCCCCGTCTCGGGATCGAACTCGTGGCGGTTGACGCCCTTGATCGTGATGGCTTTGCCGTTGACCAGCAATTGCCCGCCCTTGATTTTAATCTCCCGAAACCCAACCGATTGACTCACGGCTTCCAGCACCGCGCCATCAGGCCCCATGATTTGCATCGTCAGCTTGTAGAGATAAGGCGTTTCCGCGCTCCATTTTTTTGGCGAGGTCACGGGGAATTCCAGCCGCATGGGCACTTCGCCGCCGGGATCCAGCATCCCGATGGTCTGGGTTTTAGAGGGAATGGCTTTTTGGCCGTTGGCGTCGTAGAGTGTCGTGACGAGCAGGTAGCCGTACTTGGCCTCCTTCGAGTGATTTTTGGCGTACACGCTCACTTTCAGGTTGGCGTCGCGGTAGTCGTCGTCGAGGTCGGTTTGCACCACGAAGTCGCTGATGTGGACGGGCGGCGGCGACAGCAGGTACACATCCCGAAAAATACCCGACAGCCGCCAGAAATCCTGATCCTCGAGGTAGCTGCCATCCGACCAGTTGATGACCTGCACGGCCAGCGTATTGGGGCCATCTCGGATTTTGGTCGATATATCGAACTCGAAAGGCGTCATCCCGTCCTCGTGATAGCCCAGCGGCTCGCCGTTGAGCCACACGGTACAGGCCGACTGCACTCCGCCGAAATGCAGGAACAAGGGCCGCTGCGCCCAGTCTGCCGGGAGGCCGAAGGTGGTGCGGTACAGGCCCGTTGCGTTGGTGTCGGCGGTTATGCGCGGCGGCGTGGCCTCGAAGGGGTGCTTGATGTTGGTGAAAACCGGACGGTCGTAGGGCCGGTTTTCCTTGGCCCCGATTACCTGCCAGTTGGAAGGCACGGGCAGGTCGTCCCAAGCGGCGGTGGAGGTGGCGGGCCGAAAAAAATCAGCGGGCACTTTCGACGGGTGCGACACCCATTTGAATTTCCAGGTGCCGTTCAGCGATTTCACGAAGGACGAATTACCGGCAGCGGCGATGGCTTGCTCTTCGGTGGCGTAAGGGGTAAAGCTGGCGCGGGAGCGCTCGGTGTTTTTGCTGATAACTTCGGGGTTCTCCCAGTCGGGGAGGGGGGCTTGCGCCCGTAATGTGCTATTTGAAAGGAGCAAAAAACCAACGGCACAAAGCAATTCTCTCGGGGCGAAACGCATAGTTCAATTCTGGAACGGGGGAGGTACAAACAAGGTCGAGCATACTGTTCGTGGTGTGGAAAGAGGAATTTCTTGCAAAGTAAGGCATTTTTTGGGAAAGGTATTGGGGTAAAAAAAGCCTTTCGCCCAGCACTCCGTACCACAAAAACCACTAATTTGCCACTTTGAGGCGGGCCATCCAAGTCTCCTCATTTTATAGCATTCATGACACAACCAACACCGCTCGTCTCGCCCAAAATCCGCCGGATTATTTTCGTTATTCTGCCGCTCATGTACCTGGCCGGGCTGATCGGCCTGAATATACCGGTTTCGGCACCGCTGTTTCAAATACTTACGCCCTTCAATTTGGTAGCTTCGCTGGTGCTACTATTGCTGTTTCACACCGATTTCCGGCCCTCCTTTTGGGTGTATTGCGCCATAGCTTTCAGCGTGGGCTTTGGGGTGGAGGTAGCCGGGGTACACACAGGTGTGATCTTCGGCCACTATGCTTATGGCGAAGTGCTGGGCTTTAAAGTGCTGGAAGTGCCGCTGGTGATTGGTGCCAACTGGCTCATGCTGAGCTACCTTTGTGGCAGCGTGACCGACCGCCTGCCCGTGTCGCTGACCATGAAAGTCATGATTGCGGCGGGCCTGATGACCCTGCTGGACTTCGTGATTGAACCCGTGGCAGTCCAGCTCGACTTCTGGCAGTGGCAGGGCGACAGCATTCCGCTGCAAAACTACCTGGCCTGGTACGTCGTTTCGGCAGCGCTGTTTTTGATTTATTTCAAAATGCCTTTTCAGAAAAAAAATGGGCTAGCTATGATCCTGCTGGTACTACAGTTTTTATTTTTTGGCCTTAACAACCTGCTTCACACCTTCAAGTAGGGATTCGCCGAACAATCGGGATGCGGGTAAGTTATTACTCAAGCTGCACCCTCACCTCACTAAATAAAGCATGAGTAGTTATTCCATTCGGGACCTGGAACAGTTGTCGGGCATTAAAGCGCACACGCTGCGGATTTGGGAGCAGCGCTACAACATCATCGAACCCCAGCGCACGGACACCAACATTCGCACCTACGACGATCGGGACGTGAAGCTGGTGCTGAATATCTCGCTGCTCAAAGACCACGGCTACAAGATTTCCAAAATATCGAAAATGACCGCTGCGCAGATGCACGCTGAGGTGGTCGCCATTTCGGACCGGAAGCTCAACTACCCCGATCAAATCCACTCCCTCACGATCTCGATGCTGGACTTGGACGAGGAGCGTTTTGAAAAAATCGTCAGCACAAACATCCTGAAATTCGGCTTCGAGGACTCGATGATCAACATCATTTATCCGTTTTTGAGCCGCATCGGCACGCTTTGGGTCACGGGGTCGGTTGGGCCAGCGCAAGAGCATTTTATCTCCAACCTCATCCGTCAGAAGATCATCGTCGCTATCGACGGGCAGGTGGTGCGGCAGTTGCCGGAATCGAAAACTTTCCTGCTGTTTCTGCCCGAGGGCGAACTGCACGAGATGGGCTTGCTTTTTGCCAATTACATCCTCCGCGCCCGTAACAACAAAGTGGTGTATTTGGGCCAGAGCCTGCCTTTTCACGAGATCGAGATTGCCTACAAGATTCACCATCCCGAATACATTTTCACCGCCATTACCTCGGTGCCTGCCAACAACGACGTGCAGCCCTATGTCAACAAGCTGGCCGCTGAGTTTCCCGATTCTACTATATTACTAACGGGCTACCAAATCGTCGGGCAGGGCATTCAGCCAGCACCGAATGTGATTCTGATCAATAAAATCCAGGATTTGATGCAAATCGCGACGGCCTAGCTGACGACGTTGATCGGCTGGCCGTTTTGGAAAGCAACAATATTGTCGGCCACCAGTTGCATAAGCCGCTGCCGCGATTCGAAAAACGCCCACGCCACGTGCGGCGTTATTAGGCAATTCTTGGCCGTGAGCAACGGATTGTCCGCCTTGGGCGGCTCGGTCGAAAGCACGTCCACGGCGGCACCGGCGAGTTTGTCGGTGTTCAGCGCATCGGCTAAATCCTGCTCCTGAATGAGTCCGCCGCGCCCGGTATTGATGAGGTAGGCCGAGGGCTTCATTTTGGCCAGTGAGACGGCATCAATTATTTCGTTGGTTTGGGCGGTCAATGGGCAGTGCAGGCTCACCACGTCGCTTTCCCGAAACAACTCATCCAATTCCACCAGCTCAATGCCTTCCCCCGCCGGGGCGTCGCTCTTGCGGTGCGCTAGGACGCGCATTCCGAAGGCTATTGCGATGCGCGCGACCTCCGTGCCAATGTCGCCTAGGCCAATGAGTCCGATGGTTTTTCCGGCGATTTCCACCAAAGGGGTTTTCCAGTAGCACCAGTCGGGGGCATTCGTCCAGTCGCCCGCGCGGACGCTCTGGCTGTGGAGTTCGGTGTGGTTAGTAAGCCCCAGCAGCAGCGAAAACGTGTGTTGCGCCACGGCTGAGGTGCTGTACCCCCGCACGTTGGTGACGACAATGCCCTGCTGACGGGCGGCGTCCAGATCCACGTTGTTGTAGCCCGTGGCGGTCACGCCGATATAGCGTAGTTTGGGCAGTTGCGCCAGTACTTCGGCAGACAACACCACTTTGTTGGAAAGGATAACGTCGGCATCGGACGCTCTCGCTGCGATGTCTTCGGGCGGAGTGCGTTCATAGACCGTGAAGGTGCCGAGTTTTTCCAGCGGTTCCCAACTTAGGTCGCCGGGGTTAAGGGTGTAGCCGTCGAGGTAGGTGATGTTCATTGTTTCTTAAAGGGGCAAAGGGGCAAAGTGCCTGACTATAGAAGACTGAGCTAACTGTACTTACTCACTTGTTTTTAAAAACTTTGTGGCTCTGTCGCAAGCAGTCGTTCATCCCCCTTTTTTGTAATTTGGAATGCTTCAAGAACGATATCTAACGGTGTGGCAATAGATCCGAGAACTTGCCCTCGTAGTTGGGGTCATTCATTTTCCGGAGCACATTCAGGAGCCATTCGTGGGGATTTACCTCGTACTTTTTGCAGGTTGTGAACAACGGGTAGATCATGTACATTTCTCTCATTCTCTCATTGATGAAAAATGAATTCAACCCTTCCCGCCGCCAAATGCTGCGCAGTACGCTGGGCACTGGCGTAGCAATTAGTTTAGGGACAAATGGTTACGCAGCAGCCGAACCCGTCCTCGAATGGAATGCCCACATTTTCAGCCCTGATCTGAAAAAGTATCCCGTCCATCCGAAGGCGGCCTATGCGCCCAATATGTCCGTCCATCCCGCCGACCAGCTCGCTAAGTACCTGCAACGGCTGAATAAGGAGGGCATCGACCGCGCCGTGATCGTTCATCCTGAACCCTACGGCGACGACCATAGCTTAGTGTTGGATTGCCTGCAACGGGAGCCGAACCGTCTGCGGGAAAGGAGTTTGTTTTATCCAAAAGACCCCCAAGCCCCCGCCAAGCGGGGGAGGCCATGAAGGCGTTTCCCAGCTGCAAAGTCCTCATCGACCACTTCGCCGAGCAACACATGGGGACGGGCGCGGAGTTTGCCGATGTGCTGGATTTGGCTAAGTATCCCAAGGTATAAGTAAGTGCTTAAGTAGCTATTAGATTTTAGCTTTTGCCCGTTAGTCTTTTAAGTTGCTGATTAACAGAATTCTACAAATATATTTGATGCAAACTAATTCTGCACAAGTACTTATCCGTATTCAATTTGGGCTTTGGGCCACGACCTACTTTGGGTTTGAGGCCTTGTATGCCTTCTTTTTCCCAAAGGGTAAACCAATTTAGGACAGTTATTTTGTTTACTTGGAAAAGTTCAGCCAGCTGCTTGGCCGTCTTGCCTCGGCTACTTTGTAAGATACAATGACACGTCCTCCTGTACAATGGGCTTTTTCCATAAGAATAGCCCCGTTGTGAAGAACCTTTTTGCTCTTCTGTCAAATTGTCAATGAACTTCGCGTTTCGTCTCATTGGACGAAGATAATAGATATATGCTAATTTTGTCTGAACACTTACTTGTGCGCAGTCTAAATTTTTATCGACCCGCCGTCCCATCCTTGTCTAACTTGCGCTTGACATCGCGCTTCAGTTTGTCGTTAGCAGTAATGACAATCTCCACCCTTCGATTTGGGGCTTGCTTGTCAGGCTCAGTTGCGATCGGCTGGGTTTCGCCGTATCCCACAGGCTCGAGTCGCTTTGATTTTACATTTTTTGCTCTGAGATAGGTCGAGACAGCCTGAGCGCGCTTTTCTGAGAGATCCTGGTTGTAGCTGTCTGTGCCTTTGTTATCCGTATGGCCCTCGATCAAAATGTCAGTATCTTCGTACTCGTTCATGACTTCCGCTACGTTGTTAAGGTTCTTCCGGGTTTCCGCCGTTAGTGCATAGGAGTCAAAGTCAAAAAGCAGACCGGAGTCGAAAGTCATCTTTATTCCTTCGCCGATTCGCTCCACCTTGGCACCTTTGACCTTTTCTTCCAGTTTGCGGGCTTGCTTGTCCATGTATAGTCCGATCAGCGTTCCAGCAGTGCCACCCACAGCGGCACCGATAATAGCTCCGACGGCCGTATTGCCTGATTTGTTGCCAATGACTGCCCCGGCAACCGCCCCAGTTCCAACACCGATGATGGCACCTTTTTCTTGGTTAGAAAGCTTGCTGTTTTTGCAGGAGGGTAAAGAGCAGACGCTGAACGCCAGTAATAAGAGTATGCTTGTTTTTACGGTTTTCATAAATTTTCAAGTTTTCTAAAAAAATAGGTGAGTTAAAATATTACAAATCCCAGAGTGGCCTGGAACAGGTTGTTTTTCCGTTTCAACTGGGAATTGAAATTAGAAGAGACGGTGTTGGTGTCGATGATATTGGAAGCATTGCCCTCATACCGGAGATCCAAGTTAAGGTTACCAATGTCGAAACCGATGCCTACTTGGTAGCCGAGGGCCGCCCGCTTAAAGTTATCCTCTACGCTAGTCGCTCCTACTTCATTGAGTGCGTCCCGCAGTCCGCCGTTTTCGGATAAACGTAACGAAGCGACTGGCCCGGCATTGATGCGAAGCACATCGCCGATTCGAATACCGAAAAGTACCGGGACGTCAAGATTGGAAAACCGCACCTTAACCTCGTTGTCTTGGTTGTTCACCCCACCCCGAAATACGTTGAAAGTGCCTCCTTTTTGGGAAAGCAGTAACTCTGGCTGAATGAAAACCGAACTACCCAGTCGGAAAAATACGCCCCCCACGAAGCCTGTAAGTCGGGTACTTTTGTCGCCGATTCGTATCGATGGGTCGTTGGAAGAAATAAGGTCGTCGCCCGAAAGGCTGGACAAATTTGTTCCGGCTTTGATGCCTATTTTGAAATTCCGGTTTTGAGCGGTAGCGAATGATGATGCGCAAAGCGTCAAAAGTAATACCAGATGAAAGCTGTTTATTTTTCTCATGTTCGCTACAAGTTTGTTTATCTCAGCAATGGATAGAAAAAATCGTTCCAGTTCAGAAGCCGCAAAGCCACAGAGCCAAAAAGCCACAAAGTACGCGATGCTTCGCGTCTCACGCGCTAACCGCGCGGCCGCTTGTACAGCGGCACGGTGCTGCATGGCTCGCCGAACATGAGGCTTAGGGCGACGGGCTTGAGGCGGCGCGTGATTTCTACGTAAGCCGAGGTCGGAACCGGGAGCTTGCTGCAGCCTTTGATGACGACCCGCGCATCGCGGTAGTCTTCGGGGTCAATGCGGTCAATGGCTTCGTAAAAGAGTTTGTTTTCCAGCGCGGTCAAATCTCCGAAAACAAAGGCATGGGCGTAGGGTTCCAGCTTGATGGCCAACAGCATGTAGGCCCAAGTGGGCACAATGGCATCCTCGCTGCACACGATGGCGACGTTTTTGCCCTGATAGACGCTCCAATCGTGGTTTTTCAGAAATTCCCGGAAGTCCTTTTCGCGCAGGATCAGCCCCTGAAAAAGATTGTCTTTCAAGTCATAGACCACCCGCTCACCGGGATGGTAGTGTTCTTCCAAATCCAGCGTCACTAGGCCGCTGTTGGCTACTTTATTCGTGATTTCTTCGGTTAGCATGGTCGGTTTTGGGGTTCGAGTGCTTGATTTCTTTTAGGAGGAATACACGATTTTCGGGCTAAACATTCCCTTGGCAGCAATCGCTGCGAAGTGCCGGGAAGATGTTGAGCAACAGAACCGCCCAGCGGACGTGATCGTGTCCGGAGGTTTCTCACATTGCCTTATCGGGTAAGTATCGACCGGATAAGCCTTTCACGAGAAAGACGATCACTCCAGTACCCGCGCTCCACCAAAGATAACGGAAAACTCATGGGCTACGCCTTGCGCACCGACCGATACTGCTACGTAGCTTGGTTTGCCGAAGATTACGACAAAAATAAAATCCTGTCCACCGCCCGCCGCATTGCCGAAGAGCTTTACGATTGTAAGGAAGACCCAAACCAAGAAATCAACTTCGCCATGCGGGCCGACCACCGGGCGGTTTTGAAGGAGCACCAAGGATATATGAAGGAATTTTTGGCGAGTCAGCGGCAGTCGCGATAGAAGCTCCTGCTCTTTCAGTCCCTTTCTAATGTAGCATTTGCTATTCGTTGGAAGCCACCTTTGGAAAAGTAAGCGCAGTCCAAATGTTTATCGACTCGCCGTCCCATCCTTGTCTAACTTGCGCTTGACATCACGCTTCAGTTTGTCGTTAGCTGTAATGACAACCTCCACCCTTCGATTTGGGGCTTGCTTGTCAGGCTCAGTTGCGATCGGCTGGGTTTCGCCGTATCCCATAGACTCGAGTCGCTTTGATTTTACATTTTTTGCTCTGAGATAGGTCGAGACAGCCTGAGCCCGCTTTTCTGAGAGATCCTGGTTGTAGCTGTCTGTGCCTTTGTTATCCGTATGGCCCTCGATCAGAATGTCGGTCTCTTCGTACTCGTTCATGACTTCCGCCACGTTGTTAAGGTTCTTGCGGGTTTCCGCCGTTAGGGCGTAGGAGTCAAAGTCAAAAAGCAGACCGGAGTCGAAAGTCATCTTTATTCCTTCGCCGATTCGCTCCACCTTGGCACCTTTGACCTTTTCTTCCAGTTTGCGGGCTTGCTTGTCCATGTATAGTCCGATCAGCGTTCCAGCAGTGCCACCCACAGCGGCACCGATAATAGCTCCGACGGCCGTATTGCCTGATTTGTTGCCAATGACTGCCCCGGCAACCGCCCCAGTTCCAACACCGATGATGGCACCTTTTTCTTGGTTAGAAAGCTTGCTGTTTTTGCAGGAGGGTAAAGAGCAGACGCTGAACGCCAGTAATAAGAGTATGCTTGTTTTTACGGTTTTCATAAATTTTCAAGTTTTCTAAAAAAATAGGTGAGTTAAAATATTACAAATCCCAGAGTGGCCTGGAACAGGTTGTTTTTCCGTTTCAACTGGGAATTGAAATTAGAAGAGACGGTGTTGGTGTCGATGATATTGGAAGCATTGCCCTCATACCGGAGATCCAAGTTAAGGTTACCAATGTCGAAACCGATGCCTACTTGGTAGCCGAGGGCCGCCCGCTTAAAGTTATCCTCTACGCTAGTCGCTCCTACTTCATTGAGTGCGTCCCGCAGTCCGCCGTTTTCGGATAAACGTAACGAAGCGACTGGCCCGGCATTGATGCGAAGCACATCGCCGATTCGAATACCGAAAAGTACCGGGACGTCAAGATTGGAAAACCGCACCTTAACCTCGTTGTCTTGGTTGTTCACCCCACCCCGAAATACGTTGAAAGTGCCTCCTTTTTGGGAAAGCAGTAACTCTGGCTGAATGAAAACCGAACTACCCAGTCGGAAAAATACGCCCCCCACGAAGCCTGTAAGTCGGGTACTTTTGTCGCCGATTCGTATCGATGGGTCGTTGGAAGAAATAAGGTCGTCGCCCGAAAGGCTGGACAAATTTGTTCCGGCTTTGATGCCTATTTTGAAATTCCGGTTTTGAGCGGTAGCGAATGATGATGCGCAAAGCATCAAAAGTACTACCAGATGAAAGCTGTTTATTTTTCTCATGTTCGCTACAAGTTTGTTTATCTCAGCAATGAGTAGCAAATATCGTTCCAGGCCGAAGGCCTAGTGGAAATGCGTAAAAAAGTGCCGGACTGGGAGTTCAAGCTGACGCGCTGGTAAGACGCTTGCCAATTCAAAACACAGATACCAGCCCCAGCAAATGCGACGTGTACAACGTGAAAATGAGCAGCAGGGCCGCCGCCTGCCATTTTTCCAAGGTGTTTTTTTTGCCAATAAACATAAAAGCAAATAAAAATAAAGTGCCTCCCATCAGCAAGTAAAGTTCGGTATTGAAGGCAGAATTATAGTCGATGGGCCGCAGAAACGCGCTTAGCGATAACACCAGCAGGATATTGAAGATGTTGGAGCCGATGAGGTTTCCCACGGCTATATCCGTGTTTTTCCGAGAAGCCGCCACCACCGACGTGACCAGCTCGGG
>Ga0335395_10001899_pt1 | contig 13003 bp, 11 predicted proteins | sample MAT02_FD_205744 | JGI IMG/M metagenome (GOLD analysis project Ga0335395, IMG submission 205744) | Freshwater microbial communities from Lake Fryxell liftoff mats and glacier meltwater in Antarctica - MAT-02 (spades assembly) (version 2) ...
CGCTGGCAACTCCGACGAAATGACTTCGTCCGGGGTGGTGCCGGCCCGAAAGAGAACGGACGGTTTGGCGATGTATTGCTGCCGCGCTGCCATGTAGCGATCCTGCCGACCGCCATCTGGTTCAAGGCTGGCGGCGGAGTGGACGGATCTCCAGCAGCATCCCGGTCAGCACGCCGCCGCTGGTGTGTCAAAGGTACCTTTGAAAGGCAAGGCCCGCCAGGACTTTCCCCCGGCACCGGCGGTAAGCACGGGCGCGTTGGCGCCGCCGGTGCTCAAGGCCGTCGCGCAAATGACGGCCGCGCTGAGCAAGGATCAGTTCCCCACGGCCCCGCTGGCGCTGATCGCCGGAAGCCATTACATGTGCCGCGCGTGAGCTGTGTTTGCACGCGCACTGTGCAGAATCGGACTGCGCTTGACAATGGCCAAACCCAGGCCAGAGTTGGCGCCCGCAGTCAGCGGGACGCCAGCCCCGCGCCCACTTCCGAGTCGCCTGAAGAACCCAGCGAAATCAGACGCTGAGGTAGGCGCCGAGTCCGGCGCTGAGTCTCAGAGCTTGTCGGCCGCCGTGGCGTAGATCGTTTTCCAGTTCGACTCGCCCTTGCGGATGGTGCCTGTGGTGTCGCCCAGGAAGAGCTTGTTGTGCGCGGCGTCGCTGCTGTTCAGGTACAGCTGGCCATCGACCACGGCCCAGTATTCGGCCGGCTTGGTCACCACCTTCTTGCCCTTGCTGGCGCCGGCCGAGCACCAGCCACCAAAGGCCGGGGCGAACTTGGCCGGGTTGGCCATGAAGGTGTCGCGGTTGGCGGCGCTGGCGAAGTGCCAGGTCACGCCCTGGTAGTCGCCCTTGAACTGGCTGCTGCCCAACGTGGGCTTGCCCGCGGTGTGGAAAGCTACGGTATCAAAGCCCTCGATGGCCACCCCGCCCTTGGCGAAGTGTTCGTCAGCGGCGAAGCTGGCCGTCAGCGGCAGCAGGGCCAGGGCGACGATGGCGGCGCCGTGGCGCAGGAATTGGCGGGTACAGGTCATGATGGAACTCCAGTGGGTTGGTGGTGCGGGAACGGGAAGCGGGGAATCAGGGAATTGGGGAATTAGAGAAATGGGAAATGGGAAATGGGGATCTAAGGAAATGGGGATCTAGGGAAATGGGGCAACCTGATACGACCTCGGCACTGCGGCGATGAAGGATGGATGTACTAGCACACGGTCGCTGCTGCTGATCACACGCCGCTCACCAAAGATCACAAACAGATCACATCTGAGGACACCTGCAAAGTGATGCCGCAAGGCGCAGACCACGTCGTGTGCCACTTTTCGGGCCAACGGCGCTTCGCTGGCGGAGGCGTTGCAGGCCACCGCCAGCGCCTTTGTTGTCTCAGTTCGCCGCCAACCCGTTGGCGCCGAAGGGCAGGCCGACGGCTTCGCCGGCCAACGTCAACTGCCCGACCGGATCGATCGCAAAGACCGAGAGAGTCTGGCTGCCCGAATTGAGCACCCACAGCGAGCGCCCGGTCGGCGCCACGGCCAGGTCCGTCGGCGCAGCGCTGGTGCTCGCTGCCACGGCTCGGGCCAGTACAAGCCGGCCCGATCGGATGGCGTAGCGACTGATCGTATTGCTGGCCGTGTTGGTGGTGTAGGCGTTGCGCCCGTTGGGTGCGACGTCGATTCTGGCAGTGCCGGTCTGGTTGTTGCCCACCGAGGCACCGACCAGCACCGGCCGAGCCGGGTCGCCTGGGCTGAAGCGGAAGAGCGACACTGCACCCCGCCTGGGCGCGTTGCTGAACGTCTCGGTCATCAACAGGCGCCCGAGCCGGTCGAAAACGTGGCCCCCGGGCGCCTGGGCCAGCGCGACCAGCAAAGCATCGGTGACGCCTTCGGTATTGACCCGGTAGCTGAAGACGGTATTGAAGCGGCGCGAGTTGGCAATCAGCACACGGCCATCGGGACTGAAATTCACCTGTGTCGGGATGCTGCCGCCCGACCCTGAGGACAGCTGACGGAAGGTGCCCGGTATCGGCGTCAACTGCCCGTTCTGGTTGCGAAAGCCCTGCAAACTGCCTTCCGGGTTTTCGTTCAACACATAGACCACGTCGCCGGATTCGGTCACGCTCAACGGGAAGCCCTCGCCCGAACGGACGACCGATTTCAGTGACAAGCCCGTGGCCTCGACGGCGAAGGTGGACACCGTGCTGCTGAGATAGTTGATCACGAACAACCACCGGCCGTCGCCGCTGAGCGTCACCCCGCCCTGATTGAGCAAGGCCCCGCCCGAGCCGGTTCCTTGCGTGCCCACGCGCGCCAGCAGCGCCGTGGGCTGACCGTCGGCACTGCGGCCATACACCAGCACTTCGTTGCCCTGGGGCGAATTGGTGCTGGTGAACACCTTGTCGACGCGGAAGTCCTGGCCCGAACCGGGAATCGAAACCTGCGCGTTTGCGAAGGAACCGCCCATAGCCAGAGCCGTCGCGAGGGTGAGGCCTTTGAGCGATCGACGTCGAGAGATCTGCATGATCCAATTCCTGAGTTCAGTTGAGAGGGTTTGAGCTATCCAGAGCACGTGCCTATCGCGGCATCGGCGTGTGAATGCTGTCACCCGGCTTTTCGGAAGTCATCACGGGCATGTGAGAAGTCAGCGGGCGGCCATGCCGACTTGAATGGCGGCACGCCGCGACCAACGAGCAAGCTGAGCCATAACGACATGGCCACGGTCGGTCATCGACCCGCCGGCGGGCTCGACGATCTGCTTGAGGAGCTACTCCGAAGTCCCTTGCTCTTGCGCGGAGGCTTTGGGCTTGGCCCGGCGGCGTCTGGCAACGGTGGGCGACTCTGCCGCCGCGTACGCCGCAAGCCCTGCCTGGCGTTCCAGCGGCACGACGGTCTGCAGCGTCGTGCCGCCTGCGGGCTGCAATGCCGGCGGAAAGAACGCGAGCTTCTGGCCGGCAGCGAGCTTGTCCATGCGCCCGAGGTCGAGGTTGAGATCGCGCTCGTTGACGCCAGCGATCGGCGGCACCGCGACGCCGTCCACGATCTCCAGGTCGAACCACCAGCGCTTGACCGGATTGCGCGCACCGCCACCGACGCGGTCGTCGTAGTCGATGAGCTGCCGGCGCGACGCTGGCACGTCGATGGACAGCCACAGCAACCGCTCTGATTCGACCAGGTCCTCGCGGTTGTACGGGCAGGTCTTCATGCAACGTCCGCAGGCCGAGCCCTTCATGTTGGTCAGGCGGTACTTGCCGCACTTTTCGACATCGGGCTTCCAGATCTCGTAGCCGTTGAACATCACCTTCGGACCGAACGGGATCGCATTGCACGGGCATTCGCGCGCGCACTTCATGCACATGTTGCACATGGCCTGCAAGCCGAAGTCGATCGGCTTGTCCACCACCAGCGGCAGGTCGGTGGTGAACAGCACGGACTTCGAGCGCGGGCCGATGAAAGGGTTGAGGATCAGCTCGCCGATGCGCGAGAGTTCGCCGAGCCCCGCCATCAGCACCGCCGGGATGTGCAGCACCTCCGAATGGGCATTCGAGTGCGCGCGCGCGGACCAGCCCATGCGCCGCACGTGCGCGGCCATCAGGCCAGCGATCAAGGCGCCGCGCAGGTAGGCGCGCATCGACTGCGCGCCCGAGATCCAGTCGTCGCCCGACGCGCCCTCCATGGTCTCGAAGCCCTGGTCGATGAGCATCACCACGGCGTACTTGTGATAGGCCGCGATCGGCTTGCCCTCGTGCTCGTCGTGCGAGTAGTACATCCACGGCTCGGCCTCGCAGATGCCGACGAGGTCGGCGCCCATGAAGTAGCCCAGCGCCTTGATCGCATCGGCGTTGCGCTGCGGGTCGGACAGGTCGCCGCCGAAGCCGGTGAGCGCGAGGGCGTCGTGGGGTTCGCGCGTGCCCTGCAAGGGCACCATGGCGCGGATGAGCGGCGTCATGCCCCACGCAAAAGGGTGCTTGACCGCGAACCGCGTGCGTTCCTTCTTCGGCCTCTCGCCCAGGTCGCCGGCGAGTGCGCGTGTGAAGAGGTCGGCGCGCTTGGGCACGCGCTGGATCTCGTCGCGCAGGATCAGCGTGGTCGGCTGCTCGACGCGCTTGATCCGCTCCATCGGGTAGCGGCCCAGGTGCACCGGCCGCTGCGCGAGTTCTGCATCCTCGAAGCCCGGCCGCGTGCCCCCGGTGCCCATGTAGGCGGACTCGTCCGGCCAGTCCAGCGACGCGTCGGGCGCGATCGGCAAGTCGGCTTCGAGCGGGTAGTCGGTGGTGACCACGCCGAGGCGAAAGCCGCGCTTCGAATAAGGCATCGCCAGCATGCCGCCTGTGGCCTTGGCGACACCCGCGCGCTGCGCCAGCCGCTCGATGTCGACCTGGGCATCGCCCGCGACGTGCCCGCGTGCCGACCAGCCCAGCGCGCGGATATAGCCAGCGATCACCACCGCCACTTCGGCGCAGCGCAGGTCGGTGCGCGCGACATTGGTGCCGCGAATCCACTCGGCGCCGGGTTCGCCGGTTTTCGGCTCGCGCCCGAATTCGATCAGCAAGACGAAGGCGTGGGTGTGAGATGGCGGTTCAGCGCCAGTCCAGTCGCCTGCCTCGAGCCGGCACACACCTGCCAGCGTGGCGTCAAGGAAGTAGGCCGACGCCTTCAGGTTCTTCGACCGCGCCGCGAGATCGGCGGGCACCGGCGCGCGGTCCGGCGCGACGGCGCCGTCGAGGAACCTGGCGAACAGCTCGCGATATTCCGGCACCGCGCCCGCCATCGAATCAGGGCCCGCTGTGTTCGCATCGCCCGGCTGCCGGGCCGGGGCGCTGGCCGCTCCTGCTTCACGCGGCAGTCGTTCGGTCGGCAACACGCCCAGATCGAAGGGGCGGTCGCGGTTCGAAAACAGTCTTGCCATGGCTTTACCTCAGTTTGGTGCTGGCTTGCCGGCACTCGGAAGCATTGGGAGGGCTGCACGAGCTTGTCTCGCGCACGTCGTCAGATTTCAGCCGCATCGCCGCGCTGCCAGTGGGTCGGCGTGGTGCCCACGCGTTGCAGGAACACGCGCCCGAAAGCGCCCGGGCTGGCGTAGCCCACGTCGGCGGCCACCTGCTTGACCGGCAGCCCCTTGCGCAGCAGCGTGCGCGCCAGGCCCAGGCGCCAGCCTGTCAGGTAATCGCCGGGGGGCACGCCCACCGTGCGCGTGAAATGCGCCGCAAAGCGCGCGCGCGACATTCCGGCCTGCGCGGCCATGCTGTCCAGGTTCCAGGCCTGCGCCGGCTGCGCATGCAGCGCGCTGATGGCCTTGGCCAGTCGCGCGTCGGCAAGGCCCGCCATGACGCCGCTGTCGACCAGGTTGTGTGCGATGGCATGCCGCAAGAGCTGGATCACCAGCACCTCGGTCAGCCGGTCCACCACCGCGCCATGCCCGCAGCGGCCGGCCTGCGCTTCGCTGAAAAGCAGTTGCTGCGCAAGATCGAGGCCCGGCAACTGCGCCAGCGGCACGCTCAGCAAGGCCGGCAATCCGCGCAGCAGCGGGTTCTCGTCCCCGGCGCCGAAGTCGATCGATGCGCAGACGACATCGGCGCCGGGGCCGTCACCGCTGTCACTGCTGTCGAGCCGGTGGGCACCCGGGCGCGGGATGAACAGCACGCTGGGTTCGCTGACGACGCTGCGCTGCCCCTGCGCGTCGGTCACGCGCAAAGGCCCGCGCCGCACCAAGTGCAGGTGGCCCACCCCGGCGCTGCCGTCGAAGGCGGCCGGGCCGCACAGTGCCCCACTGTGAATCACGCGGGCACGCAGGTCGAAGCGCTGGAGCAGGGCCGACAGGCGGTCAGACATGAGATGAAATGTACGAAGGCGGAGACGAAAAGATGCCAATCGTCTCAAAGTCGGCGCTAGAGTGCAAGCATCGCTGAACACAGGAGAACACCCATGACCATGACCACCGCTGCTCAGCCTTTGTCCGCACTGATGCCGCGTCAGGCCGTGCCGCCCTTGCATTTGCCGACGCTGGACCACGGCAGCTTCACGCTCAGCGAAGACGCAGCGCCCAACTTCACGCTGGTGGTCTTCTACCGCGGCCTGCACTGCCCCATCTGCCTGAAGTACCTGCTGGAGTTGGGCCGTCTGCAGCCCGAGTTCGACAAGCGTGGCGTGAAAGTGGTCGCCATCTCCAGCGACGGCCGCGACCGGGCGCAGGCCATGGCCGACAAGCTGCGCGCCCCGGCCCTGCGCATGGCCTACGACCTGAGCCTGAACAAGGCGCGCGAGTGGGGCCTGTACATCAGCACCTCGCGCGGCACCACTTCCATCGGCATTGAAGAACCGGCCCTGTTCGCCGAGCCCGGCGTGTTCATCGTGCGGCCTGACGGCACGCTGTACTACGGCGCGGTGCAGACCATGCCCTTCGCCCGGCCGCACTTCGACGAATTGCTGGCGGCACTGGACTTTGCGCTCGACAAGAACTACCCGGCCCGCGGCGAATACACGGGCCCGCTTTGAGGATGGTCACGCGGTGGCTCGGCAGCGCCCGACGCCGGGCGCTGATGGTCGGCCTGGGCGTGCTGGGATGGCGTCCCGTTGCGGCCACGGCGGCCACGGCGGCCACCGCTGAAACGTCGTCCACGCCGTGGACCGCACGCGCTGTTGCCACTGCCGAGCCGATGCGCCAGCTGCATGCGGGTGGGCCGTCGGCAGGGCTGCCTGGCGGGCTGTTCGGCACGGGGGTCAGCGGCGCCTTGTGGGCCTTGTCGCCGACCGGCCAGCCGCCCCGCCGCTTGGCCGACGGGCTGGACACGACCACGCCCCTGGCCACCGGCCATGGTCGCATCGCAGCACGCATGGCCGGCGGTGGTTTGTGGGTCTGGGAAGACGGCCGCATACACACGCTGCCGTCTGCCGGGCTGGCGGTGCATGCAGGCCTGCTGATCCTGCCGCTGGCCGTGTTGGGTGTGGTGAGCACGGCAAGCGCAGCGACGGGCAGCCCGCGCAACAGCGACCCACCCAGCCACCGCATTGCCCGCTTCGAACCCGACAACGCCGGGCGATGGCGCGAAGTGGCGCGCTCGCAGGACGCCGTGCTGCCCGACGCGCGGCCCCTGCAGGTCGACCTGGACGGCAGCGGGGACGGCGGCCACATCGCGGTGCTGGCCGGGCCCGATGCCAGCCGCTACGACCACGGCGTGCTGGGCGATGGCATCGAGGCCACGCGTGTGCTCTGGCTTGAACGCCACGGGCTGGAAGTGATGCGCGGCTTGACCCTGCCGCCGCCCCATGTCTTCGAGGACATCGCGCCCAGGCCCGTGACGCTGCCGGGCGCGCCTGGACGCTTCGGCCTGCTCACCGTGCGCGCAGGGCCCGATGGCGGGCAGCTTGTACTGGTGACGGCCGACCCAGCCCGCAAACAGGGTTTGCAGGTGGCCGCGATCGGCGCCACCGTCGGCGGCTTTCACCGCTGGCTGGCGCCCACCACCGACGGACGTCAGTGGCTGGCCGTGCACACGCCGCACATCGGCGGTGTCTTGCATGTTTACCAGCAAGACGGTCAGCAGCTGACCCGTCGCAGGCTGATGAGCGATGTCAGCACGCACCGCATCGGCAGCCGAGAGCTCGACCTCTCGGTCTGGCTGCGGGGCCTGCTCGTGCTGCCCAATCAGGATGGCCGGCGGCTGCGGGTGTTCAACCCGGCGGCGAACTGGGTTGAGCAGCATTCGATCCCGCTGCCGGCCCGCGTGGGCATGGCGGCCGCCCTGGCCGACGGCTCGGGGATGGTCGTCTTGACCGAAGACGGCCGAGTCTGGGTCGTGGGGTAATGCGGTAATAGGATTGCGGTAACGCGGTGATGCGGTAATACGGTGAGGCGGTAATGCGTATGCCCGGCCATCAAGCGAACGCGCCGTCACGTGGGCCGAGCGGCCGCTACGCCGCCAGCGGCAGCGCCAAACACAGGCGCGTGCCGCCCATGGGTGCCGGCAATGGCCGCAGGCTGCCGCCATGCAGCACGGCCACACGCTGCGCGATGGCCAGCCCCAGACCGCCGATGCCGCCGCTGCTGCGCTTGATGGGCGGGTCGCGCAGCGACAGACCCTGGTCCAGCCGCTGGTGCAGTTCACCCGGCAGCCCCGGCCCGCTGTCTTCCACCACGATCTCGGCCTGCGTGCCTTCGCGCCGCAAGCTCACCCGCACCGGGCGGCTGCCGGGGGCGTGGCGCACCGCGTTGTCGATCAGGTTCGTCAAGGCGCGCTCGATCAGTTGCAGGTCGCCATCGAGTTCCAGTCGGCCCGGCGGCACACCGTGCAGCGTGACCGGCGGCGCCGCATCGCTGAAGCCGAACTTCTGCACCGCATCGGTCACGACCTCGTCCAGACTGAAACGCTCGCGGTGCAGCACCTGCTGCGTGGACTGCAGCGCGGCCAGCTCGAACAGCTGTTGCGACAGGCGGCCCACCTTGCGGCTTTGCGCCAGTGCCGCCTGCAGCATGGCGGCGCGTCGGGTGGCGTCGGGTGCGGTCTCGCCGGCCAGCGCTTCGAGGTGGCCATGAAGCGCCGTCAGCGGTGTGCGCAGGTCGTGCGCGACGCTGGCCATCATCTCGCGGTGGTCGGCCACCTGGCGCTGCTCGCGCTCGGCGTTCGACTCGATGCGCTGCTTCATGTCGTCGAAGGCTGCGCCGATGGCCTGCACTTCGTCTCCCGCCGGGCGCGCGGCCGACGGCGCCGCAGCGCCTTCGGGCATCGCGCCGCGCTGGCTGTAATTGCGCAGGCGTTGAGCCAACTGGTGCAAGGGCAGGCTCAGGCGGCGGAAGGTGAACAGACCCAGCCCCAAGGTCACCAGCAGGCCGATGCCGGCGGCCAGCGCCGCGCCGCGCCACAGCCGTCCGGCACCCACTTGCGCGGCCACCGCATCGCGCGCCTTGCTGTCGAGGACGACGTACAGATAGCCCGGCGGACGCGTGTCGCCAGGGCGCACCGGGAACATCGCCGCGCTGAAGATGCGCGGCGCCGCGTAGCCCATGGGGTCGGTGCCCCGCAGCGGCAGGTCGGCGCCGGCCAGGAAGGCGATCACGGGCGCCAGGTCCACCTGCTTCTGTCGCACCATGCCCGGCTCGCCGATGTAATGCTGCACGCGGCCGTCGGCGTCCAGCAAATACACCTGCACGCCGGGGTTGACCGTCATCAGCATCGACAACAACTCGCCACGCGCCGAACGTTCGGCCTCGTCACGGTTGATCGATGTGATCTCCGGCCAATGGCCGACGATGTGCCCGGCCAGACCGTGTGACAGGCGCTGCAGGGATTCCTGCTCCTGCTCAGCCGCCACCTCGCGACCCAGCAGCGCGACAAAGGCGCCATAGGCCAGCAGCAGCAGGGCCAGTGCCAGCGACAGACGGGTGGTGAAGGACCGGGCCGGCTTCATGTGGCGGGCTCGAGGTCGAAGCGGTAGCCCACACCCCACACCGTGACGACACGCTGCGGGTCGCGCGGGTCGTCTTCGATGCGGCTGCGCAGCCGGTTGATGTGCGAATTGACGGTGTGCTCGTAGCCGTCGAAGCCATCACCCCACACGCGCTGCAGCAATTCACCCCGGCTGAACGGTCGCCCCGGGTGCTTCAGCAGAAAGTGCAACAGGTCGAATTCGCGCAGCGTCAAGGGCAGCACCACATCACCGCGCATCAGCTCGCGCCGCACAGCGTCCAGACGGAAGGGACCGAAGCGAAACTCCTGCTTCGTCGCATTGGCAGATCGCATCTGCTCGATGCGCCGCAGCAGCGCCCTGATGCGCGCGACCAGTTCGAGCATCGAAAACGGCTTGGCCACGTAATCGTCGGCGCCCAGTTCCAGCCCCAGCACACGGTGCGCCTCGGCAGAACGTGCGCTGAGCATGATGACCGGCACGTCGGCATGCCGTGCGCGCAGGTGACGGCACACCTCCCAGCCATCGGCACCGGGCAGCATCAGGTCCAGCAGCACCAGGTCCCAGCGCTGCCGGTCGATGGCGGCCATGGCCTGCTGGCCATTGGCTTCGCGGTGCAGGCGGTAGCCCGCGGCTTCGAGGTGAAGGCGCAGGGCCACCGCGATCGCGTCGTCGTCTTCAACCAGCAGCAGATGTTCGTTCATGGAAGGCCGGTGCTGCAGGCTGACCGGCGTGCAGTACCTGGAGATGATTGGAACAGAGCACCCGCGCCTGCGCTTCAGCCCGCAGCTGTGCCAGCCTACACCAGGTCAGCGCGACGGCGGCGCACCACGAAGCCCACACCGGCCAGGCCGGCGATGAGCAGGGCGTATGTGCCAGGTTCAGGCACCGGGGTCACGGCAAAGCTGATGCGGTAGACATCGCTGTCGGCCGTCAAGGCGCTGTTGAAGGTGTAGCCGGCACCTGTGGTCAGCCCGTTGTAGGCCGCGAGCTCAGCGAAGTTGAAGGCCACCACCGAGTTCTGGTCACGGCGCAGGCTGCCGGTGGCGCCAGCAACGAAGGCGGAGGCAGCGGGATCAAAAATCTCCGAACCGGCGTCCCAGATCTCGTTGGCCTTGACGACGATGCTGGGAATGAGGAGGCTGCCACTGGCGTTGAGCAGGAGGTACTCGAGGGGGTCGTCGTTACCGATGAAAAAGTCATTGCTTGGCACCGCCATGGTGGCGAAGGTGAAGTACCGGTTGATCGACGTGTCCACCCGGAACGTCCCGCTCCTGCTGGCACCCGGCAGCAACGGGCCGCCGGCGGTGACGATGGTACCGAGGGTGGCGCTCGGCTGGGCCGCGGCAAAGGCTGCTTGCCAGGCAAGGCCGACGCCGCCTTCGGCCACCGAGATGATCGGTTCGGTGGCCACGCCACCAAGGTTGAAGGCGTCGAAGCTGCCGTTGTTGAAACCGAGATGGAAGCGCGCGAAGCCGATGCTGTTGGTGGGCGCGAGGTTCTGCACGGTCACAGTGACGAAAACATCTGTGGCATGGGCTGAGGCGCAAACCGCCATCAGGGCGGCTGCGCCCAGGGCGGTTTTCACGGGGCGGGAAAGAAATCGGATCATTTTCGAAACTCCTGAAAGGTTGGATGGGGGACTGTGCGGCCGACGACTTGCCGTCGTCATGCCGGATGCTCGGCGCCTTCGTTCACGCCGATATCACCCAGTTCTCACGGCGCCGTGAGAACTCGCTGATGGGCGATTGGACGCAGCCAGCCGGAGCAAACAGCGTCAGCGCGCCACCTCTCAGGCCAGCCTGAACAAAGTGCGTTCATCGCGAAAAGCCTGGTCGTCGTGTGCTCACGGTGGTCACGGCGCTGAGGGCGCTGGAGGGGTGCGCTGCGGCTGACGACCGACAGCACGCGAGGCAGGCGCCTGGGCAATGTGTCGTTTTCCTGATCGCCTGCAGGCGGATGGGTGGACAGAACCTTCACCAATCCGTGATGACTGCGCAGCGCAACTTTGCTGCAATCACCGCACGCAATGCGCCTCGACAACCGAGCTTCATCTTGACCCTTGAAAAATCACGCCAGCACGCCTCGACCGCCTTGTCGTGCGCCGGCTTGCTGGCATTGGCAGCCTGCGGTGGCGGCGATGGCGAGGACCAGCGTCGGCACACGGCCTGCGGTCTGTCTGCCGACGGTGCACTTGCGGCCCTCGAGAGTGGCTCTGTCGGCATTTCCTCGCTGGCTGTAATCCCCCGCCCCATTGCACCGACCTAAGGCCTGGAGGGAGAGCGTTCGTCCCTTCGTCTCCCCGTCATCAACCTGCAACAAAAGCCGCCCATGACCCTGCGCCAATTGATCGTCTCCACTCTGCTGCTGACTTCCGCAGCCCTGACCCACGCGATCGAGTTCCAGCCCTACAGCGCTGCTGCGCTTGCCGCCGCGCAGAAGGCTGACAAACCCGTTGTGCTTCAATTCCGCGCCGACTGGTGCCCGACTTGCCGCGCACAGGACAAGGTGCTTCAAACCCTGAAGTCCGAACCCGGCCTGGACGTCACGGTGCTCAAGGTCAATTTCGACACCGAGAAGGAGCTGAAGAAGCAGTTCAAGGTGCAGACCCAGTCCACGATGATCGTCCTGCGTGGCGACAAGGAGCGGGGTCGGTTGGTGGGCGACACGACCGAGGCCGGCATCCGCACGGCCCTCAAGTCCGCTCTGTAGAGTCGCCGCGTGCTCACCGAGTTGTCGTTGCCGCAACTGGGCCTGAGCCTGGCTGCGGGCGGTCTGACGACCTTGTCGCCCTGCGTGCTTCCGCTGCTGCCGCTGGTTGTCGGCGGCAGCGTTCAGGGTAACCGTCTCGCGCCTGTCGCGATGGGCCTGGGCATGACCTTGTCATTCGCCGCCATTGGCATGTTTCTCGGCGCCTTGGGGCCGGCGCTGGACGTCGACAGTTCCACAGTCCGCACGGCGGGCGCGGCAATGATGATCGCCTTCGCTCTGGTGATGCTGGTGCCTGCGTTGAGCGAACGCTTTTCGCGCTGGATGTTGCCGATTGCCAGCGGCGCCAGCGCGGCATCGGCACGCCTGGACGGCAAGTCGCTGGGCAGTGCCTTGCTGCTCGGTGGCGTGCTGGGCCTCGTCTGGAGCCCTTGTTCCGGACCCTTGCTCGGCTCGGCATTGGCCTTGGTGGCCAGCGACGGCGGCGCCGCCCGGGGTGGATTGGTATTGGCCGTGTTCGGCTTGGGCGCGGCTTTGCCGCTGGTGGCAGTGGCCTACGCTTCGCGGGCAGGGTTCGTCAGCGCCCGCAACTGGGTGCTGGCGAGGGTCGAGCGCGCGCGCCTGGGCTTTGCGCTGATCCTGGGTGCCATGGGTGTGGCCATCCTCACCGGTGCAGACAAGCGACTGGAGGCTGCTGTGCTGTCCTGGCTGCCGGACGCCTGGGTCAACCTCACGGTGGGCATCTGAGCTGTGAAAGCCCACGTCCAGCAACGTGTGAAGGTCACTCGACGTTCTCAGAATCGATGCGCAAGGAAGTGCTCTGTCGCCGCCCTGAGCCTCACGCATTTCTTCAACCCAATGTAAGGGCTCGGAACCGATCCCTGACCAAGCAGCACGAAACCCGCGGACT
>Ga0335395_10001900_pt1 | contig 13002 bp, 15 predicted proteins | sample MAT02_FD_205744 | JGI IMG/M metagenome (GOLD analysis project Ga0335395, IMG submission 205744) | Freshwater microbial communities from Lake Fryxell liftoff mats and glacier meltwater in Antarctica - MAT-02 (spades assembly) (version 2) ...
TACTAAGACGGCAAGTAATTCTAACATGATCGACGCCTTTTTGTTAGGGGTCGTGAAAGCGGGATTCTAAGAATGTGTTTATTTTAACGCAAATAAATTAAACGCGTGGCAAGCAACAGAATATGAGGATTGGGCCGGATACGCAGGATAATTGGTCAGACATGTCCTGGGCTGTCAACTACCTTATCGATCACCAGGAATATTGATTGGGATCAGATCAGGTTTGAGCGCTGTCAGTAAAATAAAAAAAAGGAACAAGATGGGCAAGATAAGTAGAAACACTGGTTCTTGTGAAGAATTGGGGGCATGATGTCATAGAGAATCTTAGCTGTGATAACGGTGGCAGCACGTAGCCACTGGCGTAAGCCTGTGGTAAACTGAAAAGAAAATAAAGCCGTGATAACGGCGGCAGCACGCTCATACGCAATGTTCATCCTCGAACAAAAATATTGACGATCGATGCAATGTTGTGAAGTTGTAGAAACGCCATAGGTCCATTGTCAAAGGTTTTTATCCGATCGTGTTCGCGTTGATGCGTCCTGCCGCCGTTACCCACGAGACTATCCATTTTTTTGTGTAAATGACTTCAGTTTTTATTGCTTTTATTTTAAATATTTGTTAAAGTCTACTTGTGTACAGTAAAAAAAGGAAGACACTATGAACACAATTAATACCGCGTTAAAAACACCTAGCCTCAAAAACTTCTCGACCTCAAATATTTCCTTAACTCTTTCTTTCGTTGCCCTTTCCCATCATCGCCATCATCATTTCTATTCTTGCTAATTTTTAGCGCATCGTAATTTTATACAATTTATTTTAAGTGAAGAACACCTCATCGGTTTATCTCGATTTTTTCGTACCTTGACTTTCTTCTCGTTTTTTTAACATTTTTTTGACTCCTAGGACTGACATGAACATTACAGCTTTTATTTTATTTATTTTTGGATTGCAGGCGATTTGTCTGTACGTGGGCGGCAAATCCGTAAAAGGTTTGAAAAATCAAGAAGATTATTTCCTGGCTGGACGTGGAATTCGTTTTTTTCCTTTAACGATGACGTTTCTTGCCACTCAGGTCGGTGGCGGCTTAATTTTAGGCTCGGCTAACGAAGCTTATCAATTTGGCTGGTGGGTTTTATTCTACCCACTAGGCGCAGCACTTGGCATGATCTTGCTTGGCATGGGGCTCGGTCGGCGGCTCGCTCAGTTTAAAGTATCGACAACAGCGCAAATTTTTGAAGTCGCTTATCGCTCTCCACGTCTCAAAAAAGTCGCTTCCCTTCTTTCTATCCTGTCACTTTTTATGATTTTTGTTGCGCAGATTATTGCTTCAAACAAATTTATGGTTAGTCTTGGACTGGATAGCCCTCTGGTATTCCTTGCATTTTGGGGGATTGTCATTTTCTACACAGCTGCGGGCGGCTTAAAAGCGGTGGTCGCGACAGACATTATTCAAGCAACTTTTTTTGTGGGAGCCTTCCTCCTCTGTTTTGGATGTGCTCTTTTTTCAGCAGATATTTCCCTTGGACAGATTGTCGATAGGGGTGTGCAAAAGGATCTTTTCTCATTTGAGCCTTCAAAACTTTATGGATGGCTGTTAATGCCGTTGCTTTTTATGGTGATCGAGCAAGATATGGGGCAGCGCTGTTTTGCGGCTGAATCCCCTCAAGCTGTTTCCAGAGCAGCTCTATGGGCAGCAGGGGGAACACTGATGATGAGTTTTATCGCTGTGTTTTTTGGTGTATTTGCAAAAAGTTTGGCCATAGAAATCCCTGCTGGAGCCAGTGTTTTAATGACGGTGGTGACACAAACAAGCTCACCTGTGATCTCTGCAATGATCGGTTGTGCGTTACTGGCCGCCATTGTGTCTACAGCGGACTCCTTAATTAATGCAATTGGGTCAAATCTCTCTCAAGATTTTGAACTAAAGTTTTTAAAACGGGATAATATTAGATTGTCACAAGCTCTTTCAGCAGGGATTGCTATCGCGGGGATTCTCTTTTCTTTTTATTTTAATAACATTGTGGATGTCTTAATTCAGAGTTACGAACTTTCTGTAAGCTGCCTTTTTGTGCCTATTTTTATAGCGCTTTTTAAGAGAAAGGGAGATCCTTTATCGGCAGGGTTAGCTGTGACTTTTGGGGCTTTGAGTTTTGTGTTATTCAAAGTGGTCCCGAACGAACTGCCTTCAGAAGTGATTAGTGTGCTTATTTCGCTCGCAGGGTACTATGTGGGTGAGCTTGTGGTGTGGATGCGAACGCAAAGAGAAGAGCGTGAGAAAGTGCGTTTGTAGAAACACTTTGGGTTGAATCCCACCCCAAGTATTTCTACAAACGCGCTTTCTTCTCAACCTCTCCTTTCTCTCTGTGGTCTCTGTGGTGGAAAATTAGCCCACAACTTTATCTATCAAGGTAATAAGCATCGTCATAGTAAGTGCGAAAAGGCAAAAACGCAGCATAAAATCCACCGGTACATTTTTACACCTCAAGTGATTAAATTTAAGGAACAGGATGTGAGCGATCAGGCAGGATATGTAAGATAGATGTTACCACTTATCCTGCATATCTGCCTGATCGTTCACATCCTGTTTTCTCTCTTTTTGTGGTCCATTATGGATAATAAGCTTATCCAGTCTATCTTCTCTACCTTGTTTTTTTAGTTGCTACTTTTTGAGAGTTGATTTGCATTCAAAATATCCGCTGCAAGAATAAACATTGTATACACAATACCACTAAGCAAAGAAATCAAAAACGGATTCGTAAATCCCGACAACAACCAAATCAAAAACATCCCAAAAAAGGCCCAATGAATTCTGGAAAAAGAACTTTTTAACACAAATTGCGAGGAAATAACACCAATAGGAATTAAAAGAATAGCCATTCCGATCAGTCCAAACTGCATCAAAAATGCCACCCACTGTACTTCATACGAATGCACAATACCACCATCGCGAATCATGTCCTTCACATACCCACCAAGTCCAAGTCCAATGTAGGGATTCTCGTAAAATTGCGTCATTAACGCATCAATTTGCTGCTTACGCGTCAAATCCGACAAATAATTATCCACACTGAAAAAACGACGATAAATAATCTCTCCAACCGTTTCTACACCAATCGCGAAAACAACCCCCACAGCCAGCACTCCAAAAAGAATCGCCACCTTAAGCAATCGGGAAATCTTCAGGGTTAAGGCATAAAGCACAATACTCATGAACGCCACACCTAAAAGAAAGCGGGAGAAGCTAAAGACAATCGAAATTAACGAGATCACCACATAAAAGGCCCTAAAGCGCTTGCTGAAGTGTAATCCGAGGGGTTCTGATTGCAACACAAAGAAAATCAAAAAGGGTGTGATGATATCGGCAGACGTTTGGAAACGGGAAAGTCCTGCTCCCATTTCCATGCTCATAAAACGAATGCCTAAACGATCGACAACCTTCCACATATCCACAACTTTAATCACATGAAGAAAGACTAGAAACATCTTCGCAAGTGAATAGCAGAAATTAGAAAAAATCACCGTTCTCATCACCGTTTGGGGAGCAATCAATTCTTCACTCACAAGGTAAGAAGTCATGACGACGACAGAGATAGTCAACACGAAAATCTTGAACTGGTCGAAAATCGATCCCCAATTCTCAATTTCTTGTGCGGCTCCTAGAAATAACCAGAGCAAGAGAAAACTCAAAGAAAGGATGAACGCGCCCAACATGCGGAGCTGCTTCATCGTCGCTTGCTGACGCGCGACAAAGTACAAGATCAGGCAAAAAATGCTCCCTAAAAATGAAAGACTTTTAACCGTAAATAAGCCGTGATTTCCATCGGAAGGAAGCGCGAGCCCTGCAATCAGCATCGTTAAATAAGGAATTAAGAAAAAGAAGCGGGTGATCCCTGCTTTGCTGATGGTCATGTTCATAAATCCGAATACTTTTTCTTGTTAATTACACCCTCCCCGTCAAGCCACTCCACCAAATTATCAGAAAGTAACTGAAAATTTTTAGCATAGACTTTAGTCCGTGTTTGTTGAGCCGGTTTCAACCGGCGGCTTGAAAAGTGCTTCTATCCAAAGTTTCTAGTTTCAACGCGAAACCGGCTCAACAAACACAGACTAGAGTCTATGCTAAAAATTTTTGCCTCAGGCGAACGTCTGGTTACTCAGGAGTGCGACAATGGGACTCAAAAGAGTTCGTCAGGTCTGTTCATAGCTAGAGCAATTATGGTTGAACCTTAACAAAAAAGGCAACGAGATTCCTTAAAAAACCGCTCTTGTAAAACTGATTTTTAATGATAGAAAAACGTCCGCCGAACCATCCTATCTTTTTAAGTCTCAAATAGGATTGAATCAATTCCGCATTTTGAGAACTGAGTTGATCTTTATAGCGTCTAAGCAAAAGTGCTGCTTGATTGTGCTTCATCTCATCTTCAATCCACAAGTTACTCAATCGCTCTTTCAGGTGTCCCCAGCTTCCAAATTTCTTTGCTCCAAGGGCATTTGAAGTGTGTTGTCGATAGTGAATGATCGGAGCAGCAATACTCACCACTCTCCCTAAAGCCGACGCCACCAGCGCCACCCACCAATCATGCATAAAGGTCTCTTGTGGGATTGGATAAGCGAGTCGGCACAGCGTTTTATTCATGATCAGCGCACATCCTGTCACCACATTTTGTGTCAGAAAACGATTGAGGGTCTGAAAATTTTCAGGATACAGCTTGGTATACTTGAAAAAAGAATCTGCTTTAATCGCACCATTTTGATCAATCACCGTTAAATCTGTATGAACAAGCAAAGGCATGTCACAGCCACAAAGCGTTTCCATCTCTATGAGCTTTTCAAGGCTTTTTTCTATCTTTTCAGCCATCCAGATATCATCTTGATCGGAGAACATCACATAATCCGCTTGCGAAGCCTTCATGAGCTCGGAAAAATTCCCTTTAACACCAAGACGTCTATTGGAGGGTACAACCTGAATCTTTTTGGGGTACTTTCGACTGAACTGCTCGATAATCGTTAAGGTGTTATCTGTCGATCCATCATCACGGATCAATAAAGTAAAATGCTGGTGCGTTTGATTAAAAAGAGATTGTAGCTGCTCTGCCAGGAAATTTTCCCCGTTATAGCAAGCCATTAAAATATCGACGTGGTCGTTTCTTGTCATCGTTGCAATTTTCTTTTCAGTTTAAGATAAATAGCTTTACAGAGGGTTTTAAATTCGAAAAGATGAAAGCAGGACTTCAATACATGCCACGTTGGAAACGTTTCTCGGTGCTCTTGCTTATCAATATTTTGCAGCATCCTGTCAAGCGGCTTGACAAGCGTTGTCCAATAAAAATTCTTCTTTAAAGTAGCAATATTGGTCTTCATTGTTTTGACCATCTCAGGATGATCTGCAATGGAGGTAATGGCTTTCACAAGCGAGGGAACATCGAGGTAAGGGACGACATATCCAAGATGGTGCTTTTCCACGAGCTCAGCAAATCCATCGCCTTGCGTCGTGATAATAGGCAGCTCAGCCCACAGATAATCTAAGATGCGCGTGCGAAAAGAGAATTGCGTTTCTAAATGGTCAAAATGCGTAGAAACTCCCATATCCGCTTCTAGTAAATAACTGCCGCGCTCCTCATAAGGTACCCAGGAGTAATTGAAGAAAACCGACTGATCAATGATCTTTAATTCTTTTGCCAAGGCAATTGCATCGAGCGTCATTTTCATTTCCGGAACATTGCGATTAGGATGCTTGGTTCCCATAAAAATGAGTTTGATATCGGAGCGCTCTTTCGCAATCTGTGCAATTGCTTGGATCAATGTGAGAGGATCAAACCAATTCCAAATTCCTCCGCCCCACACGACAATCTTATCGGTTTCAGCCAGCTGAAACATCTTTCTAAAGCCATTTCCGTTTTTCATTGGAGGTTTAGAAGAGAGTCCGAAAGGTACTGTATCAATCAATTGTTTAAGCGAACAATCCTGAGCATAGATTTTTGGGGTCAACTGCTTGCCCCCCAGCAATAAACCCAGCCATAGGTCTTTTTGCTTCGAGTTAGCGCAAATCACGGCATCCGCCATATGAAAAGAGAAGAGCATCGACTGCAAATTCCACTCATATTTGGTGTTGCGGACAAGAGGCTTTTCATACTTAAAAATTTCGAGGAATTCTAATGGCTGCGGATCATAAGCGTCGAGGATCAGTTTTACACCATGTTTTCTGGCAAGTAACGCTTTTCTTTGTGTGAACTGCTGCGAGATCATCGCGTCGTAATTTTTAAGGATAGAATTCAAAGATTGATTACACGCAGAGATCAGTTGGAAGTTTTCAGGTTTAATCGTTGTTTGGTTAGGAATAAAGAGGGTCACTTCATGAGTGGCAGCAAGCGCTTTAGCAAGCTCCCAATAGCGTATAGCAGGACCCGCCATTGACTCACCGACAACATCTAGGCAATTTAATAAAACTTTAGCCATCAATTATCCTATGAGTTTATTTCCCAGCGATTCCCCAAGAAAATCCCATCTTTTTCGACCATGTGCCCCGCACGCGTATCTTTCTTCTGCACAAAGATAGGATACTTTAAAACAATCTGATCGGTGATAATGCGTTTTTGATTATGCAAGTGGCAGTCGAGCTTAAGCAGATACTCTCCTTCATGAAATAACGTGGAGTCCAAATAAAACGTCAGTTTGTTTCTTCCTGGCTTAATGAATTTATGACTATTTTCTACATCGTCAGCTGTATGAGAGCGCGCCAGCATTTGATTGCGTTGATTCCATATCCCCACTCCAAGCATCAGATCGGAATTAGGCTGTAAAACCTCATAATCGATTTCCAATTTCGTTTTTTCGCCTTGGTAAAAGAACTCTTTTTTCTGCATTTCAGAACTTAAGGAAGCGCTATAAAAGCGAATATGTTCGTCGCCTTCATTCCCTTCCCAATTGAGAGTCCGCAGCTTTTGTGTGACCATATAAGCATTCAGGCATTTTTCTGTTTCGCCCGATTCTTTGATGCGTCCTTTTTCCATATAAATGCATTTATTGCAAATGGTTAAAACAGAGCCCACATCGTGGCTAACAAAAACAATTGTACGTCCGCTATCGCCTAATTCATCGAGTTTCTTAAAGCATTTCTGCTGAAACATCGCATCTCCCACAGCAAGAACTTCGTCAATGATCAGAAGATCGGGATCCATGTGAGCTGCCACAGCAAAGCCTAAACGGGTGATCATTCCACTTGAGTACCGCTTTACAGGCACATCAAGAAACTTTTCAACCTCGGAGAATGCTACAATTTGGTCAAATTTTCTGATGATATCCTGATGAGGCATTCCTAAGATAGCCCCGTTGAGGAAAATATTTTCTCGTCCTGTTAACTCGTGGTGAAATCCTGTTCCCACTTCCAGCAAGCTGGAAACCCTGCCGCGAATCTTGATGGTTCCCGTCGTCGGACTTGTAATGCGCGATAAGATTTTTAGAAGCGTCGATTTACCTGCACCGTTCCGTCCGATGATTCCAACACGATCGCCCTCTTTGATGTCGATATCCACATCTTTTAGCGCCCAAAACTCTTCAAACTTGGGAGTTGATTTCGTCAACAACTTGCTAAATGGATGACGAAGATGATTCCAGCAATTACGCGCACTGCTAGCCAGTGTTTCAACAAGGGTGGAATAGCCCGCTTGCGTATGATTAATGACGTATTTCTTGGAAACATTTTGCGTGGTAATGACACTTCTCATCTTAAATCCTGTCTGCGAAAAGGCGTTCGGTTTTGCGGAAGTAGTAAAATCCTGAAACCAAAAGAACTGCTGTGATGAGCAGCGAAACCCCCATGGAATAAATCAGGTAGGGCGTTTCCACACCAAAAAATGTCCACCGAAAAGCGTCGATAATCCCCACCAAAGGATTCAACCCATAAATCCATTGCCATTTTTCAGAAATGACATCGCTGGAATAACCTACAGGGGATAAAAAGGCTCCGAATTGGATCACGAAAGGAACGATAAAGCGCACGTCGCGGAACTGCACAGTGACTGCGGATAACCACAAGGAGGTGCCTAAACACAGCAGTACGAGATGCGCAATCACAAGCGGCAATGCAAGAATGGTCCAACCCGTAAGGGTTGCCATCACTATCATGAGAATCATTAAAAAAACTAAGCCAATCAAAAAGTCGAGAAAATGCACCACAATTTGTGCCGCAGGAAGAATCATTCGCGGAAAATAGGTCTTGGAAATTAGGTGGGCATTATTTAGAAGAACATTACTTGTTTCGCCAATCGCATTAGAGTAGAGCTGCCACGGAAGCATTCCCGCCAGAACAAACAAAAAGTAATTCACACCGTTTGTGGATTGCAAGTGGGCAATACGGTTAAAAAGCATGGTAAAAAGGATCATGCTCAAAAGAGGACGAATCACCGCCCAAGCAATACCGAAAAACGCTTGTTTGTAACGTACAATCACATCGCGCCACGCGAGAAAATAAAACAACTCGCGATAGCGAAGCAGGTCTTTTAAGTACTCTGTTTGCACCCGCGTTGGATCAATAGTGATATCAAATGTTGATTGTTTATCAAGCATGGCATTTCTTAGTTTTTGTCAGTTAAGTTGGATGGATAATAGCGCTAGCTCTCTATTTTTTGCATCTCCTTTTTACCTGAAGTTATTTGTTTATTTTTTCCTGATGATGCACACGCTTGAGTAAAAATGAATCGATTCGATCTGACTTTGGTAGTAGTTTAATCGCTGCATCAAGGCTGGTGGTACCTTGTCAGAATCAGCACAAGCTGTTGCCGCGCCAACATAATTAACATGTTCCACTAAGTTTTTTAGGAATTCAACAGCTGTACCAGCGCCGGCTTGCGGATGATTCAAATTGCCTTTACCGCCATATGTCTTCCAATAAGAAGTGTGTAAATCCTCAATGATATACAGACCGCCGCTTTTGACCAGAGGAAATAACCAGTGAAAACTGGTGAGTTGCTGAGTCATCGTGTGTCCGCCATCATCAATAATGACATCATAGTTACCACCCACTCTATGGCCAAATAGCTCTAAAGCCTTGGCATCTGATTGATCTAAAAAATGATAATAGGAGCGAGTACTTTGATATTCAATAAGTGCACCGGTAATATCAATAAAGTGCAATTCAGCATTTGGGAGATAAGCTTCCCACATTTTAACGGAATCACCTTTATAAATTCCAATCTCTAAAAATTTAATAGGGTCACTTTTTATCGGAGCAAAATATTGAGAATACACTTTTGTATAATTGTGGAAGGCTGAACTTTTGTCTGTACCTGCTTCTAAAGCGAGGGTATCCATGTGCATATATTCTTCCCGAGTCTTGCTTTTTGGATCTGCGCCAATAAGACAAAATGCTGGTAGACACGAGCAAGCAAGCAGTGCGCTATAAATTATATTCCTCATAAAAAAGCTCCTTAATTTTTAATTGTCACTTATTCTAAAATATTTGAGGGTGCTCCGTCAATTAGAAAATTTCTTGACAGAGAAACTCGCTCTACCCTATCGTCGAACTCAATTATTACATTCGAGGTTTTATGTTTCGTTATCTATTATACTTTGTTGTCAGCTGTTTTCTTCTAAACAGTCCCTCTTTTGTACACGCCACTTCAGCACCTTCAAATCCAATTGAAAAGCTGCTCAAGAATGACAGAAAGAAGAAGAAAAAATCGAAAAAAAACCAGCCAGCACCAGCACCAGCGCCTTATCATTGTAAGTCAAGCGCTTTAGCGAACCAACTTCTGACTGGATTGCGAGGCATCGAAATCGGCGGATCTGCGCATAACTGCTTTAATTTAAACACCTTGAATATTGATTACACGGATGATTACAACACAGCCTTTAAGCAACATGAAATAAAAGTTACAGGTGGTTATCTAAAAGTCGATATCGTTTCCCCTGGGGATGATTTACCTTTCAAAGACAATGTGTGGGATTTCGTGATTAATTCCCATGCCGTTGAGCACTTCTACGACCCTATTAAAGCAATTAAAGAATGGCTACGCGTAACCAAACCTGGCGGCTATGTGTTTATCATTGCTCCTCATAAAGAAAGAACTTTTGATAGAGACCGTCCACGCTCGACTTTGGCAGAAATCATTGATCGACATGAACATCCAAACCCGCCTGTTCCTATGAATTATGATCATCATTCTGTATGGATCACTGAAGATTTTATTGAGATCTGCAATTACTATGGATGGCCTATCTGTGCCGTACAAGATGTTGACGACAAAGTTGGTAATGGTTTTACGGTTGTCATTCAAAAGCCCTTATAAAAAAGAAGAAGGATTACGATGAAATTCTCTAGATTACTTAATGTTCTATTTTGTTATCTTTTGATGAACACCCCTCCTGTTTTTGGATGGGAGTCTCAGCATGTTTTGTATAACAATGCTCCGTTGCAATCTCAAGGGCCTTGGGAAAACATTGTAGATTATGCGCGTCAGAACTTGCCCTTACAAGGAACTTTGATGGCGAACTCTGACGGCTTTGTTTACTTGAAGGTGGATGACAAGTACATCAACACTCTGTTTCCGCTGCTTAAACTGAAAGAAGCAGGTTTTAGAAAGCCCCCTTACTTCAGAAGAGAAGATTCTCCTGGTGCTCATATCAGTGTGTTTTATGTGAAGGAACATGTTAAGCCGACAGAGGTTGGTCAGACATTTCATTTTAGCTTAAAGGATGTTGTGATTGTCAATCCATCTAAACGAGCTTCTTACGCTATCTTGCAAGTGGATGCTCCGGAACTTGAAGCCCTGCGAGAAAAATATGGCGTGGGCCCTAAGTTATTTGGGCATGAGTTTCATATTTCGCTAGCGAAAAAAGTGAACCGCCACAAGAACCACCGTCAGCGTCAAAAGCGACAAAACAGTTGGTAGACGAGTATTTTCCTATACTCACCACCACCTAACAGACCTGATCGAAGATCTTTGGAGTGCGGCGATGAAAAATCGCCGCACTCCAAAGATCTCGTCTGAGGGCCGATGATTAAATTGGCGAGCAAATGAGGGATCATTCTTCGGATCACTTTCTGTAAAGTGCTTAACATGACCTTCAAACATGATTTCATCATCGCCATCAAAGACAGGACCATGCGCCTTGTCCGTTGTTAATCCTCTTCCATTTCCATTTTGACACGAGGTTCACCCCTATTCTTCCAAAGAGTGGTATTCAAAAGGCCGTGTTTCTCTGCCCATTAAAGGGTGCATGACGAGCACTTTCTCGACATCATACTAACGACCGTCCACGACCGCAACTTTTAATTTTTTCAAGCGAGTCGCTTCTTCTTGATTTTGTGCTAATTTAAGTGGGTCATCTTTGCGCAGCTGCTCTTGCACTTTGAGGTCGGTCAAAGCAGCAATTTTGTCATCCAGCTTTTTCCACACATACTGCTCATTCGGCACTTTTAGAGGAGAACCCTCTTCATTATAAATCGTATTTCCGTTAATATCCTCGGCAATCTTTGTGGGGGGAAATGAGGGAATTCCATCGCGACATGCCAGGAAACGCAACGATCGACGGCGGCGGGGCCTTTATCTTCCCGTTCAAAAACAATCTGTTTAACGCCGGGTTTGAAATCAGGAGGGGCCTCTCCGGTATATGACGTACGGAATTGTCCTAAAGCGACATAGCCATTTTGATAAATGCGATATTCAGGAAATAGCTCGCGATAAAAAAAGCCGTTGCAATTGCGCTTAAGCCAATCAGGGCTATTTGGTAAGAATCAGCGCGTTTCATGTTTTACCTAGTGCCTTGCATAGTTTTCCGTCCACGGCCAAATCCAACCCCAATTAGCGCCCCTAAAAAACGTTCCAATAATCACCAAAATTCCCCGCCACGCCATAAACGCCTTGTAGAAAAAGATTCCCACATAGCGACTACGATGGAACCAATAACCTGAACCTTGAGGATTGCGGTCCAGGTAAGGAATTAATGCAAGCCCAACTACAATCGCCATTGGCATCGCAACGCCGCCCCAAAATGCATCGTAGCCATAGCTTCTTGCAGCCCCAAAAAGTACCAAGGCGCTTTTGAGGGATTAGGTGGATTCGCCGGTTCTTCGAGCGGCGCGTTGATAAAGGAAAGTCCAAGTGCCAGCACGGTGGTGAACAAAAAGGCAACAGCTTCTGCTCGAAGCAGATGCGACCATGTGAAGACAAAATTACAAGGGCCTTTGTCGACAGTAGGACAAGTCCCTCTCACAAGCTCCATCAAACCATAAGTACGGTTGACTCTCGGAGCAAAAGACTCTTTTGTGTCAGAGCGCTGCAAAACGCGGTAAGGGTCAGGATGAATGCGATCGGGTAGTCTTGAGAGTCCGCCATCTTTACGGATACGCCAGAAGTAGACCCCGATTAAAGTCCCTGCCAATAACGGCAAGAAGGCTACATGAAGCACATAAAAGCGAATCAGGGCATCTTGTCCGACGTTAGTTGAAGCCAAAAGCATCACGCGATTAACGTTATATTCAAAGCCTGGGAGATTAGGCACGTAAGCCGCGATGTGACTCCCGACGGTGATCGCCCAAAATGCCAATTGATCCCAAGGAAGCAAGTAACCTGTGTTAAAAACATGAGGATCACACCGATCACCCAATTAAAGCGACGTGTGCCTTTACAACCAGCCGTGTAAAAGACGCGAGACATATGCAAAAACACAAACAGCACCATCATGTGAGCGCTCCACCGGTGCATATTGCGGAACATCATGGCAAACGGGGTCGTATCCTGCCAGTCCTTCATGATCTCATACGCCCTATCTTCCGCAGGAATATAATAGAATATGAGGATAACACCGGTAAAAGCGAGCTTGTGGAAATAGCTCCAAGTCCTAATGTGTAAAAAGGATCAAGGGAATGCTCGCGGCATTTGACCGGATGAAAGTGCAAAAAAAAGTTTTTGAAGACGATTTCGGAACGATCGACATCGCTGTCTGGATAATTGTGCCTAAAAATAGACCGCACAAACATTGACGGCAAGTTAACAAGATATT
>Ga0335395_10001901_pt1 | contig 12988 bp, 8 predicted proteins | sample MAT02_FD_205744 | JGI IMG/M metagenome (GOLD analysis project Ga0335395, IMG submission 205744) | Freshwater microbial communities from Lake Fryxell liftoff mats and glacier meltwater in Antarctica - MAT-02 (spades assembly) (version 2) ...
ATCTATTTTTAAAATAAGGTCTGCACCAACTCTTCTATACTGAAAAACGGATCCTGTCGAAATGTGATGGATCATTTCGTTTGTAAAACTGCCATCAAAATCACCTGACGCATAAGGCACTGACAGGGTGCTGTAACGTGAAGAAAACTGCGAACTACCAAACTGGTAGCCACAGCCGGTAAGGCAAACAAGTAGAAACGCTAAAGCAATTTTCATTTAGATCTCATTAAAAATGCCAAGCGCTTTTGGCAAAGGTCTGCGATGGCCGTTTCAGGAAATTGACGTATTGCATTTTGATAGTAAATCAGTGAAGCACGTGGTTCTTCAATGCGCTCATAAAATTGTCCGGTTTCATACAAGCCTTTTGCAAACAATTCTTTCATTTGCATCACGAAACTCATCGCTTTTAGCACTTTCTCTTCTCTTGGAAATTGTGCTCTAAAGCGTCTGACGTTTAGTTCTGCAAAGGCTAAAATATCAGGATTTTGAAATTCAGCTTGGGCTTGCTCAAAATAAATTTGATTTACAGTTAAATAACTTGTCGGGGCAAGTTCATTTTTTGGAAAGCGCTTAACCACAAGGTTTAAAGCATCAATGCTATCGCGATACTGTTTCATTTTAAAAAGAAGTGTAGCTTTTGAAAAAAGCGCTTTTGCGGCTAAATCATGCCCGGGTAGGGCTGCAATTACTTCATCATATATGGTTAAACTTAAAGCCTCTCCGGATGCCCATTTAGGCATTTGCTTCTTGCCGAAAAAGCGTCTTGTGGCACCATTTTTAAATTCTTCGGCAATTAGAAATTTATATTGTATAGCTTCAATAAAAAACTTAGGATGGTTTTTGGCAACAATGTATTCATTGAAGGCATCATTTGCAAAATCAAATTCCTTTTGATTGAAATATGAAATTCCTAAATAATAATGAGCATCCTCAGCATAAGTTGATAGAGGAAATGATTTCGCAATAATTTTAAAGTTTACTGCAGCTGTAGACCAATCTTGATTTTCAAAGCTTGAAAGTGCAAGGTCATAGTGCTCATTTGGTGACATCGTCGCAACTTCGTTAGTATCTACTAAACGTCCCTTTTTTAATGTCCAAGCCGCATCCATTTGCCCTGTGGCTGTCAAACAAACAACATTCATCACAAGAAAACTGATGTATTTTTTAGTTTTTAAACAAAAAGTCATAAAAACTGATCTCCTATTAATTTTTAAATTCTTTCTAAGCTTTTAAATGATGGGAATTTTTTGAGATCTTTTAATAAAAGATCATCAACTGTAACTCCCCATTTGGTATCGATATGCAAGGTTGCAATTAATTTCTCATGTGTAAAAAACTCTAAACATACAGGCATGGTTCCTCTGTTATCTTGAAAAAGCTTTTTAATTTCCAAAATATGACTTAAGCGAACTTTATCAATGTCTAATTTAACCTGAAGCATTTTATCCTTTGGTTTCTCTTGCTGTGCAACAGAAGTAGCAGTTGCCTCTTTTGGTTTTTTAGGCTTATTATCGTCAGCGGCTTTCATCTTAGCAAATCGTTTTACTTGATTTTTTGCTTTATCAAAAGCCACATCACAAGTTTCTACCATTGAATCATTAATGCAAGTCAAGTCATCAAACCATTTACAGCTGATTCTTGTATGCTCTTCTTTTTTATCAACTTGTAATACCGCATAAATGAGTTGATTCTCATTTAAAAGATGACCTTTTTCTTCAAAAAGTTCTGCCCATACCGGAAGTTCATACCGCATCATACCATCGCTAATCGTTAAAATGGCAAATTTCTTTTGTGTTTTAGAAGAAATTTTCACCTCAACAGACTCAATGATAAGGGCTGCTCGAAATACATGATCATGATCCATTGCTTCAACGTCGCTAAGTGGCACCGAAGACAATCTTGTCAAAATATCTTTATAAGCATCCATCGGGTGCCCTGTAAGAAAGAAACCTAAAAGCTCTTTTTCCTTTAACAACAGATTTAATTGAGTGCGTTTATTTTTAACTAAAGGCATCGTTTTAAAACGATCTTCATTTGAATCGCCCATAATAGAAAAAAGAGACATCACACCAATTTTATTGTCTTGTCGCTCTTTTGTGGCCGAATCCCACATAGGGTCTACACTTTCCTTAAGCGCATCCCTTGACCATCCTGTAAAATCAAAACATCCTGCATCAACTAAATTTTCAATTGCCTTTTTATGCACCTTATTCGTGTCGATGCGCTTCATGAAATTGTAAAGACTGGTAAAGGGGCCTTTATTTTCCCTTTCCTGAATAATGGCTTCAACAACTCCCTTGCCGATTCCCTTAATACCCGTCATGGCAAAGCGAATCCCTTTTTTTGCTGCAAAAAAAGTGTCTTTGGCTTCATTAATATCAGGTGGTAAAACGGCAATATTCATCGCCTGACACTCACCAATGAATTTGGCAACTTTTGTCAAATCGTCCCTATCACAAGTCATTAAAGCGGCCATCCACTCATAAGGATAATTTGCCTTCATGTAGGCTGTCACATAGGAAAGGTAACCATAAGCTGCAGCGTGGGATTTGTTAAAACCATATTGCGCAAATTTTTCCATCTTATCGAAAATGCGCATCGAAGTTTCTTCATCAATTCCGTTTTCAGAGGCACCCAAACGAAATTTGTTTCGCTCTTTTGCCATCTGCTCCATGTCTTTCTTACCCATGGCACGTCTTAAAACATCTCCTTCACCAAGTGAATAGCGGGCAAGCTTACTTGCAATTTGCATAACCTGCTCTTGGTAAACCATAATGCCGTAGGTTTCAGACAAAATTTCCTGCATCCACGGATGATCATACTCAATTGGCTCTCGACCATGTTTTCGGTTGATAAACGAGGGAATCATGTCCATCGGGCCCGGTCGATAAAGAGCACCGACCGCAATGATTTCTTCGAATTTATCAAGATGCAACTGTTTTGCAAGGTCCTGCATTCCGCCGGACTCTAACTGAAATATACCTAAAGTTTTTCCTTGGTTCAAAAGATCAAACGTTTTTTGATCTTCCAAATTCAAATTGACCCAATCGATTTGAAGCCCTGTATTGATCTTTATCGCATCGACACAAACTTTAATGGCTGTCAATGTCTTTAACCCAAGAAAGTCAACTTTCAACATGCCTACAAGCTCGACCGGCTTCATGGAGTATTGTGTAACCGGCATTTCGGAATCTTTGGCATTGCAAATGGGAATAAATTCAGTCAATGGCTGCCCACTAATAATGATTCCTGCTGCATGAATCCCTGTATTTCGGATGGAGCCTTCCAATCGTTTACCAAGATCGATGATGCGGGCTACATCTTCATCCTCCTCATACATGCGTCGTAAATCCTGATCCTTTTCCAAAGCCTTTTCAAGTGTGATGTTCAGATCGTCGGGTACAAGTTTTGCAATAGCGTTAACCTTTGTCAAAGGAACGCTTAAGGCTCGGCCTACATCTTTAATCGTCATCTTGGCTTTCATAGTACCAAATGTGATGATCTGGGCAACGTTGTCCTTACCATATTTATTTAAGGTGTAGTTGATTACATCAGCACGTCCTTCCATGCAAATATCGACGTCGATATCGGGGTAGGAAATACGTTCGGGGTTAATGAACCGCTCAAAAAAAAGGTGAAATCTTAGGGGTTCAATGTCTGTGATACCGATCAAATAAAGAATAATGGAGCCGGCTCCGGAACCGCGTCCCGGACCCATTGGAATGTCATTTGCTTTAGCCCAGGCAATAAAATCGCGTACGATGAGGAGGTAATCGCTCATGCCCTTTGGAACAATGACGGAAATTTCAAGATCAAGTCGTTCTCTGATGACATCATTGGGGTTTTTATCTGGATAAATCTCTTTGATTTTATCAAGTTTATCTTGTGTATAACATCTTGGAATGCCTTCTTCGCAAAGCTGCATCAAGTATTTTCCAACTTCTTGTTCTTGAATTTTTTGTGTGTATTCTTTGCCTTCAAGACTTGGAGGAATAAAAACCGGGTAATGCTTGGTTTTAAAATCCATTTCCATGTTGCATTTATCTGCAACTTCTAGCGTGTTTGAAAGGCTTGTCGGTAAATCTGCAAAAAGTTGCTGCATTTGTTCGGGTGACTTGAAGTAATACTCATGCGATGCAAACACTTTACGCTTAGGATTTAAAATACGTAATTTTGGATTGCCAAAAGAATCCTTTTGCCAGATTTCGACAGGTTCACCAGATTGAATGTTTAAAAGAACTTCATGTGCCCTAAAATCTTGCCGCTCAATGTAATGGCTGTTGTTTGTTGCAACAAGTTTGATATTTAATTTTTTTGAGGCTTCAATAAGTAGCTCATTTACTTTTTTCTGCTTTGCAATAAAATCTTCGTAATGCTGCAGAAGCCAAGATTCGTCATACATACCGCCCGATTGCAGATCAGCCTCACTCATTTGATGCCGTTGCAACTCTAGGTAATAATCATCGCCGAATAGGTCGTGATGCCATTTGATGATTTCGTACAAACTCTCTTTGGTTCCATGAATTGCTTCATGGGCTACATGACTGCTTTGACAACCGGAAAGACAAATCAAACCTTCGCTATGCTGCTTTAATGTGTCGTAATCAATTCTTGGATTGTAATAAAAGCCTTCCAAGTAGCCCATAGAACTTAATTTACAAAGGTTATGGTAGCCTTGTCTATTTTTGGCAAGTAGAATTAAATGGTAGCTTGTTCTTGCGCCATACTCTTTTTTCTTATCTTTTCTGTCACCCGGCGCTACATAAAATTCAACACCGATGATTGCTTTTAGGCCCTGTTCCTTACATGCCTTATAAAATTCAACAGCGCCATAGAGGTTTCCGTGATCAGTTAAAGCACATGCTGGTATGCCAAGAGCTTTTGCTTTTTTGGCAATGGCATCAACACTCGGCTGTGCATCAAGAATTGAATATTGCGAATGTACATGTAAAGGAACCCACATTCTTTTTGTACCTATAATTTTTTGTCATTTTCTGTCACACCATAAAGGGGGAGAAGAAAAAGAAGCGAGATAAAGCTGCAAATAAATAGGGACCAGAAAAATCCTTCCCATCCATATTCTTGAGTAATTCTGCCAAGGGGATAACCTGCAACGGCAGCTCCGATATAGGCAAAAAGACCAACGAAACCTGTGGCAGTAGCAGCAGCTTTTTTATGACTCATTTCAGCAGCAGCAACTCCAATCAACATTTGGGGACCAAAAATGGAGAAGCCGACAAGAAAAATGGCCAGAGTATTTAACCAAGGTAAATCGGCTGGTACCATCCAAAAAGTTAAAATAGAAAGGCACATGCTAATAGCAAAAAAGACGTTAACAGGCCCTCTTCTTGCAGCAAAAAGCTTATCTGAGGCCCATCCTGCAAAAAGGCTGCCGATAAAACCACCGGCCTCAAAAAAGGAAGCGGTTACATTGGCACCGGTCACTGAATATCCTTTTGATTCAATCAAATAAAGTGCCGTCCAATCATTAATACCTGTCCTAACACTATAAACAAAAAAGTAGGCAAAAGCTAAAAGCCACATGTATTTATTCTTAAACACATACTCCATCAAAACTTGTTTTGATGTAAGAGTACTTTCCTCTTCAAAAACAGCTTTTGAAGAGCCGTAATCGTTTCTAAAAACTTCGATTGGCGGCAACCCTAAAGATTGAGGCGTATCTCTCAACCGATTAATCAGAAATAATCCACCCAAAATACAGATTACTCCAGGAACATACATGGCATAGCGCCATCCAAAATATTGCAGGGCCGGCCCTGCAATGTAAGGAATTAGAAAAGCACCCACATTATGTGAGACGTTCCAAGTTGACCACCAAGAACCGCGCTCTGAATGAGAATACCATTGTGTTAAAAATCTTGCGCATGGAGGCCAACCAAATCCTTGGAAATAACCATTTAATCCCCAAAATACGGCAAACATCATAATGCTAGAGGACATTCCAAATAAAATATTGACAATACCTGTTGAAATGAGGCCGAAAGCCATAAAATAGCGTGGATTGGTTCTATCTGCTAAAAAGCCGCTTGCAAACTTGCTTAAACCATAAGTGACCGAAAAAATACTACCCAAAAGTCCAAGTTGGCTTTTATCAAAATGAAGTTCTTGAATAAGTCCCGGCATGGCAATGCTGAAGCTTTTTCTTGTAAAATAGTAAAAGGCATACCCGATAAACATCGAATACAAAATACGAATGCGCCAATAACTGTATTTTTCAGCTACAACTTCAGGATCTTTTATTGGCTCGATAAAGGGAGCGGGTTTGAATATTTCAAAAATTGAAGTCACAAAAGTGCTCCTTCTTACGTGGTAATGGGTCCCTATTATATTAATAAAAAAGTACCTTATTCTAAACCAGCCCCGTCTTTTTAAGCAACCACTCATTTTTTCACCATAAGAGTGCTAGCCATTAAGTTTTTTTTAAACGCGAAGTTTAGCTGCAAATTCTCAAGACGTATCCGTTGTGATTGCTTGAGTACTTAAACGTTATAGATGGATAATAAATTGACTCTATATCTTTGATATGATATATCCTGCGTGAAGCATCAGGTTTTTGAATTTTTTAAGAAGGGCGATTATTAATAAAACATTATGATTAAATTAACGGTAAATCCTAAATTAAATCCTGTTGTTCACACCTTCGAAAAAAAGGTTGTCTTGATCGGTTCGGGATCATCCCCTGATATTGACCTGATATTAAATGAGCTGGAACAAGACTCTATTCAAATTAAAATTTTAGATCATAATGGCTACTTTCTAGCAATTAACGTTGCAAATGATGCTTCGATTAAATTTAACGGACTTTTTTTCAAAAAAAAAGTATTAAAAAACAACGATCTCTTGCAAATCGGTTCCGTATCCATCGAATTTAATCATGATCTTGCCGAAGATCCGACCGGTCCAAGCTCTTCAAGCGAAACAGATAAAAACGACAAGCCTTTAGACGAGCAGGAAAAAAAATTAGCCCTCCAAGGCTTCACTAGCAAACCGAGCAACTGGAAATTACTATTTTCAATTATTGCGGCTGTAATAATTCTCTTTAGTATTTGTTTTTCCGTTTTTTACGTTAATATTATTGAACAAACCGAAAAAGAAGAAATAAAAGCAATCGAAGGTGTTGCTGATGTTGCCATGGCGCTTACTTACGCACAAATTCATCATATTAATCCGCTAGCGCAAAATTGGTCTAACCCCGATTTCTTAAAAAACAATTTCTCTTCCATTATTCCTTCGGACTACCCTTTTTTAGTTAATATTGATTCTGTCGGACAATTTAATAATTGCCCTTACATCCTGCGCATTTATACTGACCATGATTTTTCAAGCTTTCTTGTCATTGCTTTACCCGATTCAAGTTTATTACAATCTATTGCTCCTAAAAATGCAATTGTTGTGCATTCTAAAACAATGGAGCTAAGAAAAATTGAAGATTTACGAGCCTTAAACAGGCTGCTCGTAAATTCCAATACACTAGACGGTGCTAACGGAAGCGAAATTGTCAATCTTGTCAAACATGGAACATTAATTCCCCTTGCAAAACTTGTTAAAAAAACAAAAGATCAAGGTTTTGCCCCTCCTAAGGCGCTTGAATTGAGACGGCCCGGTGCAGAAAATTACATTTATAACGCTCCACGTTACTACCAATTTAGTGACACCTATGTCAGACGCGCCCTTTATTTAATTAAATCATCAGAAAACGGTAGCCATGAAATGGCAAGGCTTCAGCATGAAATCTTGCAAATGTCAAAATTGCCAAATCTAGTTCTTTACTCATCAGATGGCATTGAAACTGCCATCCAAGCAGAAAAAGCCTTTAGAACATTAGCCCCTTTTGGAAAATTTTTAAATGCCTACGTAATTTCCAATAGTGAAGGACAAATTTTGGGGAGTCATTTGATTATGGAAGCCGACCAAAGCAAATTTTCAAAAAATGATTGGTCATCGGTAGAATTTAAAAGCCTTGATTATGAAAACTCCTTGATAGGATCTGTATCGGAGAGAGAGACATCTCACCCATTGGAATTCCAACTCTCCAATTTAGCAACCGCAAGAAGTGAGTCCTTAAAACTTATTGCTGAAAAAATTAACGCTCTAATGGATCGCCAAATTGAAGAATATCGATCCGAATTTAGTGCAGAACTTGCCGATCTTGCAATTGAATTTCAGCAAAAAGATTTTGAGGAAAAGGAAAAAATTGCAAGAACCCTAACCAAGCTTTATGAAGATTACACAACTTTACCTCTTGTAGAAACATTATCTTACGTTAAAGCTGCAGGTCTTGAGCCGATCCTACTTGAAATTCTTGCAAAGCAAGAAAAAGTATTAGAAGCCCAAGATGTATCTGAAGAGCTCATTGGAGCCGAGATGCAAATCATCAAAAAAGCAAAAACATTTAAGGAATTGGACGAGAGCTTAACTAAAGCAATTGATCTACTCAACTTGAAATTTATTCCAAAACCTCAACTACTCATGACCTACCAAAATGAAACAAAACTTCTTGTCATTGAAAAGCTTGAACAATTTTTACTAAATGCAAGCTTTGAAATGCCAAAAAGTGAATTTGAAGTTGAAAATCGCGATATTTTAAATCACATTTTAAATATATCCTGGATCACAGATCCGCATGAAGCCTCATTTTATCTAAATGAGTTTGATCTTTTAAAATAAGGACTTGTACAATATGATCTCTACTCCACCCGGTGTCTTTGATATTCTTCCTATCAAACAAAAAAATAATGAATGGCGCAATTCTTCCATTTGGCAATATGTTGAAACAATCATGCGTCAAACGGCAAAAGATTTTGGCTACAAAGAAATTAAGACGCCGATTTTTGAAAAAACAGAACTCTTTGTGAGAAGCGTTGGTGAAACATCAGATATTGTGACCAAAGAAATGTACACTTTTCAAGACAAGGGAAATCGCTCCATGACCTTGCGTCCAGAAGGGACGGCGCCTGTCATCAGATCTTTTATTGAAAATCAATTGCATACACATGCAAGCGTTACAAAATTATTTTATATCTCTCCAATGTTCCGCTACGAAAGATCACAAGCAGGAAGATACCGTCAGCATCATCAATTTGGGGCAGAATCAATTGGTAATGGCACAGCCTTACAAGATGTCGAAATGATTGACATGCTCTATACACTTTACAAACGTTTAAACTTAAAAAATTTGACGGTATACATTAATTCAATCGGTGACAAAACATCGCGCGATAATTTCAGAAATGCGCTAACAGATTATTACCAGCAATATCTTGAGCAATTATCCCCTGAAAGTAAAATACGCTTTGAAAAAAATCCACTTCGCATCTTAGATTCAAAAGATGAGGGCGACATTGCCATCAACAAACAAGCTCCTTCTATTTTAGATTATCTTGAGACACAAGCAAAAGAACATTTTGAAGATGTTAAACGTCTGTTAACAAAATTAAACATCCCCTTTATCATCAACGATAAACTAGTTCGCGGCTTAGACTATTATAACAAAACTGTTTTTGAAATTACAGCAGGTGAACTTGGTAGCCAAAATAGTGTAGGCGGCGGCGGTCGCTATGATGGTCTTTTAAAATCATTAGGCGGGCCTGATTTACCCTCAATTGGTTTTGGAACAGGAATTGAGCGCATCATTCAGACAATGATTGCACAAGGTGTTTCCTACCCTGAAAAACAAGAGCTGCAATTGTTTATTATTGCCTTGGGCGATGAGGCAAAAGAAGCTAGTTTTTCCTTGCTTCATGATTTGCGCCAAAAAGGGATTAGCGCTGAGATGGATTTTAGCGGTAAAAAACTTGGCAAATTGATGCAGCAGGCCAATGAATTGAGCGCAAAACATGTTGTGGTTATTGGTGAAGATGAATTAAAAACAGGCAACATCGAGCTTAAAAACATGGAAACCGGGTTAAAGCACCAATCCCGGCTTGATAACCTTGCTAGAATTTTGAAAATTGAAACTGATACGCCAAAATTTGTCGAATTATTGAGTGAAATGTCAAAACCTTTTGAGCATGAATTAGAGCTTGCCTTTTTTGCTAAAAAGCTTCAAGGCAGTATCAAAGAGACAAAAAATGTTTCTACCAATTTATTGAAGTCCATGGAAACCATGCAGGGCCTTCTAGAAAGTCAGTAGATTTTTTATATTGAGCGATTGGGGGACGGTTATGCAGTTATGAGAGAACCGTCCCCAATCGTTATAGCCGGTTTTATCGAACACGTAAAAGAGATTATAAGGCTTAAATGAAAATAGTAGACATTATTTCAGTAAATCAACTATTGTAGATTTTCATTTATCAGGAGGCTATATGCTTAAAAATACAATTCTTAGCTTAACTGCAGGAATAACAACAATTTTAGCTTGCGGACCGGTATGTGCTCAAAATAGCACTTCGGTGATGGAAGTTAAAAAAACTACAGTAGTTTCTACACCGGAAGAGAAACAAGAAATGATCAATCTGTCAGAAGCATTTGGACATTTTATCGGTCGAAACCTACATACACCGGGAATGGACTTTGATCTTGAATCGATCATTAAAGGTATGCGCGAAGGCGTTGCAGGCAAACCTGCTCCTATGAGCGATCAGGAATATGAAGCCCTTCTTGGAAAAGTTCAAGAAAAAGCTGTAAAAGCTTTAGCTGAAACTAATCTAAAAGCAGCGAACGATTATATTACTCAAAATAAACTTAAGCCAAACGTAAAAGAGATCGAAGAAAAGCTTCACTACACCATTTTAGAAGAAGGTAGCGGGGCAATAGTTGTTGAACACAACACTCCCCTAATCAATTACAGCGGTGCATTTATCGATGGTACTGTTTTTAGCAGCTCAAAAGAAGCCGGTGGGCCAATCACAATACCTCTTGATCAAACAATTCCAGGATTTAGTAAAGGGATTGTAGGCATGAAAGAGGGTGAAAAACGAAGATTATTCGTTCATCCTGATTTAGGATATGGAACTGCAGGACAGCTTCCGCCAAATTCAATGTTAATTTTTGATATCGAAGTGATTAAAGCTGACAATAAAGATAAACCATTGTCAAGATCATTAGATGATGAATTTGACGAAGATCATGCTAACTTTATCGAAAAGAGCTAGTTAGACTATTTTAAGGAGTGCGATTTCTTCGCACTCCTTAAAATATGATAAAATTTCTTATATTTCTTCACCGAAGGAAGCGGATTTTGCATTTCCTCTTTTAACTTCAACACTATCTTGAATAATAAAATATATCTTGATCATAACTTAATGGTTGATCTTCAGCTTGAAATGCTGTAGATTCTCTTGTACTTCCTACAACTCTTGGATCAAGGTTGTTAGGAAACGTGGATGTACAACCTGGAAGATTTGCCATTAAAGCTTTACCTATATTCTTCGCGCATTTCAATGCCTTGCCACCAAATTGATAACCTAAGATGATAACGAGGGCCAATGCAGTGATGCCGGCAACTTGTGGTGTTATGGAAATCGAACTTGCAACAAAAGCTCCTGTAGATAACACTTCTGCACTAATAGCTTTTAAAGCAGTTGTTACAATCGGTGTTAAATGAGGAGTCGCTATCCATGCAAGAGCCACTTGAATCATTTTACCAAGCGTTTGTGATGCTTTATTTGATCTATCTCTATTAAATATCGGGTTTGTGAAAGCGCCAGCTAGAGCAACAGATCCAAAAAAAGTCGCTCCCGCAACAGGATTTAAAACTGTAAAAGCTCTTGTTAGGCCATACCCTACAGTTGCAGCTACTGCTGTAATTGCTGTATGCTCTGTTATCTGATTTGTTAAATTAATCATTTTCTCTCCATTTTATTAAATTTATTTTTTATTATTCCCAACCAAACAATTTGCCTTTCAAATTATAGTAACTATCGGCTAGATTATTATATAACTGATTCTCACTAAAATTGTTGGCATAGACGTTTTCTGAAAATGCTTTTAATTTATCTTTTTTCATATAACCGCCAATAATAACTAAAGCTAAAGCTGTAATACCAATTACTGGTAGTGAAATTACAGGCAAAGAAACTGCTGGCAAAGAAACTGCCGGTAAAGAAATGGAATGTGCAATTAAAGCACCTGTAGATAACACTTCTACACTAATTGCACTTAATGTTGAAGTAACAATTGGAGTCAAATAGGGTGTCGCGATCCAAGCAAAAGCAAATTGTGCCATTTTCCCGGCAGCTCTTGATAAATCTGTTGAATATTGTTTTGGGAGCCCATTTACTAATGCGAGCCTTTGATGTCTAAATTCGGGTTTCTTATTATTAAATATCGGATCTAGAACAACACCTGCAAGTGCGCAAGATCCAAAAAATGTAGCTCCCGCAACTGGGTTTAAGACTGTAAAAGCTCTTGTTAAGCCATATCCTACAGTTGCTGCTATTGCTGTATCCTTTGTGTATTCACTCACGTGATTCACACATTTTGTTAAATTTACCGTAAAATTCATTTATTTTTCTCCATTTTGATTTTTATTTATATCATATCTGCTTCGAGTGCAGTAATTTTTGCATCCGTCTTTAACTCAAATTTTTCACCTTGCTTTCTACTTGTGGTTTCCAGATGCTTCCCAAGGCAAAAAACTGATACAAAAACAACAAATACCGCAAAAGTTACTGCAACTGCTGGTAAGTTTGTTGAATTAATTACAAAAGCTGTTGATGTATACATTTGTGAAGGTATAGCTAATAAAGAGGCAAATGCTTTAGAAGCCACTAGTGAAACCAAAGATGCAATCTTTGCTGGATCTGTAGAAACAACTGAGATAACATTAAAAACAGCTGCGAAAACATTTTTTACTGATGCTAAATTTACATAAGGCGTTACATAGTAGGCAGAACTCCATGCCAATACACAAGCTTTTATTTTATTGCATGCGAATCTTAAATTATCATCTTTAATTATTACGCTATTTACAACTCGACCGAAAGATCTATTACGGGTAGTAAATATTTCTGATTTCAATCCTTCA
>Ga0335395_10001902_pt1 | contig 12987 bp, 7 predicted proteins | sample MAT02_FD_205744 | JGI IMG/M metagenome (GOLD analysis project Ga0335395, IMG submission 205744) | Freshwater microbial communities from Lake Fryxell liftoff mats and glacier meltwater in Antarctica - MAT-02 (spades assembly) (version 2) ...
GTAAATAAGAGCGATCGCCCCCAGCGGTAGCGACTGACAGTAAACCTGACAGCGATCGACCTGATAAGAAGCATTGATCACCCTGCCGATCGGATCTGGCATTTCCCCCAACCGTTCCAGAATTTGCACAGTTGTCTTGATCCGTTCCGGCGTCAGCTTCAGCCACTCCACAATCAACTCGGGAATCGCCATGTCCCGACTCGCTTCTAGATCCAGAGTATTTGCTTCTAAAATGTCATTTTGCCGGCGTTTCAGCGAGCCCGCCATCGCCTGCAAAGCTGCAGCGCGATCAGCACTCTTTGTCGTAGCCAACTCCAAAGAAGCTTGATAAGCGCGACGCGCCACATTTGCGGCATCTGATGAATGGGTAAAATCCTCTATTATCATCTAGCTAACGCCTGTAAGCGAGCCATACCATCAGCGCCGGCAGCATTGCTAGCAGCACGGCGACCATTGCCCACAGAATAATATTCGGGCCCGGCGAGTGCAGCGCCAAGGGCAACCAAATCACTAGCGGCACCAATATCATACCCAAAGCCAGTGGCAAATAATGGGCCTTCAAACCCGGGTGTGCTCTGTTCCACTGGTTCCCTGTCCACCGCCAAGCCTGCTTGTAAGGATAGTTTGTTGATAGTTGCTCGATGACGTGTCCGCTTTCCTCCAATACAAATATTTGCTGACAGCGGTTGCAGCCAAAGGCTTCTGTCAACGTTATGGGCACGAGACGACCCCGCCGCCGGCAAGGACAGGGGTACTCATCGTTTAAGTCAATCTTTGGAACTTTTTGAGATGGCACGAGCGATCGGATAAAAAAGCGTTTTTGCAAAAATAATCGTTAACATATCCACTTAATCAAACTTGTCAAATTCGCCATACCGAGGCTTTCAACTGCCTGTTCCGAGATATCGTCCGATCGGCAATTTTGACTTGCAAGTTCTGCATTCAATCTTACCACTAACTTAGGTATTTTCAACCATCATTAGGAGTATACCGAAAACTTTCTGGATGTACTTTCCGGTTTCCTGGATTTTTTTTATCTTCTAAAGCGGGTGACGCGATTCGAACGCGCGACATTCACCTTGGCAAGGTGACGCTCTACCACTGAGCTACACCCGCATTTCCTGCGGTATTAACAATATTGTCTCACTTCCCGAAATTTGTCAAGTCTTTTTAGTAAGTTTTTTTCACAAACCCAGTAAACCCCCCCCAACCCACTCCCCACCTGAAATTTCAGCAGCCAGATCATTAACCAAATCAGTAATTGCCGTGAAAATTGACCGCCATCCGCCGACGGCAAAGCTACAATCAAGCTGGAATTGTGGGAGAACACTGTCATGTCAGATTTAAATCGCGGAATCATGAAGTTCAAGGGAGCTGACAGTCCTATAGCGATCGCCATTTCGGCGATTGTCATTGCCGGCGGAATCGGCTTCTTGATCTGGTGGGCGCTGCAATCAGCCTACACCTTCAGCTAACAGACTACTCAAAAGTAAAACTTATAAGGCCTTGCTCAGAAGGCAGAATTTAAGAAAAATTCTGTCTTTTGCATTTTTTTGCCCTTAGTCTTGAATTTATTGCCCAGGAATGCGGATCGATTGCTGACGATCGAATGATTGCCATAAATCACCCGATCGGGCGAGTCGCTAGCATGAGCCGAGATGACTCCCCGATCAACTACTTTTGTAGTACACTTGTAAACAAAGCGCGCAGACAGCGCAATTTTAGATGCAAGTGTTTGCAAGGGTTGTATCTCAACAAAAATTTATGGCAAGCTTTCAGGACATTTTCCAATACTACAGTCGCTACTGGAAAATATCAGTTTACAGCATAGGCGCATCCAGCGTTTTGGCACTAGCCGATTTGCTTGTACCCTACGCGATCGGTCAAATATTAAACGTATTGTCGGGTCAACCTACAGATACAGTAACGCAAAAACTCATAACAGCGATCGCCTCTGTTACCCAGCACTCACCCAACAAAATATTATCGCTATCGGTCTTGCTGGGCATGATTTTTCTGGTAACAGTCGCCAAAGCACCGGTACAGCCTTGGGTGGGAAATTGGTTCCACTGGGTGATACCATTGAGGGCAAGGCGCGATCAAATGAGAAGTGCGATCGGCAAAATCCTCACCTTACCCCTAGAATTCTACGACGAAAACAACGCCGGACGGATTGCCAGTCGCATCGCCAAAGGCATCGCCAACCACACTTGGACATATCCAGAAATTGCCGGCGAATTCATCCCCGAAGTCGTCCGATTAATCGGCATTTTTGCCGTTATCTGCTTAATTGAGTGGCGGATTGGCTTATTAATTTTGGTTTCATTCCTATTTATCCTCAGTTTCACCCTCAAAGGCCTGCAACAGGTGACTGCGCGGGAAGAAATTCTGGATGAATACATCGAAGATACCGAAAGCCGCAACTCGGAAATTATCACCAACATCAAAACAGTCAAAGCTTTTGCGACAGAAAGTGATGAACTCAAAAGGCAAACCACCAGACTCGATCGCGAATTAAAAGTCGTGATCCACCGTATTCACAAAGGATACGTCACCCTGGGGACATACCAGCAGACGATCGTCCAGTTGTGTTTATTTTCTGTTCTTGGTTTTAGCCTAGCAGCAACGGTTGCAGGCAAAATTTCCCTCGGATATTTTGTTACCGTCTACACCCTGGCAAGCATGGCATATTCCCAACTGCGTCCGATTAGCATTATCGCCGAATTATTGGCGCGGCGTTATTCTTCAATGATCCGGTTCCACGAGTTTATGCAAACGCCAGACGGTGTTGATGCGGTTAATTTAGCAGAAAATGCTCGATCGGCACAGCCACCTTATAAATTTACCGGCAAAGTTGAGATCAGCGGTTTGACATTCGGGTACGACAGTCAAAAACCCGTTTTGCAGGATGTGAATTTATTGATTCATCCCTGTCAAACAGTAGCATTAGTCGGGCGATCTGGTTCCGGGAAATCGACTTTAGTGAAACTTCTGTTTCGCTACTTTGAACCGAACTCCGGCAGCATTCTGATCGACGGCGAAGACATTCGCAGCTTAGACGTGACTCGCTACCGCCAGCGTTTAGCGATTGTCCACCAAGAAGTAGACGTTTTTAACGGTACTTTGCTGGAAAATTTGACTTACGGAAACAGAAACGCCACTTTCGAGCAAGTTGAGGATGCTTGTCGCATTGCCAAAGTAGACGATTTTGTGCGGCTGTTGCCCCAAGGTTACTATACCGTGGTCGGGGAGAGAGGAATGCGGTTGTCCGGCGGTCAGCGGCAGCGGTTGGGGATTGCGAGGGCGCTGTTGGTGGAGCCGGATGTGTTAATTTTTGATGAGGCTACTTCTAGTTTGGACTATGAGTCGGAGCGATCGATCCAGGTAGCCATGCAGAATATTCTCGGTACGCGCACCACCATAATTATTGCCCACAGACTGAGTACAATTCGCGAAGCCGATACGATCGTCGTACTCGACGGCGGCAGAATCGTCGAAGTTGGCAGTCACGACGAACTTTTGAGTCAACAAGGTATTTACCGCCGCCTGCACTCCCTGCAAGAAACCGGGGAATTAGTGAATTAGCGATTTCCTGCTAACTCTTCGTCTAGACTTAGGGTGCTCCGGGCGGGCACCCAGCCTAGACGTAGCAATGCACACCTTAAACAGTGTTCAATTTTCCCGTATGCCACTAACTCACTTATGTGTTCTCAACTTAATGATTAGACTTTTAAATATAATGTTGCAAATAAAGATTCTGGTGCTAGGATTTATAACTGTGATGGAAATGGGTCGATGCCCGAGCGGTTAATGGGGGCGGACTGTAAATCCGCTGGCTACGCCTACGCTAGTTCAAATCTAGCTCGGCCCACCTCAATTTAATAAAAAGTTAAAATTTAAGAATTAAAAATTAATTTTTTAATTGGAGGTTCTTAATTTTTTATGCCCGTGTAACTCAGTGGTAGAGTACCTCCTTGGTAAGGAGGAAGTCACGAGTTCAAATCTCGTCACGGGCTTGCTAATTTATAATAGTATATCCACCAAGGGTAGTCCTGCATAGTCAGGATTTCAACCCCCGGCGGACACGGGAGCATCTCGATATTTGTAAAAACACTTCTTCTAGCTCCTTCCTTCTTCCTCTGTCCTCCTGGCTCCTGGCTCCCAACTCCAGTTTCTAGCTTGGCTGCTTTCATTGAGATGCTCCCGGTGGACACTGCCACAAACTCATCACAATATTCTACCCGTATCGAAATCCCCGACTTGTTCAAGAAATCGGGAATCTAATCATCCTCATCCAATCCCAGTGGCACAAAATATTGACTGTAAACCACAGTATCCGGCTCCCAAAGAGGCCGCCAATAAACATTTTGCATCACCGCTTTCTCCCCATCACCCTCAGCAGGCCACTGAAAACTGACGATCGCAATATTGCTATATCCCACAATCTCATCACCCTCTTGCAGCCAGCGATTGCGCCACAACAGCGATATAAAATTCCACAACCTATGCAGGAATGACAATTGTTTATTTTTATGCGATCTATCTGACGCAGTTCCCTTTTCTAGCAGCAAAAATACCCGAGTTCTTTGCCGTTTAATCCAGTCAATCCGATAGCCCCAATCAGGCAGAGATTGTCTATTCCTGACAGCAGCCGCCAGAGCTTTCTTTCTGCCATCCCTCGAAATTTTCATTAATTCCAGCGGCTCATTCCATCCCAAACATTCGTGCGATCGCTCAGGAAACAGCGACTTAATCTTAGTATGAACTAAATGCGTTTTCCACTCCTCATTGATCAAAGCACTAGCAGTCAACTGCGCCAGCACAGAATATTGACAATTTGACCGATAATTCTCCCTCGTCAAAGGATCAATATTCGGTCGAGAATCGCCAAAATGACAATCAGACCAATAACTCAGTCGCACAGCAGCAGCATAGTGAATATCCCCCGTCAACACAATCACCCGATCGCGCTGCTTAAAAAACTCCGACAACAGCTTGACAAAAGCTAACTCATGAAAATTCCAAGCATCCCCCGCATCACTATTAAAAACCTTCCCCTGTTCCACATCCCACTTTTGCACCGCATCAATAATCCACAAACCCACCAAATTTGTCGGCACAACCACCAGCGTCGCCTCAATCTCAAACTCCCCAGTTTTATTCAGCAAATCAGTCTCCTTCAAAGGCTGCTGAATTTGTTCCTCAAAACCTTTGTGAGTCAAAAGCATCGGTGGATCGATCGCGCTTTTCACCGGATACCCCCGCCAACTCCGCGTATCCAGCACAATCACCTCGTGCTTAAAACTTCTCACAGTAAAATGCCAATTCAAAACCTCATTTACACCCTCGTCATCTCGATCCAAAATAAAAACATCTTCATCTAATTTCAACTTAGGCAAATGAGTTTTCGGATCGAGTCCAGGAATTCCCAAATACGAAGCCGCCTCCTCCCAAGCAGAAACATCATTCCCCGCCGAAGCAGACCATTTTTCAGCAGCCTTTAATAATTTATCTCCCGGTTTTTCCCGATCGAACTGTGCAGGCGTATTTCCCCAAGCCTGAAACACAGCGTAAGCCAGCAAAGCATTCTGCACCACCCGTCGGCCCAGCGGCTTTCCCAGCACCCGGTAACACCACTCTCGATTCAAATACAAATCGTCGCTAACATCATGATCATCGCAAATCATATAAGTAGGAATATTTGCTAGCGCCCTCCTCACCCTCCACAAATTGCGAGCAAAACCGTTAAGTTCAACAACTTCTCTATCCCAGACTTTTGCCTGCTTAGAATTGGGACAAATATCCTTACCCTTCGGAAAACTCGTGCACCAGAGTATCGGCGACCAAACTAACAAATACATCGCATAATATTCGCCCAAGCTAAACAAGTGACTTTTAGCATTGTCGGGTTTATTCACCAACATCGCCGTAAAGCCGCCAAAATCTCTGGCAATATCGCTGCGAGTCCCCGGCTGTAACTCAATTGGTTTTTTGGATTGATACTCAGCATCAGACGGTTTCTGAATTGGCGACTCTCTAAAAATTTCTCTCTCTTGGCCAACTGCATTTTCGTTTTCCGAATTTTTAGGTATACTGATACACAAATTCTTTTTAATTTGGGCATCATCCATCAGGGGTAGACTTTCTTCCCAGCCCAACAGGGTATCGCCAGCATCAGTCAAAGCCCACAGCATCGCATCGGCAACATCGTCGCCGTAAATTTGGTCGCCCGTTAAAAACAGTTGGTGGGGCCTGCTATTTGCCGTTCCTGCAAACTGTTCGATCGAATTATCCAAGATTGGCAGCGCATCTCTGCCGTCTCCGTGGGGCTTGCGACAAGAACCGTGAACGATACGCAAATAGTTTAAATCCTGCGGTGGCAGGGCAAAAGTGGGCAACCCGTGAGCGAAATAACTAATCGTCTCCGGCCCCAAAGCCGACAAATCAGGGGAGGCAGGCCACAGGCAAGAAATGAGATTTTCTTTCTCATTTTCTGGGACTGCAACCTCCGACGGCGACTCGCTACCCCCAGCAAACTTGATGTCATAAGCATAAATTTGCCCGGATGTCAATACATTGCTGTTAATTGGTTTAGCAGTCACCGCCGCTACGTGCAGGTATTTGCCGAGCTGCACGGTAGAGTTCGCACCTTGCAGTAAGGGTCGATCAACAATTTCGCCGGTTCCGCCCTCTGTCGAATAAACCTTGAGTTCGACTTGGCGGGGTGCTTTCAGAGCCAGCCAAACTGTCACGGCCCGACTTTCAGTCCGGCGCAAAATCGGGCCCGCAAGGATGAGCGGCAAGTGATGAATTCGATGACTTAAGGGCGTCCACGACATAGGATTTAAAAAATAAAAATTAAATAAGAGTGTTCTAGCAATCAGATTTTAGGCGATCGAGCATCTGTCACCCGCTTAATTAATGCTAAGTCTGCCAACCCAAGTCTCCAAAATTGTAACAACTCATTAAGTAAAATTAATAATCATGCTACAAGAAGAAAAATTACAACATTTCCGAGATTCAGCCCTGCAGTTGCCCGTAATTAAATCATCAGAACCAGCCGGACGGCCCAACAGCCGGCCCCTCTACTCGTCACCTTTAGATCAAGCGATCGACCGCCACCCCCTCACCGTCGCTCCAGAAACCCCGATCGCCCAAGTGTTGGCTCTCATGAACCCCATGCGTGTCTCCTGTCAGCTTTGTGGCGAAAAACAAAACGCTGTTGCTAGCGCAGCCAAGCGCAGTTGCGTCTTAGTCGTCGAAGATAATCGGCCGATCGGCATTTTTACAGAGCGGGATATCGTCAAGCTAACTACCGTAGCAGCTTGTGCGATCGGACTGACAATTGCTGAGGTAATGACTCGATCGCCCATTACCCTCAAACAATCCGAGTCTCAAGATATTTTCACAGCTATGTTCACGTTGCGCCAGCACCAGATCCGGCATTTGCCCGTAGTGGACGAGAACTCGCGACTTCTCGGCATCATCACCCGCGAAGCCATTCACGAAGCCCTGCAACCGATTAACTTGCTAACCAATTTGCGCTGTGCAGCAGATGTCATGACGTGCGAAGTCATTTCGGCCCCAACAACTGCCTCAGCCCTCGATTTAGCCCAGCTCATGGTCAAGCATCGAGTTAGTTCCGTCGTCATTGTCAAAGAGCAAACTCAGCATCCCGATCGGGCGATCGCACCAACACAAAATTATCAAATTCCGATCGGCATTGTCACCGAGCGCGACATCGTGCAGTTTCACGCCCTCGAACTCAACCTCTCGGAAATCCCAGCAGTAAGGGCCATGAGTGCGCCTTTATTTTGCATATCTCCCGCCGATTCCCTCTGGAGTGTCCACCAGTCCATGCAGCGCCACTGCGTCCGCCGTTTGGTAGTAGTTGGCAGCCAGGGAGAACTTTTGGGCGTTGTGTCTCAGACAAATTTGCCGCAAGTTTTTAACCAATCTGAAATGTATGGGACGATCGAGCTGTTGCAACAAGCAGTGGACGATCGAGCCACCCAATTGCAGAAAGCCAACGAACTTTTGCAGCAAGAAATTTTAGAACGGCAGCGGGCCCAAGAAGCCCTGCGCCAAGCTCACGACGACTTAAAAAAACAAGTTGAAGAACGCACCGCTCAACTTTTAGAATCAAATGAATTGTTGAGACGGGATATTATCAAGCGCCAGCGAGTCGAAGAAGTGCTGCGGCGAAAGCAAACTTGCTTGAAAAATCAAGCGCAGCAATTAGAGGAAACTGTGCGAAAGTTGCAGCAAACTCAAACTCAATTGGTGCAAACCGAAAAAATGTCTTCTTTGGGACAAATGATTGCCGGTATCGCTCACGAAATTAACAATCCTGTTAATTTTATCTACGGCAACCTTTCCCACGCCAGCCGCTACATCAAAGAATTGCTCCAACTTTTGGAACTTTACCAGCAGCACTATCCCGAACCAGTCTCGGAAATTCGGGAAGCAGCAGCAGAGATGGAAGTCGATTTTTTGGTAGAAGATTTATCTAAGATCGTGTCTTCTATGCAAGTAGGAACCGAGCGCATCCGCCAAATAGTTGTGTCGATGCGTAATTTTTCGCGATCGGATCAATCTAACATCAAGCTCGTTGACATTCACGAGGGACTCGAAACCACTTTGTTGATTTTGCAGCACCGGCTCAAAGCCCACGGCGCACATCCAACTATTCACATTATTAAAGAATACGGCAATTTGCCCCACATCGAGTGCTGTGCCGGTCAGATCAATCAGGTGTTCATGAATATTATCGGCAATGCTATTGATGCTTTGGATGAAGAAATCCAGAAAGGGGAATGGGCGACGAGAAATGCGAAAAATTCACCCCCGTCAAATCCTAATTCTCCATTGACTATTCCCACAATTACAATTCGTACTGAAGTTGTTGGCGGCGATTTTGTGGCGATCCGCATTTCCGACAACGGGCCGGGCATACCGGAAGAGATTCGCCGCCAATTATTTGACCCGTTTTTTACTACCAAACCAGTCGGCAAGGGCACTGGGTTGGGACTGTCGATTTCTTACCATTTAGTTGTCGAACAGCACGGGGGGCGGCTCGACTGCGTTTCGGAAGCTGGACGGGGCACTGAATTTGCGATCGAGATTCCGATCGTCAGTTGTCATTAGTCAGCAGTCATAGGATTTTAGATTTTAGATTTTAGATTGAACAATTTAAAGATGGGAAATGACTCATGAAGCTCGTGGTTTGGATCACGGGCCTACAGTTGCATTCTTTTTTTAACTGGTATCAGTAGTCATGGGGAAGACATCATATTGTCCCAATCCCCCACTCTCCCCATCCACTCTCCCTCTCCCCGACTCACTCCCCCCACTCCCCGACTCCCCACCATTTCCTAAAAATTCACAATTTTTTACAAAACACCAGAAACCCCAGCAAAATCAATCTTTGCCAATCTAAAATCTAAAATCTAAAATCTAAAATCCTATAACTTTGCCCTCCCCTGACCCAACTGATCCGAACTCACTTCGAGTTTTCCTCATCCACTAGCGCCTTTACGACCGTTTCAGTTACCCGCACAAGCCATCAACTGCCTGCATCCTAGCCCCAAAGCCAAAAGCCCAGATTGTTTGAGAAGTATTTTTTTTTTATTTTTGTACCTCTTTATATTAAGAAAGTATTCTAAAATCAATTTAAAAGCTAAAAAAAATATAAAAATAGATTTTTATATCAAAAAACCAGTTAAGATTCCCAAAGATGCAAAATAAACAAATTTACTAGCATTTTCATTTATACGCCCCCTTTCTTTTCATCGCAAGTTAGCTAATAATGCTTTCAACGAGGTGACTAAGGGCCGAGTCCAAAATTGGCCTAACCCAAAGACGGATACAAGCCCCAAACAAAAGTCGTCGAGATCGAAAATTTTAGTTAGAGAGAACCCCCAGATTCATCTGTGGAGTCCATTCTTTAATCTCAAATCTGAAATCTCAAATCGACTGACAGTAAGGGAATTGCAATTGGGCTATTGCAATTGGGCTATTGGAGTTGGGCGATCGAAAAAAAGCATGAAAATCCAGCCCTCATCGTTTTGATAGAAACCTATAGGAGAACAAAGAGTGAAACTCGCAGTTTACGGAAAAGGTGGAATTGGCAAATCGACAACAAGCTGCAACATCTCCGTTGCCCTAGCCAAGCGCGGCAAGAAAGTTTTGCAAATCGGTTGCGATCCAAAGCACGACAGCACATTTACCCTCACTGGCTTCTTGATCCCCACAATTATTGACACCCTTCAGCAAAAGGACTATCACTACGAAGACGTTTGGCCCGAAGATGTCATCTACAAAGGCTACGGCGGCGTTGACTGCGTAGAAGCAGGTGGCCCTCCCGCAGGAGCTGGCTGCGGCGGCTATGTAGTCGGCGAAACCGTCAAACTCCTCAAAGAACTCAATGCCTTCGACGAATACGACATCATCCTGTTCGACGTGCTCGGCGACGTAGTGTGCGGCGGTTTTGCAGCCCCCTTGAACTACGCCGATTACTGCATGATTGTTACCGACAACGGGTTCGACGCTTTATTTGCCGCCAACCGCATCGCCGCCTCAGTCCGCGAAAAAGCCCGCACTCACCCGTTGCGACTCGCCGGTTTAATTGGCAACCGCACCTCAAAGCGCGACTTGATCGACAAGTACATTGACTCTGTACCGATGCCGGTGCTGGAAGTGCTGCCCCTGATTGAAGACATTCGCGTTTCTCGCGTCAAAGGCAAAACATTGTTTGAGATGGCCGAAAGCGATCCTTCCCTCAACTACGTCTGCGATTACTACCTCAACATCGCTGACCAGATTTTGGCAATGCCCGAAGGAGTAGTGCCCAACGACACGCCCGATCGCGAATTATTCGCCTTACTTTCAGATTTTTATCTAAATCCAGTGCAACCGGTGGTCAAGAAGGAGGAAGATGAGCTAGACCTGATGATGGTTTAATAGGTCTAGCGATCAGGATGAGGATAAAGAGGTTATGGCTTTTTTTGATACTTTTTCAGTTGCTCTCAAACAGAAGTGGTTGGACTACTACCAGGTAAATCGGGCTTGGCTGCTCCTGCACATGACGGCTGACAACACGGTCGCCACACCCGACGGCGGGAAAAGGCCTGTTTCTTACCTCATCCTGGGAATTGCGGCTGCCCTGGAGCCGGAACTCCAGCAATTAATGCTGCCCTTCTCAAAACTCAAGCCGGATGCAGACAGCCTGATCGAGGTGTTGGGGCTAAATTTTGACCCGGACATCGCGCTGGGTATGCCCTCAAATATCGCGCCGCAGACGGCCGGTAAATCTCCAACACCCGCAGCAGCTCAAACTGCAACTACTGCACCCGCAGCCTCTCAAACTCCAACTACTGCACCCGCAGTCGCTCAAACTGCCACTGCTGCACCCGCAGCAGCTCAAACTGCCACTGCTGCACCCGCAGCCAAATCTAATAAATTGGGCGGTGCTGCCTTAGCAGCAGCCGGAGTAGTCGCCGGAGCCGCCGGAGTCGCTGGTCTGGCTGCTGCTGCGTCAGCACTGAGCGCCGAGGAGGAATCCTTGGATGAGTTTGAGGAAGAAGCGGTCTCCGACTTCGATATGGACGATGACGAGGAAGAAGCGGTCTCCGACTTCGACATGGACGATGACGAGGAAGAAGCGGTCTCCGACTTCGACATGGACGATGATGAGGAAGAAGCCTCGGCTTTGGACGGTCTAGGTCTCGAAGACGATGAGGAAGACGCCGTATCTGACTTCGATATGGGCGACGATGAGGAAGACGCCGTATCTGACTTTGATATGGGCGACGATGAGGAAGACGCCGTATCTGACTTTGATATGGGTGATGACGAGGAAGAAGAAGCCTTAGCTTTGGGCGGTCTCGACCTCGGCGATGATGACGAGGAAGAAGAAGCCTTAGCTTTGGGCGGTCTCGGCCTCGGCGATGATGACGAGGAAGAAGAAGCCTTGGCTTTGGACGGTCTCGACCTCGGCGATGACGAGGAAGAAGCCTCACAATTTGGGACTTTGACCTCTGGGGATCTCGAATCGGGAATATCCGATCCGTTTGGCGAAGAAGATGCAGAGTTTGTCGCGGAAGAAATACCTGATCCGTTTGGGAAAGCGACCTCAGATGACCTAGACATGGATCTGGGTGACTTGGACGATGACGGTATTGACGATTTCTCTGTATCTGATGACGATGACCTCGATGATCTCGGACTCGACGATCTGGGGGAAGCAACTACCGGAGATCCCGATGAAGATGATTTAGATGCTCTAGGTCTCGGCGATTTGGATTCCGATGATGACGATGAAGAAATTTCGGGTTTTTTGTCTGATTTTAAGTGAGGTTGTTGCGATCGCCCGCATCTCTTCTAGTCTTGAAGTTTGCCGCTCTATTGGTGAGTTGTGAGTTGCGAGTTGTTAATTTTTAATTAGCTCCAACTCACAACTGCCAAAAGGCTTTTTGCCGCGAGCGAGTTGAAGAAAACTAAATCCCTGCTGTGAGGGATTATAAGCCCTCGCGCAGAATTTTTTAGCTCAAATTTTGGATGCTGCGGCTGCGGAAATATTGAGTTTGTTGCATCTATTTTTCAGAGGAATTAGCCCAAAATCAGGTATTTCTATTTATTGTTCGCTGTGCGTCGCGATCGCAAAAAACAGATTTTTTTTCCCCTCCTGTGCCTGTTCGCGTTTGAGAGGAAAAACAACCTATTTCTATAGTCCGCGAGAGCAGTGAGGCGATCGCAAAAAACAGGTATTTCCTCGCTTAGCGAGCCTGTCCTGTTCCAGACTAAAAACAATTTAAAGGGAGAAGATTTGAGATATGACTGCTATTACTACTAATGAACCGGAAGCTTTAAACTTTGAATGCGAAACAGGCAATTATCACACATTTTGTCCGATTAGCTGCGTAGCTTGGCTTTATCAAAAAATTGAAGACAGCTTTTTCCTAGTCATCGGTACCAAGACTTGCGGCT
>Ga0335395_10001903_pt1 | contig 12986 bp, 13 predicted proteins | sample MAT02_FD_205744 | JGI IMG/M metagenome (GOLD analysis project Ga0335395, IMG submission 205744) | Freshwater microbial communities from Lake Fryxell liftoff mats and glacier meltwater in Antarctica - MAT-02 (spades assembly) (version 2) ...
TTCGATTTGCCGCACTCTGAGCGGGGACTCGCGTCACGCTCGGCTCGTGTCCTCCAGCCCTCGAGCCCCGGTCCCAGCCCGACCCGAAACGCGGTCAACCTCCGCGCTCAATCCGACCCGACACAACGCATTTGACGTTGTCGACGCGCAACTGGATGTACTTCCAGTCGCCCGTGCCCCATGTGATCTCGGGCTTAGTCTCCGTGCCCGTGCCCGTGCCCTTGCCCTGCTTGTTGCGGAGCAGCTCAGCCAGGGACACCGACGCGTCGAGCCCCTTGACCCGGCGGGTCATAGGCGCGCCAGAGGAGAGAGCCCGCGCCCGCTCGCCGGTGTGGCCGCCGGTCTGGGCGACGCGCTCAAGGTGACCGCGGATAGACCGGTCCATGAGCTCGTGCTGTCGGTCCTGCGATGCCGGTAGGGCGGCGACCGCCGCGGCAACCCTGCCGGTCCGGTGGAGGAGTTGCTCTGCGATCGATACGGCGGCGGCACCCTCGATCTTGCGGGCCAGGTCCTGGATTCGTTCGTTCATCTTATGCTGTGTATTCGCCATGATCTTGGTCTCCTGGCCGCGGATGTGCGCATGAGGTCGCGGCCGGTCGCTGTGGTGTTTTGCGGCCTGGACGCGTAATCGCGTCCGGGCTGCACCCGCTACGTGGACTGCCGCGGCGGGTCGATTAAAGAATTCGTCCGGCCTGCCCATCGGGGGAGCACGAGCGAGCAAGGAGCGACGTCATGGCGACTCAGCCACTGCTCGACCTGGGCGATATCCCCGGTCATCCCGGGACAGCCTCGGTAACTGTCAACAGCTTTGAGACGAGGTTCTGCGTGAGCATGGTCTTGCTGCCGACGCCGTTGGGGCCGAGGAACACGACGTTGGTCGTATCGCGCAGGAAATGCAGATCGAAGAGTTCATCGACGAGGGCCCGGTCGATCGCCTTGGGGTGCTTCCAGTCGAAGTCGACCAGCGGCTTCATCGCCGTCAGCTTGGCGGCGAGCAGTCGGCGCTCGAGGCTGCGACGTTGGCGTTCGGTCTGCTCGATATCGAGGACGACGGGCAGCCACGGCTCTTGGGCGACCTCGTCCCAGCGCGCGAGCAGGCCGTGAAGGCCGAGCGCGGCGGCGCTGCCTCGTAGATCGGGGTCATTCGTGGGTCTCATCGTCGTTCTCCGGGGGTAACTGCAATTGATCGTAGAGGCCCAGCGCGTGCCGACGCACGACTAGGTCGCGCAGCCGCGGGTCGACGGGCACGATCTCCCGGCGGGTGCCGACCTGGACCCGAGCGCCGGACACGACCGGGTGATGCGGCACCTCGCCCATGCTGTCGAGGTGCTCGGCCACCGGGTGCTGCTCGGGGAGGCGGGCCAGTGACCCCGATCGACCGTCGCACCGCCCTCCGCGCGGAGATCGAGCGAGACCACCGTTTCGTGACCGCTACCCTCGTCGGCGCGCTCCAGCGGGGCGCGAGCCCTAAACGAGCCCCCACGGCTGCCAACGAGCCGCCAATGGGCAACACGGCGACGACGACAGCCGCGGCGGCCGCTGCCGCGGGTGTCACCGTGGCCGCCGGCCGGTGGCTCTCCGATGCAGCATTCACCCGCCTGACCGAGGAGGCGGCAGCGGCCAAGGTGCGGATCGCCGAGGAGCAGCACCGAACCGCCATGGTCCGTCAGGAAATGGAACACGAGCGACAGCTCGCCGCGCAGCGAGCCGCCGAGCAGACCGCGCTCGCACGGGTAGCCGATAGCGAGGCCGCGTTTAGCAGCGCTGTCGTGCTCGGTGGGTCAGCCACCGCGGCCGTTGTCAGCGGGTCGACGGCGCTCACGTTCGTCGCCCCGGAGGACCGGCGTACTCTGAAGGTGCTTCGAGTTCGTCAGCGTGACTTCTTCGCCCAGCCCGCGGCCGCTGAGTTGCCCGAACCGACGGCGCCGTCCACCGAGGCGCACGTCGAGGTCCAGGAATTCGAGCGCCAGCTTCACCTGGCCGTCGAACAGCGGGACGACCTCGCCGACCAGGTCGAGCGCCTCTGCGCTGAACTCCGGGTCGAGCGCTCCGAGCGGATCAACGAGCTCGCCGAGGTTCGTCATCGGCACATGCAGGAGGTGGTCGAGCTCCGCCGTCACTTCCAGGCCGAGCAGATGAAGACCCTCGAGGACGCGCAAGCCCGCGACGAGAAGGCCAGCATGGTCCTGGGCGCCGCTGTGGCGGAGCTGAACCGCCGCGACCAGGCCGGCGCCCAGTAGGGATCCCGTGACGGGCGAGGGCCCCGTCCAGTCGCGACACCCGCGGGGGACCCCGCGGCCGACGACAGCAGGCCGCCCTCGTGGGGTGAGACGGCGGCTGGCATCGCTGCCGGCATCGGGGGCCTCGCGCTCGGCACCTGGCTCCTCGGCTCCAAACGGAGCTGAGCGACGCGCTTACGGTCGCCCGGCTGTGCGAAGTAGGATACGGCATGCGCGTCTACCCGCCGATCCCCGAGGCCAGTAGCATCACGGAGCAGGCCGCACTGGCGCGCTCGGCCGGGTTCGCCATCCTACGCGGTGGCGACGCAGAGGCGCTCGACCACACGCTGCGCGCGCTCGGAGACGTGCTGCACATCGAGGAGGTCGAGACACGGGCCGACAGCCGCGCGCTCGTCACCTCGGACCGAGCGCTGCCCCCTCATACAGATCATCACCGAGCCCGCTGGATCGTGTGGGTCTGCTCGCACCAGGCCGATCGCGGCGGCGACAGCCTCGTGGTCGACGGCCTCGAGGTGCCGACCGAGGCGATCAGTTACCCCGGACCATCACACCACGGTCTCGCGGCCGAGCATCCACCCCGCCGGACACACCGCGTCCGGGTCGGGCGCGCGTGAACGGACCTCTGTTATGGGCGACTCGCAAGTTCCAGCTTTTCGAGAGAGAGATTGAGGCCAGCGGCCCAGAGGGTCGTCTTCCAATAATTCCTGCCTTCGCTCGTTAAGCAAGTACCGTGCTCGGTCTGAAGCGTCTGCCTAACGTCGTCCATCGTCCAAGCAACTATCTTCCTTTGCGCCTTGGCGTACTTCATCCGGCGCGACCAGAGAGCGGGTCCCAGCAGACGGAGATTGCCGTTTGATGTGTATGACGAGATCCAGCCTGCTTCCGCCCCCGAGTCGGGGAGGCGCGCAGGGTGGGCGGGCCACCACCGGCCTTCGTCGCCCTCACGTTCGCGAACCGCTACCGGATTGAGGAAGCCCGGTCGACGATTCACACCTTCGGCCGCGGCCGGCTACGCGGCGGCTGCCGGGCCATCCGCAGGTTGACGACCTTGTTGAGCAGGTCGAACCAGAACGGCGCCCCGAGCGACACCGCGCAGATCGTCGCCAGCAGCCCGAGGATCTTCTCGACAACCCGTCCCGTGTTCCACGGGTTCTTGGCTACCGCCTCCGTATCCTCTGGCTTCACCACCGCCGGGCAGAACGTGCGGAACGGTGGCTCGAGCGCCCCGCCCGGCGTGCAGTCCCAGCCGATCGGCAGCTTGAGCTCGGCGATCTGCGCCTGCGCGTTGTCGAAGCGGAGCTTCGCCGCCTCGAGCCGAGCTACTTGCGCTTGCACATCCGGTCCCACCTCCGCCTTCACCTCCTCGCCCTCGGCGACCAGCGACGCCTCCGCCACGCGCACCACCGCCGTCCGCAGCCCCTCGTCCTGGACCATGCTGCGGGCGATCATCGCCGTGTCGGCGTTCGTCATCACCACCACCGCCACCGCCGTAGCGATCACCAGCCGCTGCGCGTGGCGCTTGTACCACCCGGACACCTGCTCCATCGACCGGTCGAACCATCCCTCGATGCGGTCCTTCACGTCCTGGTAATCAACGACCGTCTCGTCGAGGATGCAGCGCAGCTGCTCGCGGAGCTTCGGGTTGTCGACGATCTCTTCTACGCGGCGGCGCACGCCGGCAAGGGCCGGGCTGAGAAGGTCGGCGAGCGCCTCGGTCGCCGCCGCGACCGCCCGCTTGCCGAGGTCGTCGTTCGGGTTGAAGGCCGCGACGCTGGCCTTGAGGCGGTGGACCTCCGCGTCGCAGGCGAACCGGAAGTCGTGAACCAACTGGTCGCACATTGCCGCCCAGTGGACCTTCGCCGCATCTTGCAGCGAGTCACCGTCGCGGCGGAGCTTGGCGATCGTCGTTCGCGTCAGCGCGTCGGCCTGGATTTTGTCGATGATCGCCGCGGCCTCGTGGTGCTCCGCCTTGAGCTTCGTCAGCTCGGCCTTCAGGTACGCGCGCGCCCGCCCCTCGGCCGCGGCGATCATCTTATCCGCCTCCGCGAGTAGCCCCTGCAGCTGCGCTCCTGCGCGCTCGCCGAGCTTGTCGGTCAGCGCCTCGAGCTTGCGGACCGCCGCGCGGTAGGCCTCGTCGATCGCGCTCTCGAGGTTGGTCTGGCGGACGATTGACAGCAGCACCGCCGAAAACGTTTCCTTCGAGATGTACGCTGGCAGGTGCTTGCCCATCTTGTTCGCATCGACGAGCGCGTGTTGATAGAAGTCCTGCAGCTCGCGGCTCTCCGGCAGGCGGATCCGCGGCCACCACCACGTCAGCTTCCACAGCAGCCAGCGCCAGCCCTGGGGCGGCTTCGGGTCGGGCGCACCGAGCAGTTTGCCGATCCCCGCCTTGAGGGTGACTGCGCGGAGGTCGAGCGCCGCCGCGACCATCTCGCTGACCGCCGAGCACAGCAGGCTGAACAGCAAATAGATGAATATCAGGCCAGTGGCGATGTCGACGATCATCGTCCTCGAGCCTAAGACATTTCGCCGGACACTGAAAGCGCTCACGGCGCTCAGCCCGCGAGCCCCGTTGTGACCCCGTCGACCCACGCGACAAACGGGCTCGCCGGCGCCCCGCCAGGACCCGCTGTCGCGGCACACCTACCTGTTCTTCAACCGCGGCGCACTGTCGTGAAGACACGCTATTGGGACCGCAGCGGTTACGGTCTGTGGGCCAGGAGAGTCGCGTAAGCACTGTACCTTCTCCAGCGCCTGCACCAACGCCGACGTCCTCACCGCGGCCCACAACTGCCACACCGCCCCTCAGCACGATTTCGACGCGGCGCGCGTCTCTCGCCGGCTCGTCGCCCTTCACCATGACACGGCGGGAGACGCGAGGTCGCGGCACGAACGCGTGATCCGGGGGTCGGTACTGACCGCGATCTGGGGTCCGTGCCGACCGGCTGCTTGCCCGTTCCTTGACAGTGAGCAGTCGTGCGGTGCTCACATCCAGTCGAGCGAGTGCAAGAAGATCGAGCGCTGGGCGAGTAGGTCGACCGACAGGATGAGCGCGTACTGCCATCCGTCCTTCGGGTCGACCTGGCCCGTTAAGCGCGGGGTGACCCGGAGCAGGCCCTTGTACTCGATGTTCTTCAGGTCCTTCTTAGGGTTTGCGCGGAGTAGGTTGAAATAGAGAGGCACCTCGAGCGACAGGGCGCTGGCGATCTCGGTCGGCTGGATGATGGCGTCGAATCGGAGGCCCGCGCTGATGCGCCACCAGCCGGTGTTTGACTCGAGACCTCCGGCCCACAGCCCGAGGGCGAGGCGGTGAGCCGGACGGGGGCGGCCCAACGGTGCCTCGCTGCAGATCTGTCCGGGGCCGGAGGCGTCGCTGCCGACGATCTTGGGACGCCCGTTGCCGACGCCTTCGCACCATTTGGCCAAAAGCTCACTCGGCGTGCGGCCGTAGCTGTGTCCGGCCATCACCTCAAGGAAGGCGGTCGCGGGCTTCGCCTTCACCTGAGACCAAATCCGTGCGTAGCTGAAGGCGGCTTTGGAGGTGAACGACGCCCGCTTGACTTCGGCGAGCGGCGGCGAATCGACGCCGTCGACGACGCCGGTGCCCTGGACGAACTTCTGGTTGCGCGCGCCGACCTGGGCGCCGAACGACAGGTAATGCGGCGCGAAATTGGCGGTGACCATCACCTCCTGGTCCTCGGCCTCCTGGTATGACTTGAGCCCGGCTGCGCAGAGCTTGCTCGTATCGATCTGATCTGTTTTCTTCCTCAGCTCATCGTCGCTGGGTAGGGCGGCCTTGATCTTCTCGAGCTTGGCGCTCAAGGTGACGAGTGTGTCGCGCGCGGTGCCCAAAGTCGCCCGTAGCTCGGGGAGCTCCGTCCGTGCTGTTCGTGCCTCCGAGCCGTCGAAGTCGAGCAGCTGCGCTCGCGCGACGTCGAGACCCGCTCGCTCGACCGCGTTCTCGGCCTCGACGACCCGGGCGAGCACCTCGGGCTCGCGGCGAGCGAACGCTGGGTTCTCTCGCGCGGTCAGGAGTACCCGCCGCGCGTCGAGTTCCCGTCGTCGGAGCCGGTCGAGCTCCGCGTCGAGCTGCCCACGGAGGAGCGTCTCCCTGGCCAGCGCCGTGGCGATTGCCTTCTCGATCTCCGCGATCTCCTTCTCTATTTTCTTGATTCTGCTCGTGCCGGCCACCACTTCCGGCGCGATCTTGAGCAGAGCGGGACACTTCTTGTCGGAGCTGTCGGGTTTGCAGACCTCGATGCACTGTTTGAACGCGGCGAGCATCCATTCGGAGGTCTTCGAGTCGTCGACGTCGCGGGTCACGCCCCAGATGAAGGCTGTCTGCACCCCGAGCGAGACGTCCGCGACTTCGACCTTCTTGCGGGACAGCTCGACGAGGTTGACGCTGCCGGAGCTCAGGGCGGCGGACAGGAACGGCGAGACGAGGGCCGACGTCGTGCCCTTCGCGCGCGCGAAGACGACGCCGACCTTCAGCTCTCCCTTTGGCTCGGTGCTGCCCTTGAGCTGCACCGTCGGGAGTACCGGCGCGGCCATGGCCCATTTTGATGTGGCATTGCTTGGCTCGTCCGCGGTGGCGAATGTCAGGAGCATGTATAGTGCCGTCGTCATGGTTAGGGCACCTTGAAAGCGGCCACACGACCGGTCAATGTCTCGATGGTGAACGACTCGGGGTCGACGGTCAGCGAGGTCCACTCAGCGCCGTGTTTCCTATCGACCTCGACCTCGACCACGAACTCGCCGGAGTTGCGCTTGATCTCGAAGCGGAAGTAGTATATTCCCGGCTCGAGTTCGCGTTCGAATTTCTGGCCGGGTTGGAGGCGAACAGGAGCAAGCACCGCATCGGTGGCGTCCTTGAGCTTGCCGGACACGAGAAGGTGTATGCTGTCATCTTTGCTACGTATCGTTATCTTTATCAATGCCATGGATTCACTGAGTCTTCTCGCGGTCGATACGCGACCTGGTTAGTAGCGGATGGGCCCGGGGAGGTCCCTAATCTGGTCTAGGCGATCGACCGGCTCACGCGGTCGCTCCGGCCGCGAAGGCTCCGGCCGCGAGGGCTCCGGCCGCGAGTCACTAGGTCGCGGCCGGTCCGGCACATCCCGCGGCGTCGCATCTCGCGGCATATCGATCCGGTCAGCGCCGTCTCGCCGCGAGTCCCGGTTGCTGTCGAACGGCCGGTTCGGCGGGCGCACGGACGCCGGTGCGCTCGGGGCCGCCCCGCGGGCGAGCACGGGCGGGAGGGGCAGCACGAGATAGCGCTCCGCCAGATCGGCCTCGCCGCGCGGAACCAGGTTGAAAACCGGGTCGCTTGCAGCGCCTAGGAGCGTCGCGGTCGCCGGCTCATCCGAGAAGCACCTGTCGAGCACGGTGAACAGCGCCTGGGTGAAGGCGACCTGCCGGGTCAGCAGCAGCAGGCCGGTGAGCAGCGGGGTGGTGGCCAATAGCGCGGTCCGGGCGATGCCGTTGAACGCGAGCTCTCCGACCGCAGCCGCGCAGGCGTACGACGGGCTCGACAGCGCCGACAGCACGGAGGGGACCCGCTCGGCGAGCACGAGCGTCGCCTGCGAGGGGGACGCCGCGGGCCCGAGGGCGACCAGGTCGACTGCGGTCTTGATCGGCACCGCCATCATCTTGATGGCGACCGCGGAGCTGCTCGCGTCGTCAAGGAAGTTGGCGCCGATGCCGGTCGCGGTCGTCGCTAACTGCAACCAGTCTGTCCGGATGTCCCGCGCCATGGTACACTACCCACCGATCCGCCGGCCGACGACGGTCAGCTCAAGCACAACATCATCGATCACAGCGCGCGTCGTCGGCTTGACGCTCCTCGCACTCTGCTTGTTGATGCGGGCAGTGTACCGGCCGATCGGCGAGGCGTTGACGGCGCGCTCGTTCGTCCCCTGGACGAACGGCTCGCCGTCGTTGGTCCGGACGCCGCCAAGGAGCACCTCCCCGACCCGCTGGTGCGACCCGGCAAGGTGCTCCTGAGCCGGCAGCTCCAGTTGTACGATGAACGAGGCGAGCCGTTTCTCTTCGTCCGCGGCCGTGACAAAAGCGAGGCCGATTCGCTGGAGGCGCACGAACGTCAGGTCGAAGGCCTCGAACAGCGAGCCCGGGACCTCGAAGGTGAGGACCCCGTTCGTCACGCCCTCTTTGAATTTGGGGTCGTCGGCGAGGATCCGCTGGATCCCGGCGTCGTCCCACGGCTGGCGCAGCGAGACCCGCAGCGTCGTGCTAACGTCGCGGGCGGTCTCGACGCGCAGCTTCTCGATCGCCTGTCGGCACCACGCGACCAGGACGTCCAGCGCCCCCAGGTCGAGCTCCCCCGCCCTCGTGGGAAACCGCGGCATCTGCGGGTCGTCGGCCGCCAGCCGGAACACTCGGCGGAGCCCGTCGTCCGCCGCGCGCAGAAGGTGAAACGCCTCGAAGAGGTCCGCGATGAACGCGCGCTGCAGCCGCTCGAGCCGCTGGATCAGGTTGTACCCGCTGCCGTGCTCGCGGAATCGCGACAGCAGCCGCTCCTGGTGCTCGTCGATCGCCGCCAGGTTGCGCGCCGTCAGCCCCTCGACCGCCTCCTGAACGGCGGCCGAGTGAGACTCGGTCGCCAGGTCGCGCTCGATCGCCGCGAGCACGACCGCGAGCGCCGCGCGCACGGCCGGGAGCGGGAGTCCCGAGCCCCCGTCCGCGGTGGGCAGCGCCTCCAACCCGCCCTCGGCGCACCGCTTCATCTCCTGCAGTCCGACGAGGCGGGCCGCCTGCTGCGCGCCGACGGCGCTGCGGATGCGCTGCATCTCCGCCCTGAGCTCGGGGGACTGCAGGCTGCGATGCAGCTCGACCTGGCTCAGGAACGTGACGATCGACGCCTCGATGTCCTGGGCGGTGCGGCGGGTCGCCAGGCACTCGTTGAGCAGGTTGGAGGCGCGCTGCAGGTGCTGGTCGTACTGAAGTGGGTGGAGGTAGACCGGCTCCGGCGACCGCAGCAGCCCGTCGCCGAGGCCGACGTCCATCGGTGTGAACGCGAGCGAGGCCTGCGTCCGCGCCGCTGTCGCCTGGAAGGTGACGGCGTAACTGGTGTTCAGTCGCGCATCGAGCTCGTGCAGCAGCTTTCTCATCGGTTCACGCGGGTGGTAAGCGGGGCGGCGGGGATGGGGCTGGCGGGGGCTTCTGGCGACCGACAACGTGGAGCTCGAGCACCACGTCCTCGATCGCTACGCGGCCGACCGGGTTGACGGCGCGCGCGTTGTGCATGTTGATCCGCAGCGAGTACTTGCCGACGGGCGAGATATTGAGGATGTCGTCGTCCTCGTGCTGTGCGAACGGGGCGCCGTCGTTCGTCGGGACGCAGCCGAGGAGGGCGGCGCCGACCTCTTGACGCGGGCCGGCGAGATACTCCTGGCGCGGCAGCTTGACGCGGGCGATGAACGAGCCGAGCCGCTTCTCGGACTCGTTGTTGCAGACGAACGCGAGGCCGAACCGCTGCAGGCGGACTCGGTCGAGGCCCAGCGTCGAGAACAACGCCTCCGGCAGTTCGAACGCGAGGACGCCGGTGGCCATGCTCGCGCGGAACTTGGCCTCGTCGGCGAGGATCCGCTGGTCGCCGGCGCTGTCCCACGACTGGCGCAGCGAGATCCGGAGCGTTGTGCGCACGTCGTAGGCGGTCTCGACGCGCAGCTTCTCGGTCGCCTGACGGCACCACGCGACCAGGGTATCCAGGGCCCCCTGGTCGAGCTCCTCCTTCGCAGGGAATCGCGGCATCTGCGGGTCCTCGGCCGTCAGGCGGAACACCCGACGGAGCCCGTCGTCCGCCACGCGCAACAGGTGAAACGCCTCAAGGACGTCCTCAAGGAACGCGCGCTGCAGCCTCTCGAGCCGCTGGATCAGGTTGTACCCGCTGCCGTGCTCGCGGAACCGCGACAGCAGCCGCTCCTGGTGCTCGTCGACTGCCGCTAGGTTGCGCGCCGTCAGCCCCTCGATCGCCTCCTGCACTGCACCCGAGCCCGACTCCATGGCCAGGTCGCGCTTAATCGCCGCGAGCAGGACCGTGAGCGCCGCACGCACCGCTGGGTGTGGCGTGTCCGTCACGGATAGAGCCTCCAGCCCCTCCACGGCGCGCAACTTCATCTGCTGCAGCCCGGCGATGCGGGCCGCCTGCTGTTCGCTGACAGCGCTACGCATGCGCTGCGCCTCGGCCGTGATCTCGGCGGACTGCAGGCCGCGATGTAACTCCATCTGGCTCAGGAACGTAACGATGGCCGCCTCGATGTCCTGGGCTACGCGGCGGGTCGCCAGGCAGACGTCGAGCAGCCGCTCCGCGCCTCGCAGGTGCTGGTCGTAGCGCAGCGGATGGAAATAGACCGGCACCGGAGCGGCGAGCAGCGCCTCGCCGAGGTTGAGGTCCAGCGGCGCGAAGCCGAGTTCGCCGCGCGCGCGGGCGGCTGTCCCGGGGAATAGGCGGGCATAATCCGTACCGAAGCGTCCATCGAGATCGCGGAGTAGGCTCAAGGAAACCCCACGGTCAGAGTCGACCGCATAGCTTTGAAAGTCAAGCGATGCGGCCCTTAGACCCTCGCTCGCGTACCGGATGGGGCAGCCCGCGCGCCAGATCGCGCGAGATTTGGATTCTTTACCCCGTTCCCTGACACGGGTGGTCCGGCACACGGCACACCGCCCGGCCGCGTCGCACGTGCCCGGCGGTCGCGGTTCCTTCGCTCCCATCTGGGGTTACCACGGGGCGTGACCAACGGTGTACGGTGATGCTTCGGATATGACTCCCATTGATCCCACGACGCATTCGCACCCGATCGCCGATCCGTTCGCCGTTTTCCACGAGATCCAGCGCCGGGCCGCAGGCGCGGATCCCGAGGACGGCGCCTCAACTCGGGCGAGCACGTGCTTGTCGGGCCCGCTCAGTCGAGCATTCTCTTCACACGGGACCGTCAGCGTTCCGGCTTGCGGACACTGTTCACCGCGAAAATTCAGTTGAACCAAAATCTTTGACCGAGAAGTCATGGAACGTGCTAGGGTCCCAGGCTGGACTCAGTCGCCATGACCCCCCCGCGTGAAACCCCACCGCCGGAAGCGCCTCTGCAAGAGGCCCCTAAAGTCGACAAGCCTCGACGAATCAAACGCGAACCCCCTCCAGGCACCAACATAGCGCCATCTAAGACAGTAGATCCGGCGCTTGCGCAGCGTGCCAGGATTGTTCAAGATTTACTAAGAACGTTCATGCTCGAGCGAACGGTTTATCTCGCAACCACCGTTTTGATGTTGATCGCCGAGGCATATCTTGTCATTTCTCTTCTCAAGGACGCGAAGGTAGACGTACTTGAACTATTATCAATGATTGGCCCCACAGGGTTCACAGTCCTCTCGACGGCACGTCTGCTTACCATGTTCGATAAGGCGACTAACATGATCCTTGGCGTGGAGAAGGTACAATGATGAGGCCCAGATTTCCTCTGCTGGTTGCCGGCGGTATATTGCTTTCGGCCATCGGGTACCTTGCGATCCTGCTCATGCTCTCAAGAGCAAGGGACACGCTCGAAAACCTTGAAGCCGAGGTTGAAGGCCTGAGAACAACCAAGAGCGTACTTGAAGAGTCGAAGAGAGGACTCGAGGAGCAAATTGGTGGGCTGAGGGATGAGGAAACCCGTCTTCTTGACAAACTTGAAAAAACTGAGACGAAAATTGAGGCGGCAAATTCCGAGCTCGACAGTGTTTATGACCAATTGTCAAGTCTTAAGCCATTTCTTGAGAATCAAAGAGTGAGCCCGGAGGTCATTGAGGCCATTCTGGCTCGCCTGCCAACGAGAAATTCTGCTACTCACGTGCAACAACGCGGGTTGTCCTTGTCCCGAGACCAAGTCGAACAACTGCTGAAGTTTCTACCGAGGGATCTATCAGGTCCTACGTGTGCAAAGGTCCTTTCTCAATCGCTTCCCGGAGATGTTTGGGCTACGTTGTTGCTCGCTGGAAGCGTGATCGCTGCTGAAACCAAGACCCCTGATGAGAGTAAGATTAAAATGCAGCTTGTCTCCGAAACGGAGGAAACACTGAAGGCGGCACTCAAGACGCTCGACACCCGCGAAGGGAATCTTGCAAAACTTCAGAAGGTCAAGATTTTGGGTCACTTGGGGCAGCTCACTTTGTATCGAGCCCAAAATTCGGTGGACGACAAGGAAAGGTTTGCCAACTTGGCGGTTGGATGGTTTGAAGATGCCCTGTCGTTAAGTGCTATAAACTCTCAGTACTGGACCGATTGGTATGAGGGGGCGATCGATGCGCTAGGTCTCATCGACGCCGAAGCATCCGGCCGCACTCGACGTGTGGATTTCGCATGTTCACCCAAATGGTACGGCCGCTCGGTGCAGCGTGTTTATCGATTCTGTGTGCAAATTCAAAGACAATACGGCGAAGCGGCAAACGTTCGGGGCGATAAGAGTGAAGCTCGTACTATGTTCTGCGGTGCGGCTCGTTCGATTGCGCTTATTCCCGACGGAAAAATTGAAGGTATCGACCTCCCCGAAAAGCGGGCCTACTACCAGTCCTGGTGCGACCGCCTCTCACGCTGAGCGGGTTCTTGGCTCAACAGGTATGGGCGCCCTAGTACTGCCGGCCTGAAGTCCTTCCAGGGTTCTCAAGCACGCGCAATGAGCGTCCAGCCGAAGTCCCCGATCAGCGCCTCGACGATGGCGTCACGTGAGCCGCAGAGGGGTGTTTGCTCCCAGC
>Ga0335395_10001904_pt1 | contig 12985 bp, 10 predicted proteins | sample MAT02_FD_205744 | JGI IMG/M metagenome (GOLD analysis project Ga0335395, IMG submission 205744) | Freshwater microbial communities from Lake Fryxell liftoff mats and glacier meltwater in Antarctica - MAT-02 (spades assembly) (version 2) ...
CCCGCAAACCATAGGTAGAAAAGCCGAAGCCTTTGGCAATCTCGCCGGCCTTGGCCTTGAACCGCTCAATGGCCATGGACTGTGCCTCCACCTCGACCCGGGTTTGCGTCGCGCGGCTCAGGCTGAACTGCGCGCCGCCAATGGTCAAGGACGGGATGCTGCCGGCAAGCGCCGCGATCCGGGTGAAATCGCGACCCTGCAACACCAGTTCTGCGCTGCCTTGCCAACCCGAGATACGACCTTCACGGTTGTAGCGCGGTGCCAGGCGGAAGTTTCCCGTATGCACCTCGAGGTCTCCGACCTGGGCCCGTTGCCGCGCAAGCGCCAGGGCTGCGTCCAGCGCCTGTTTGAGTTGGGCCTGCACCGCGTCAGCGTCCGCACCATCGCGGCTGGTGGACAGGGTCAGCGTCAGCCAGTCCTGCGGCACCTCGACATACGCGCTGGCAGACAGTTGCACGACGTTGTGCGGAACTGGCAAAACCGTGCCCACGCTCTGGGCTTGCACCCACGCACCGGCCAATGCAAGGCCGCCGGCGGCAAACACACGAACACACAATTTCACCATTGTTGTTTCCTGTCGATTTTCATCGGGGTTACGCGTCGAGCATGCAGGTGACTGCCGGCTCCAGCCATCGGCACACTGCGGGGTTCGCCTGGGGTTCGCCTGGGGTTCGGCCCTGCGGATCACGGCCGCGGCGCTGGCGGCGCTGGACGCGGCGCGGGCTGGTAGGTCCGCAATTGCTCGCGCATCTCGGCTCGGTCCTTGACGCTCATGTGATGACCGGTTGGTGTGGCATCGGAGGCTTGCATCACCGGCACGCCGCTGCGACTGGCCGAGGATACTGCCGCACGCAGCTCCAGTCGCTTTTGCTGCCGATTCACCTGCATGTCGGAATGGAGGTCCGGCGACGGTGTGGCATCCTGTGCCAGGGCCGCCACCGCTGTGCACAACGACAACATCAAGATCACGCTTTTGTCCATGTCACGAGAATAACCGGTTGCAACCGGGTAATGCCCGCACTGTGGCGACATTGAAATGTACCGGCGCCGCCAGAGTTGTAACAGTGTGTCAGAGATCGACCGGTTGACCCCGTCCATCGCAGTCCAAGCCCTCAGAATGGGCGCTGTTACAAATTTCAGGAGGTCCCATGGCGCAAGCAACCGGCCGCAGCGACAAGATTCTGGTGGTCGATGACGACAGTCGCATCCGCGATCTGCTGCGGCGTTACCTCAGCCAGGAAGGGTTCGAAGTGTTTCAGGCTGAGGACGGCAAGGCACTGAGCCGCATCTTGTTGCGTGAAACAGTGGACTTGATCGTGCTCGACCTGATGTTGCCCGGAGAAGACGGCCTGTCGATCTGTCGCAGGCTTCGTGCCGCAAACGATCGCACGCCCATCATCATGCTCACGGCCAAGGTCGAGGACGTGGATCGCATTGTCGGGCTCGAAGTCGGTGCCGATGACTACCTGGGCAAACCCTTTAATCCGCGTGAACTGCTGGCCCGGATCAACGCCGTGTTGCGGCGCCGCCCGGTCGCGGAGGCACCGGGCGCGCCGTCCAGTGAAAACGAAGTGGTGCAATTTGGCCCGTTCAATTTCGACCTGGGCGCGCGCAGCCTGCTCAAATCCGGCCAGGAACTACCCTTGACCACCGGCGAATTCGCCATGCTCAAGGCCCTGGTGCGCCATCCGCGTCAACCGATGTCGCGCGAAAAGCTGGCCCAGTTGGCGCGCGGTCGTGAGTTCGAACCCTTCGATCGCAGTCTGGATGTGCAGATTTCGCGCTTGCGCAAGATGATAGAGGCCGATCCCGCCAGCCCACGCTACATCCAGACCGTTTGGGGTGTGGGATATGTCTTTGTGCCGGACGGCACCGCCTGAACCTCGTACCGTCTCAGCGCGTGCCCGAAGCCCGTATCCATACCGGACCGGCCGAGCTGACTGACGCGGCACCACTACCGGTGTTGCGTCACCGGCGCGGCTTCGGGCTGTTCGGTCGCACGTTCTTCCTGCTCGCCGCATTGCTGCTGGTTAGCATCCTGGCCTGGCTGCAGACGCTGCGGGTATTCGAACTCGAACCACGCGCTGTGCAGACGGCTCAGCAGATTGCATCGATCGTCAACCTCAGCCGGGCCGCGCTCATCCATTCCGACTCGATCGCACGGGTCTCCCTGATCAAGACCATGACCGAGCAGGAGGCCGTACGGATCCTGCCCCGTGAACCAGACGACCGTTTCGAACCTTTTCCAGATACCACCCTGGGCCACCGCATGACGCGGGAACTCGCGTCGCGGCTGGGGCCCGATACCGTGCTGGCCAACAGCGTCAACGACGAAGCCGGTTTGTGGATCGGATTCACGATCGACGAAGACCGTTACTGGATGCTGACGGACCGGACCCGGATCCATCCACCGGTTGGCAAGACCTGGATCATCTGGCTCGTCATCGCTGCTGCGCTGTCCCTCGCAGGTGCAGCCCTGATCGCCGGTCTCATCAACCGGCCCCTGCGTGACCTGTCGGTCGCCGCCAGCCGGGTCCGTGAGGGCGACTTTGCAGCAGGTTTTCTGGACGAGTCGGTTGCAACCAAGGAAATTCGCGAGGTCAATATCGAGTTCAATCGGATGTCGCGCAAGCTCGCGCAAATCGAGCAGGACCGGGTCATCATGCTGGCAGGCATTTCGCACGACCTGCGCACGCCCCTGGCGCGGCTGCGGCTGGAAACCGAACTCAGCGTGAATGACGAAGGCGCGCGCGACCAGATGGCCGCCGACATCGACCAGGCCAATGCCATCATCAACAAATTTCTCGACTACGCCAGGCCAGACCAGAATACGCTGGCACCGCTCGCGCTGGCTGATGTGGTGAACCGCTGTGTGTATGCGCTCAAGGATGCCAGCGACATCCGGCTCACGATCGAAGTGCCATTCGACCTGAAGGTGCTGGCTGACGAAGTCGACCTGATTCGCGCCATCTCCAACCTGCTGGAAAACGCCATGCGCTATGGCAAGTCGGCTGGAAGTGACCTGGCGAAGGTCGACATCACCGCCCGGGCCAGCGGCTCGCGCGTTGCGATCGAGGTGCGCGACCGTGGGCCTGGCGTGTCGGAGGCCAACCTTTCACAGCTGACAAAGGCATTCTTTCGCGCAGACACTGCGCGCACTTCTGCCACAGGTGCCGGCCTGGGCCTGGCCATCGTCGAAAAGAATGTTCAGCGTATGGGCGGTGTTCTGGTCTTGCGCAACCGGGCCTACGGTGGCTTGTCCGCCCGCATCGAGCTCGACCGAGCCTATTGAACCCAACGGTGCCAGGTCACCGCCCCACCCTGCCATCAGCTGCGCAGCACCAACACGATTGCGCGCGCCTCGATCGCATCGCCTTGCCCGACCGGCCCGAGTTCCTCAGCCGTCTTGGCCTTGACATTGACCTGATCGACGCGGATACCCATGGCTGCCGCAATTGCCGCGCGCATGGCGGGGATCCACGGCATCAGCTTGGGCGACTGGGCAATGACGGTGCTGTCGACATTACCGACCTGCCAGCCAGCGGCCTGAACACGGGCTGTTGCCTCGGCCAAAAGAACGGCCGAGTCGGCACCCCGGAATCGTGCATCGGTATCGGGAAAATGCCGCCCGATGTCGCCCAGCGCCGCAGCGCCGAGGATCGCATCGGTGATGGCATGCAGCAGCACGTCGGCGTCGGAGTGACCGAGCAAACCGCGCGCGAATGGGATCGTGACGCCACCGATCACCAACGGCCGGCCGGCGACCAGGCGGTGCACGTCCCAACCCTCGCCGATGCGAAAGGGGAGCCAGAGGTGCGGCCGATCGGGGGTCGTCATGTTTGCTCTCCATTTTGCCGTGTCGAACGCGCGAGCAAGATGGCCTGGGCCAGCATGAAGTCCTGCGCAACGGTGACCTTGATATTGGTCGGATCACCCGCAACCAGCCGCGGCGACAGTCCGAGCGACTCGATCGCCGATGCCTCGTCGGTGACGCTCGCACCCGCATGTGCCAAGGCCTGTTGCAAGCGCCCGACGCGAAACATCTGGGGCGTCTGCGCCAGCCACACCTGGCTGCGATCGAGTGTCGTTGCCACCCGCCCGCCCTGGGCCATCTTGATCGTGTCGGCCACCGGCGTGGCCAGCAGGCCACCGATCGCGTCATCCTGGCAGGCATCGATCAGGCGCTCGATCAGCGCAGGGGTGATAAGGCAACGGGCGGCATCATGCACCAGCACCCAATCATGCAACTGCGCGCCGCGCTGGCGCAGGGCTTGCAGGCCGTTGGCCACCGTACCGGCGCGCGTGTCGGCGCCACAGGTTTCGCTTTCGCAACGATCCCGCGCGCCATCTGGCAGTGCGGCGAAATGCCGGTCACCCCGGGCCAATAGCACCAGTATTTGCGCGATCCTGGGCACGGCAGCGAATGCTGCAAGCGTGTGCAGCACCAGGGCACGGCCGGCCAGATGCTGGTACTGCTTGGGCAGCGACAGGCCAGCGCGTGTACCGACGCCAGCGCACGGTATCAAGGCCCATAGGGCGGCCCGATTCGCAGCCGGATTGTCCGGCACCGGCGCGTCGGTGGATGGGGTCTTGGTTTGAGCTTGAGTCATGCGGGGAACATGCATTCTAAAATCGCGCTGGCCCCTCCCGGCGTTCGGATGAGGGGTTTTGCCATGTTCGCCTGCTACTCCTTTCAGAATTCTCCGCCCCGACCGCATGGATCTGCCCAAACTCAAACCTGGCCATCGTTTCACCCTACCGCGACCTGCCGGATCTGCCGACGCCCTGCTGCTGGCCCGCCAGGCAAGCGCAGACAAGGAGCAGGGGCGGCTGACCGTGATCGTCACGGCCCAGGCCAGCGACGCGCAGCGCCTGATCGAGGAAATTGCGTTCTTTGCGCCCGAGGTTCGCGCAGCCGTGTTCCCCGACTGGGAAACCTTGCCCTATGACACCTTCTCGCCCCATCAGGATCTGATCAGCGAGCGTCTGGCCACGTTATGGCGCATTTCCCGCCATGGCCAGGAGCACGGTGCCGACCTGGTGCTGGTGCCAGCCACAACGGCGCTGTACCGACTCGCCCCGCCGGCCTTCATGGCCGCCTACACCTTCCATTTCAAGACCGGGCAAAAGCTCGATGAGACACGGCTCAGGGCGCAATTGACGTTGGCCGGCTATCACCATGTGAGCCAGGTCGTCAGTCCGGGCGAATATGCCGTGCGAGGCAGCTTGATCGACTTGTACCCGATGGGTTCGCCGATGCCTTACCGGGTTGACCTGTTCGATGACGAAATCGACAGCATCCGCAGTTTCGATCCCGACACCCAACGCAGCCTGTACCCGGTGCCCGAGGTGCGGCTGCTGCCCGGGCGCGAGTTCCCGATGGACGACGCCGCCCGCACGCGGTTTCGCGGCCGCTGGCGTGAGCTGCTCGAAGGCGATCCGACCAAGAGCCGCATTTACAAGGATATGGGGGCTGGCGTGGCAACGGCCGGCATCGAGTACTACCTGCCGCTATTTTTCGACGGCACCGCCACGGTGTTCGACTACCTGGGTCCGGACGCGACACTGGTCCTGCATGGCGACATGGACGCCGCGTTCAACCGATTCTGGCAGGACACCCGCGACCGCTATCGGCTGCTGCAGGGCGACCCCGAACGGCCGATTCTGGCACCCCAGGCGCTGTTCCTGGACGCCGAGCAGTTCTATGCCCGCGCCAAACCCTATGCCCAGATGGCCATGCGCGCAGCAGACGCCGGGGGCGCAGCGCGAGAAGATGCGCAAAACAGCTGGCGCACGCTGCCACCGCTCACCGTGGTGCGTGGTGCCGAAGATCCGCTGGCGCGGCTCAAGCAACACATCGCAACCACCCCGCACCGGGTGTTGTTGCTGGCCGAAAGCGCCGGTCGGCGCGAGAGCCTGATCGACTTCCTGCGCGCCAGCGCTGTGGTGCCGGTGCGCGTGGATACGCTGCAGGAATTCCTGCTCGGCCCGGAGAGGCTCGCGCTGGCGACGTCGAGTCTGATGAACGGCTTTTCCTGGCTGGAGGCCGGCGTCGACTTCGTCACGGAGACCGAGTTGTTTGCCGCTGGCCCGGTGACGCGCAGGCGCAAGAAGCAGGAACAGGTCAGCGATGTCGAGGCGCTGATCAAGGATCTGAGCGAACTCAATGTGGGTGACCCGGTCGTGCACAGTGCCCACGGCGTCGGCCGTTACCGCGGTCTGGTCAACCTGGCGCTCGGAGCGCAGGATGCCGACGGCGTGAACGCGACGCAGGAATTCCTGCACCTGGAATACGCCGGCGCCGCCGTGTTGTACGTGCCGGTCAGCCAGTTGCAGCTTATCAGCCGATATACCGGCGTCAGCGCCGACGAGGCACCGCTGCACAAACTCGGTTCCGGCCAATGGGACAAGGCCAAACGCAAGGCAGCGCAGCAGGTGCGCGACTCGGCAGCGGAGTTGCTCAACATCTACGCCCGCCGCGCCTTGCGCGAAGGTCATGCGTTCCGTTATTCACCCAACGACTACGAAGCGTTTGCCAACGACTTCGGGTTTGAAGAAACCGCCGACCAGCAGGCAGCCATCCATGCAGTGATTCAGGACATGATCAGTCCGCGGCCGATGGACCGGTTGGTGTGCGGCGATGTAGGTTTCGGCAAGACCGAAGTGGCCTTGCGCGCGGCGTTTGTCGCGGTCACCGGTGGCAAGCAGGTGGCATTCCTCGCTCCGACGACCTTGTTGGCCGAACAGCACTACCAGACGCTGATCGATCGGTTCGGCAAATGGCCGGTCAAGGTGGCCGAGATGAGCCGCTTCCGTTCCGGCAAGGAGATCACCGCAGCCTTGAAGGGCCTGGCCGATGGGACCATCGATATCGTGGTGGGCACACACAAGCTGCTCAGCCAGGACACCCGTTTCAGCAACCTGGGCCTGCTGATCATCGACGAGGAGCATCGCTTCGGTGTGCGCCACAAGGAGGCGATGAAGGCTTTGCGTGCCGAGGTCGACGTGTTGACGCTGACCGCCACGCCGATTCCGCGCACACTGGGTATGGCCTTGGAGGGCTTGCGCGACCTCAGCGTGATCGCCACGGCACCGCAGCGCCGGCTGGCCATCAAGACGTTCGTGCGCACCGAAGGCAACGGCGTGATCCGCGAGGCGGTGCTGCGCGAACTCAAACGCGGCGGACAGGTGTATTTCCTGCACAACGAGGTCGAGACCATCGAGAACCGCCGCGCCAAGCTGGAGGAGCTGCTACCCGAGGCGCGCATCGCGGTGGCCCACGGCCAGATGCCAGAACGTCAGTTGGAGACGGTGATGCGCGACTTCGTCGCCCAGCGCAGTAATCTGCTGCTGTGTTCGACCATCATCGAAACCGGCATCGACGTACCCACGGCCAACACCATCGTCATGAGCCGCGCCGACAAGTTCGGATTGGCTCAGTTGCACCAGTTGCGTGGACGGGTGGGCCGCAGTCATCACCAGGCCTATGCCTACCTGATGGTGCCTGACGTGCAGGGTTTGACCAAACAGGCCAGCCAGCGCCTGGAGGCCATCCAGCAGATGGAAGAACTGGGATCGGGCTTTTACCTCGCCATGCACGACCTGGAGATCCGCGGTGCCGGCGAGGTGCTGGGAGAAAACCAGAGCGGCAATATTCTGGAGATCGGCTTTCAGCTGTACAACGAAATGCTGGCCGAGGCGGTGCGCTCGCTCAAGCTGGGTATCGAGCCCGACCTGTTGTCGCCGTTGGCGGTGACGACCGACATCAATCTGCATGCCCCTGCCCTGTTGCCGAGCGACTATTGCGGTGACGTGCATCTGCGCCTGAGTTTTTACAAGAAGCTGGCCAGCGCGCGCACCAGCGAGCAGATCGACACCTTGCTCGAAGAACTGGTCGACCGTTTCGGCAAGCTCCCGCCGCAGGCGCAGACGCTGATCGACGTGCACCGGTTGCGGGTGATCGCGCGGGCCTACGGCGTGGTCAAGGTTGACGCGACGCCCGCAGTGACCCTCATCACCTTTTGCAAGGACCCCCCAGTGGACCCGATGCGCATCATCGAGCTGATCCGAAAGCATCGGCACATCAAGTTGGTCGCCAACGAAAAGCTGCGCGTCGAGCGTGCGCTCGAACAGCCCCATGAGCGGGCCCAGATGGTGCGCGATCTGCTGCGCAGCCTGGGCCAGCCTTTGGCCCAGACAGCCCCGGCCGTCGCATGAATGTCAGCATGACCTTTTCCGAGACCTCCGCCACTTCCCGCACTACCGAGTTCGCACCGGGCTTGCATATCCATGGCTTCCAGCCACCCTTGCGACTGCGCGACTTTGGCCTGATCGCGTTCGACATGGACTCCACCCTGATCAACATCGAATGCGTCGACGAGATCGCTGCTGCGGCCGGGCGCAAGGCCGAAGTGGCCGCCATCACCGAGGCCGCCATGCGTGGCGAAATCCGCGACTACAAGCAGAGCCTGCGCCAACGGGTGGCACTGCTCACGGGTGTTCCGATCGCCTACCTGGAAAGCGTCTACCGAGACAGCTTGCGCCTCAATCCCGGTGTGGAAACACTGGTCACGCGTTGCAAGGCCGCCGGGCTCAAGACGATGCTGGTCAGCGGAGGCTTCACCTGGTTTGCGGACCGAGTGCAGGATCGTCTGGGCCTGGATTACGCCCGCTCCAACCAGCTCGAAATCGCCAATGGCATTTTGACCGGGCGCATGGTCGATCAGGACTGGGGCGACATCTGTGACGGTGAAGAAAAAAAACGCATGGTGCTGCAGACATGCGCCCAGTTGGGACTGCCAGCGTCGCGGGCGATTGCCGTCGGTGACGGTGCCAACGACCTGCCGATGATGTCTGCAGTCGGCTTGTCGGTGGCTTACCACGCCAAACCGACAGTGCAGGCTCAGGCCATGGTGTCCATTCAGTCCGGTGGTCTGGACCGTGTGCTTGAAGTATTGATCGATTGATCGATCAATCGGGCTGCAAACCAGTCTCAGGCGCCTATGCGCAAATCCGGACGGGTCGTTCGACTTGCCGCTCTGGTCGGTTACTGGTGCCGCTGGTCTGTGCCCTATACACTTGGTCACACGTCAGCAGTGGCTCAGCAAGGTCTAGCCGCTCTGCCTGGCAACCAACCGGAGGACCACCATGAAACGAATAAGCAACCTGCTGGCCTGGGGCGCATTGGCGATTGTCACGGCCTTGTGTGTGCTGAACTGGCACACGCTCATGGTGCCTGCTCCACTCGATCTCGTCCTGTGGCAGGTCGAAGCGCCGCTAGGCGTCGTACTGCTGGCCATGGCCGGCGTGTTGCTCGCGTTTTTTCTGCTGGCCTATCTGAACAACCAGATCAGCTCCTTGCTGGAGACACGCAAGTTGCTCAAGGAAATTCATCGGGTGCAGGGGCTGGCCGACAAGGCGGAGGCGTCCCGCATCGAGAACCTGCATCAGCTCATCTCCACCGAATTCAGGCTGCTGCACGAGCGCATGGGCTCGGCTTCGGTCGTCTCGATGCCGTCCGAAGCTCAGCAGGAGTCCTACCAGCCCTTGTCGTTGACTGAACTGGTCGCGCGACGTTGACGTCTCAACGGTTTCCATCGATTTGCCGCTCACCCACCCCAGGAGTCATCATGAACTTTCGAGATATCAGCCGAGTCCTGCTGGCATGCGTGCTGACCGCGATGCTCGCCGCCTGTGCCGGCACTGCCACGCAGCAGAGCACCGGAGAGTACATCGACGGCACGGTGCTGACTTCCCGGGTGAAGTCGGCCTTGCTCAACGATCCGGCCGTCAGTGGCCTGTCGGTGAATGTCGAGACCTACAAGGGCATTGTCCAGCTGTCTGGCTTCGTCAAGACGGTCGCCGAGCGCAATCGCGCGATCGCTGTGGCCCAGGATATCGCCGGCGTGAAACAGGTCCGCAATGACATCCTGATCCGTTGATGATTCCCCTATGGATTGCCCACAATGGCAGGACGGGGGTGGATTGGTTATGATGATTTGCAATGTGCCCGGGAGTGCTCTTTTGCCACTGTGACCCACTCCCGCTTCAAGGAGAATGTCCATGACGATTTTTGCGCGCTACCAGGGTCGTTTCGAAGCGGCACAGGAAGAAGAATTGTCGCTGCAGGAGTACCTGGAACGGTGCAAGACAGACCCTGGCGTGTACGCCAGTGTCGCCGAGCGCATGCTGGCGGCGATCGGCGAGCCGGAGCTGGTCGATACCCGAACCGACCAGCGTTTGTCACGCATCTTTGCCAACAAGATGTTGCGCCGATACCCCAGCTTTGGCGATCTGTACGGAATGGAAGACGCGATCGAACATATCGTGTCCTATTTCCGGCATGCAGCGCAGGGTCTGGAAGAGAAAAAGCAAATCCTTTACCTGCTCGGACCGGTGGGCGGTGGCAAATCCACGCTGGCCGAAAAGCTCAAGTACCTGATCGAGGCGATTCCTATCTACGCCATCAAGGGCTCGCCAGTGCATGAGTCGCCGCTGGGCTTGTTCAATCCAGCCGAGGATGCCCAACTGTTGCAGGAAGACTACGGCATTGCGCGGCGTTACCTGAACACCATCATGAGCCCATGGGCGGTCAAGCGTCTGCGCGAATACGGCGGCGATATCACCCGCTTTCGCGTGGTGCGCATGAATCCGTCGGTGTTGTCGCAGATCGCGGTGGCCAAGACCGAGCCGGGTGACGAAAACAACCAGGATATCTCGTCCCTGGTGGGCAAGATCGATATCCGCAAACTCGAGTCCTATTCGCAGGACGACCCCGATGCCTACTCCTACTCTGGCGGCCTGTGCCTGGCCAACCGCGGCGTGCTCGAGTTCGTCGAGATGTTCAAGGCACCGATCAAGGTGCTGCACCCCCTGCTCACCGCAACCCAGGAAGGCAACTACAAGGGTACCGAAGGTTTCGGTGCAATTCCCTTTGACGGCCTGGTGCTGGCCCACTCGAACGAGGCCGAGTGGCTGACATTCAAGAACAACCGCAACAACGAGGCGTTCCTGGACCGGATCTACATTGTCAAGGTGCCCTACTCGCTGCGCGTATCCGACGAGATGCACATCTACGAGAAGTTGCTCGCCAACTCCTCGTTGTCTGCGGCACCGTGCGCGCCCGACACCTTGCGCATGATGGCGCAGTTTTCGGTGTTGTCACGCCTCAAGGAGCCAGAGAATTCGAGCATCCTGTCCAAGATGCGGGTCTACGACGGTGAAAACCTCAAGGACACCGACCCCAAGGCCAAGAGCTACCAGGAGTACCGCGACTTCGCCGGTGTGGACGAAGGCATGACCGGCTTGTCGACCCGGTTTGCATTCAAGATCCTCTCCAGAGTGTTCAACTTCGACCATCGCGAAGTCGCTGCAAACCCGGTGCACCTGATGTATGTGCTCGAACAGCAGATAGAGCAGGAGCAGTTTGCGCCCGAGGCAGAGGAGAAATACCTGCGCGCCATCAAGGAGTTCCTCTCGCCGCGGTATGCCGAATTCATCGGCAAGGAAATTCAGACCGCCTATCTGGAAAGCTACTCCGAGTACGGGCAGAACATTTTCGATCGTTATGTGACTTACGCCGATTTCTGGATACAAGACCAGGAATACCGCGACGTCAATACCGGCGAGATGCTGGATCGCTCCGCACTCAACGACGAACTCGAGAAGATGGAGAAACCCGCCGGCATCTCGAATCCGAAGGACTTCCGCAACGAGGTGGTCAATTTCGTGCTGCGGGCGCGGGCCAAAAACGAGGGGCGCAATCCGAGCTGGACCTCCTACGAGAAGCTGCGTGCGGTGATCGAGAAGAAAATGTTCTCGAACACGGAGGATCTACTGCCGGTAATTTCCTTCAATGCCAAGGCCAGCGCTGACGACCAGAAGAAGCACCAGGATTTCGTCGATCGCATGATCAGCAAGGGATACACCGAAAAACAGGTGCGATTGTTGTGTGAATGGTATTTGCGTGTGCGCAAGTCGTCCTGATCGCACGAAGCCCTGCCATGACGGTGCGTATCGTAGACCGCAGGTTTGACAGCAAGAACAAGAGTTCGGTCAATCGCGCCCGCTTCATCGGACGGTTCAAGGGTCAGATCCGCAAGGCCGTATCCGATGCCATCGGACAACGGGGTGTGCGCGACCTCGACAACGGCGAGAAGATCGGGATTCCCGGCAAGGACATCGAGGAGCCGCAGTTCACCCATGGCCGTGGGGGTGTCTGGGAAAGTGTCAGCCCCGGCAACGACCGGTTCGCAAAGGGCGACGAGGTCGAACGGCCGCTGGGCGGCGGTGGGAGCGGATCCGGCCGCGGCAAGGCCGGTGCGGACGGCCAGGGACTCGATGAGTTCGTTTTCACACTCACGCGCGACGAGTTCCTCGACATTTTTTTCGACGAACTGGCGTTGCCCCATCTGGTCAAACGCCAACTGGCACGGATCGACCAAACCAAGCGGGTTCGGGCCGGATTCACGCAAAGCGGCGTTCCGAGCAATATCAACCTGGGCCGCACCATGCGGGATGCGGCCGGACGTCGGATCGCGGTCGGTGCGCCCCACGCCGCACGGTTGCGGGAACTGGAACAGGAGTTGCGCGTGCTGCGTGCCACGATGCCGACAACAACGCAGGACGACGGCACCGAGCACCCGCAGGTAGAACGGCTGCGGCGCGAGATCGCGCGTTTGCGAGCGCGGATCGACGCCGTGCCATTCATCGACACCTTCGATCTGCGCTACAACAACCGGGTGCGTGTTGTGCAACCGACGACCCAGGCCGTGATGTTCTGTTTGCTGGACGTATCGGGATCGATGGACGAGGAGCGCAAGAACATTGCCAAGCGCTTCTTCATGCTGCTGTATCTGTTCCTGACCCGCAACTACGAACATACGGAGGTGGTGTTCATCCGCCACCACACCATTGCGATGGAGGTGGACGAAGATGACTTTTTCACCTCTCGCGAAACCGGGGGCACCGTGGTCTCCAGTGCCCT
>Ga0335395_10001906_pt1 | contig 12978 bp, 7 predicted proteins | sample MAT02_FD_205744 | JGI IMG/M metagenome (GOLD analysis project Ga0335395, IMG submission 205744) | Freshwater microbial communities from Lake Fryxell liftoff mats and glacier meltwater in Antarctica - MAT-02 (spades assembly) (version 2) ...
ATTCGCTCGGCGCATTCGCTCGGCGCATTCGCTCGGCGCGCTCGATCGGCGCGCACGCAATGACGGTCCCGGTGGCAGCTTCATCGCGGCCGTCGCCGCGGCCCTTCAGGGCTTCTTGGGCGGCTTGTCGTCGTCCTTGGGCGGCTCCTCGGCGGCCGCAGGACGGGCCGGGGCGGCCGCAGGACGGAGAAAACTAAACGGCAGCACCGGGGCGCTGGCCCGGGCGCGCGGCTCGGTGGACGGTCGCGGCGGCTCGCCCTCGGACGCGATCGCGGCATCGACGATCGGCAGCGACGCGGTCGGGGCGTCCGGGCGAGTGGTCGTCGCGGTCGTCGCGGGGCTGTCCTTCGAGACAGGTTGCGTCGGCGTCGTGGTGGCCGGGGCGCCGCGACCGGCGGTCGGACGTGGGCCGGGCATGCCGACCGCGGACGAGGCCGCCGTCTTGCTCCCTGGCTTCGCAGGCGCGAAGCGGCCGGTGTCGTCGGCCTCGCTGTCCTTCGAGTCAGCCGCCGGGACCGGCGTGCGCGTCGGGTATGGGTTGAACATCGACTTCGTCGCCGGAGAGGTCGTGCGCCCGGTGCCGCTCGGCGCCGTACTGGCCGGTGTACTGGCCGGTGTACTGGCCGGCGGCGGCTCGGCTGGCGCTGCGACAGCGACGGGTGAGCTGGCGGGGCTCGCTGCGGGTCGTGGCGCCGAGCGCTCGGGCCCCGAACGGGGTGGCAAGGTCGCAGGACGTCGCGACTCGCCCGCGACGGTGCGTGGAGCGGATATTTGTGGCGAGGTCGTGCCGGCGCTCGCGGGCCTCGGTGCGTCGGCCGTCGGTCGCGGGGTGGTCGGACTGGTGGTCGCGCTGCCGGGCTTGCCCGGCGCCGCGAACACGCCAGCGCGGCCGAGCGCCGCCTTCTTCGCGCTCTCGGCCGCGGGTTCGGGTCGTGTGACCTCCCGCGCCACGGGCCTCGGCGCCGCGGGCTCGCTGACGGGCGTCGGATGCGAGGGCTTGAAGTTGCTCGACACCGGCGGGATCGTCTTGGGACGGATCGTGTCGTGCAGGCCAGTCTTGATGCTTGAGGCCCGCGGGGCCTCGACCGTCGGATGCACGGTCACTTGCGGCGCCGGCGGAGGGCCGATGCGCGTGATCTCGGCGGGTCGGTTCGCGGACGCGTGGACCTCGACGCTCGACGGGGGCGCACCCACGCGGGTGATCTCGGCGGCGCGCGTCGGTCCGGACACGATCTCGCCGCTGATGACCACCGGGGCCGGACGAGGCAGATCCTGGACCGGCTCCGGACCGCTGTCGATCTCGCCGCTGACCGGCCGCGGCCCCTGGCTGGCGGGCGCACCGGCCGGGCGTGCCGACACGTCGAAGGGCCGCGAAGTCGGACCGCCCAGCGTCGGATACGAGGCGGTGGTGCGCTTGTGCCTGTCCTCGGGGACAGCCGGTGTGGCGGTGGTCTCGGCCGGGCCGGTGACCTGAGCGGCGGCCCGGCGGCGGGCGGTGTCGTCGAGGCTGGCCATCGCGGCGGCCCGGCGGCGGGCGCTGTCGTCGAGGCTGGCCGTCGCCGCGCGCCGGCGCGTGCTGTCGTCGATGATACCTGGGCGTGGGCGCATGCTGTCCTCGGGGACAGCTTCGCGGGGGGTGATGGGCGCACGACCGCCGGTGACCGGCGGGGCGCCGACCGTGGCATAGCTGCCGGTCGTCATGCGACCGGGCGGCGGCTCGCTGCGGGCGCCGAGGGTCGGATGTCCGCCGGTCTGTCGCGCGGGCCTGTCCTCGGGGACAGGCTGTGGCAGCGACACCGGCTCCGGCGTGACCGGGTCCGCGAGCGCCTCGGCGATCGGGCCGGGCCGATGGTGGGTGTGATCGATCGTCACCTCGATCAGCGAGTCGTCGAAGTTGAGGTCGAAGTCGCCGACGATGGACTCGGACGCGGCCGGCGAGCTCGCGGGGAACACCGGTGCGTTCGTCGAGAAGGTCGGGGTCGCCTCCTCACGCGCCTCGCCGGGTCCGACGCCGGCTTTGCGGGCGTCGAGGATCCGGCGCAGCTCGGCGCGACCCTCCTTGGTGAGCAGCGTGCGAGAGCGCCGCTGGCGGGTCTCCTCCGGTCGCTCGCGCAGCGCGTCGACGTCGACGTCAACCTCGACGTCGAGGTCGACGTCGACGTCAACCTCGACGTCGGCCTTGACGCTCGGGGCCGGCAGGTTGGAGGGCCGTGCGCTGATCACCTGCGGGTCAGTCCGCGGCCGGGCCGGTGATGGGTTCTGGGGCGGCGGCGTCTGGGGCCCCGTGGGGCGCACACGCGGCAAGTCCGGGCCGGTCTTCGCCCGCGACGAGGGCGCCGAATTACGCTGCGTAAACACCACCGAGGTGCGCACCTCGAGCTCGGGCTCGCCGGTCTCGCCAGCGGCCTCGGCGGCGGCCTCGGCCTCCTCGGTGAGCTGCGCCAACACGTCCTGCACGACCACGCGCATGACGTTGGCGCTGGGCCAGCGCGCCTCGGGATCGAAGGCCAGGGCGCGGTCGATGAGCTCGATCACCGGACGCGGCAGGCGCGGGCAGACGGTGGCGATCGAGCGCGCCGGCTTGCGTGCGACGGCCAGCAGACGATCAATGATCGGCCCGGTCGACGGGTGCACGGTCTCACCGGAGAGGCAACGGAACATCGTCGCCGCGATCGACCAGAGGTCGCTGCGCGCGTCGAGGTTTTGGTTGTCGGCCCGCGCCTGCTCCGGGGCGATGTACGAGACCGTGCCGAACACGATGCCGTCGCTCTGGTCCATCGCCTCGGCCGACAGCTCGCGGACCCGGGCGAGGCCGAAGTCGAGGAGCTTCACGGCGCCGTCACGCGTCAGATAGATATTCGCCGGCTTGATGTCGCGATGCAGGATGCCCTTGGGGTGGGCGTACGAGAGAACCTCGAGCAACTGGTCCGTCACTTCGAGCACTTCCATGGGGCCGAGCACCCCCACTCTCTCCAACCGGCCCTCGAGCGACTCGCCCTCGAGGAGCTCCATCACGAGGTAGACCTCGCCGTCCTCGGTGGTATCGTCGTCGAGCACCAGCACGGCGTTGCGATGGCCGACCTTGTTGGCCGCGTAACCCTCGGCGAGGAAGCGACGTCTCGCCTGCTCGTTGCGCGTGTACTGCGAGTGCAGCAGCTTGATCGCCGCGCGCGCGCCGTTGCGATGGGTGCTGGAGTACACCGCCGCCATCCCGCCGATGGCGATCAATGAGTCCAAATGCCACTTGTTGCGCAGCCATCGGCCAACGCGCCCTTGGGCCTCGCTCATGAAACGAGTGCTGCTTCCGGCCGCCGCCAAACTTGGGCCAGGATCACGACTGGGGCCATGTAGTGTCAAGCGCGGCCTTCGGCCCGGCGACCCGAGGGCGACCGACGCGCCGACGAAAGTCGCTCTTCTCTGGCCGGATCCCCCGCACCACGCCGCCGATCGTGGCCGCGGCCGGGCCCGGCCAGTCCCACCGAAACGGACAGTTGTCGCGGTCCAGGCGCTTCACGGCCCGTGCACGTGCACGGAGTGACGCACCCGGCCCGACGCTGCGCTGGCGCGGCGCGACTGCGGCTTCGGCGCGCCGTGTGCTTGATCAAGACCGTGAAGCGAGGCGCCGCGACGTGTATATTCGCGCCAGGTGTTGAAGACGGTCCGAGTGCCGCCCCCGTTCGAGGCGTTGTTCGAGCAGGCGCAGGAATACGTCGGTCGGTTCTTCGCCGAGCGCATGGACAGCCCGGAGCAGGCGCGGATCGAGATCTTCGGTCAGCGCTACATGCTCGTGCGCGCGCGGGCGATGTCGGTCGAGTTCTTCGAGCTGATCCAGCGGCTCTACAGCGACAAGGGCGAGGCCGAGGCGGTCTCGGTCGCGCGCAGCCTGCTCTTCGACATCGCCCACGCGATGGGCCTGTCGGACGCGCGTGACTTCGCCGAGCGCATGCACCTGGAAGATCCGATCGCCAAGCTCTCGGCGGGTCCGATCCACTTCGCCCACGCTGGCTGGGCCTTCGTCGACATCTCGGCCGACAGCCAGCCCTCGCCCGACGAGAACTTTTACCTCCTCTACGACCACCCCTACTCGTTCGAGTGTGACAGTTGGCTGAGCGAGGGCAAGCGCACCAACTTCCCGGTCTGTGTCATGAACGCCGGCTACTCATCGGGCTGGTGCGAGGCCAGCTTCGACGTGCCGCTGGTGTCCGCGGAGATCCTGTGCCGGGCCAAGGGCGACGAGCACTGCCGCTTCATCATGGCCCACCCGACCCGCATCGAGGGCTTCATCCAGGCGTACTTCCAGAGCCAGCCGAACCTGGTCCGGCACACGGCGCGCTACGAGATCCCCGGGTTCTTCTCGCGCAAGAAGCAGGAAGACGAGCTGCGCAGCCGCGAGGAGCAGTACCGCGGGATCTTCGAGGCCGGCACCAACGCGCTGTTGATCCTCACCGACGAGGGCGAGATCGTGCAAGCCAACCCGGCCGCCGCGCGGCTGTTCCACGCCGAGAACGCCTGGTCTACGGACGCCGCGCTGCCCGGCACCGCGGTCGCCGGGCTGATCACGGACCCGTCCTTCTTCGCCGAGTTCCACGCCCGGATCCACGAGCACGGCCACTACAACGCCGAGAAGATCGCGGTCGCCCGCGACGGCCAGCGCTATCACGTGGAGATCCGCGGGTCTCGGTTCCGGTTTCAAAATCGCGATCACTTGCTGGCGATCGTCAACGACATCAGCGAACGAAAGCTCGCGCAACTGGCCTTGCGCGCCGCGAACGACGAGCTCGAGGGCCGCGTCCGCGACCGCACCGCGGAGATCGAGCTTGTGAACCAGCAGCTCAAGTTGGTCAACGAGAAGCTGGTCTCTGCGCGCGACCACGCGATCGACGCGAGCAAGGCCAAGAGCGCCTTCCTGGCCAACATGAGCCACGAGCTGCGTACGCCGCTCAACGCGATCATCGGCTACAGCGAGCTGATCGAGGAGGAGAGCCAGGACGCCGAACGCCAGAGCCTCACCGACCTCGCCAAGATCCGCGCCGCCGCGAGGCACCTGCTCGCGCTCATCGACGACATCCTCGACGTGTCCAAGATCGAGGCCGGCAAGATGGACCTGTTCATCGAACCGTTCGACTCCCGCGAGCTGCTCGACGAGGTCGTGGCCACCATCCAGCCGCTCGCGGCCCGCAACCGCAACACCCTCGTGCTCGACCTCGGGCAAGACCTCGGCGTGCTGATCATGGATCGCACCAAGCTCAAGCAGGTCGCCCTCAACCTGCTCAGCAACGCGTGCAAGTTCACCCACGAGGGCAGCGTTCGTTTGTCTGTGCGACGTAGCCGCGGACCTGGCGGCGAGTGGCTCCGCCTCGAGGTCGAGGACTCCGGCATCGGCATCGCTCAGGGGCGCCTCGAAGAGCTGTTCCAGCCGTTTCGTCAGGCCGACGAGTCGACCACCCGCAAGTACGGTGGCACCGGCCTCGGGCTCTCGATCAGTCGGCACTACTGCCAGATGATGCGTGGCTCGATCGAGGCGGTCAGCTCGCCCGGCGGAGGGTCGATGTTCACGGTGCAGTTGCCTGTGGATATCAGTCGGCTGCGACCGGCCCAGGCCTGAGCCGCTGAAACGACGAAGCGCCCGGTCCCGAAGGACCGAGCGCCTGGTAACCGGCGTGGACCGATTACTTGGACATCTCGCTCATGAGCTTGAACTCGATGCGACGATTGAGGGCCTTGCCCTTCTTGGTCGTGTTGTCCGAGATCGGCTCGTCGGGGCCGGCGCCGCGGGTCTGCAGGCGCTTGGCGTCGATGCCGTTGTCGACCAGGTACTTCTTGACCGAGTCGGCGCGGCGGCGCGAGAGGTCGACGTTGTGGTCGCGGCTGCCGTCGGTGTCGGTGTGGCCGCTGATCTCGACGTTGACGTCCGGGAACTCCTTGAGCACCTTGATCGCGCTGTTGAGCGTCGTCTTCGAGACGGCCCGGATCGTGTCCTTGTCGACGTCGAAGTAGATGCCCTTGATGACGCCGCTAAACTTGGCGACGGCCTTCGGGACCTCGTCGGGGCAGCCGTCGGCGTCCTGGTAGTTGTTCTTGGTCTCCGGCTCGTTGATGCACTTGTCGTTGGTGTCGAGGATACCGTCGCCGTCCGTGTCGGGCGGCGGGCAGCCGTCGGGCGCGACGCCGGCGACCTGCGGGCACTTGTCGACGTTGTCCTTGAAGCCGTCGCCGTCGCTGTCGGGGCAGCCGTCGGGCTCGGTGCCGGGCACGTCGACGCAACTGTCGACGCTGTCCTTGAAGCCGTCACCGTCGGTGTCGGGGTCCTCGACGACGGGCAGCGGGCAGCCATCGGGCGCGACGCCCTTGACCGTGACGCACTTGTCGAGGCGGTCGAGGAAGCCGTCGCCGTCGGTGTCGACGTCGAGCTTGGGGGTCGGCTTCTTGCGGTTGAGCAGCAGCGAGAGGCCGAGCAGGACCTCGACGTGATGCGTACGGCCGTTGTCGATCAGGTGCTGCGCCGTGACGCTGTCACGCACGTCGACGCGCAGGGCCAGCAGGCGATTGATGTAGAACTTCACGCCGCCGCCGAAGTGCAGGATCGGGTCGACGTCGTTGCCGAGCGCGCTCTTGGTCGAGGTGCCCATGACGCCGACGCCGACGAGCGCGAAGGGTGCGATGCGGTACGGGAGCTGGAGCAGGCCGTAGCCGCGGAAGCTGCCGATCAGCACGTTGGAGGCGCTGTCGCGGGTCTTGGTCGGCATGACGCCACCCTCGACCTCGAGGCCGAGGAACGACAGCGGGTAGTAACCGAAGCGCAGGCCGATGTCCGGCGCGATCTTCTTGAACTGCGTCCAGTTGGCACCCGGGGGGTTGGTGGTCTGGTCGGGGGCGTAGAGTTCGTGGTCGGCGGAGGGCAGCAGAATGCCGCCGTAGATGCCGCCCTCCATCTGGTGGCGCGTCGGCCGATAGCGCTTGATCCACTTCTCGTTCTTCACGTCGTCGACATCAGTGCGGTTGACGTCGGCGCTCGTGCCAGTCTCGGTCCGCGGACCCACGGAGGAGTCGGCCAAGTCGACGCCCCCGCCACCGGTGTTGGGGTCGCTCGCGGCGTCTCCGGTCCCGGCGCCCCCGGCGTCGCCTTCGGCCCCACCGAGCGAGACACCTCCCTTCGCCTCCGCCGACGCAGGCTCGGCGGTTGCCGTGGCCGAGGTGCCGGTGACGAGGAGCGCGAGGGCGGTGGCCCATGGATAGGAGCGCGATGAGAGCTTGGACATTTTGCGGAGAACCTGGGGGCCCGTTGTAACCGGCTTCGTCCGTTTTGCAAAGTTCAGAGGCCCTCGGCCCCCGAAGCGGGGGTGTGACCCAGTTCGCGCGTTTGCACGTGCACGTGTATGAGGCCGATCGGACGGCGTTAGGTCGGATGGTCGTTCGGACAGGTCCAGGCCCGAACGTCGCCTGTGCGGCCCTTCTGCCGGATCCGGCGGAGTTCGACCTGACCTTTTGTGCAGACTCCCGCACCGCTGGGTCTGGTACGATTCCGCTCGATGACGGCCGTCTTCCACGCCTATCCCGGTTGCAGCACCTGCCGAAACGCGCGGCGCTGGCTCGATGCGCACAACGTCGCCTACCGCGAGATCAACATCGCTGAAACAACGCCTCGCGCCGCCGATCTGCGCAACATCCGCGAGCGGGCCGGCGTGCCCCTGCGGCGCCTGTTCAACACCAGCGGACAGCTCTACCGCGACGGCAACTATGCGCAGCGGTTATCGGCCATGGACGAGGACACGCAGTTCGCCGAGCTCGCAGCGCACGGCATGCTCATCCGCCGCCCGCTGCTATTGCTGGGAGACGTCGCGGTGGTCGGCTTCAAACCCGAGGCGTACGCGGCGGCGCTCGCCATGAGCAAGCCGCTGTAAGGCTGATATGCGGCTCATCTCCCCGCGCGAGGTCCGGCACAGCTTCTTTGTCGGGCTGCACTTCCACTTTCACTAAGGTCGGCGACGGCGGCCGCGGATACCGAGGCCAGCGAGCATGAGGATGACGAGCCCGTTGAACAGCTCGCCGGTGCGCGTGTAGGGGGTCAGGTATTCGAGGTCCATCAGCGGGACCTCGGCGACGAAGCCGGTCGCGGGGATCGAGCCGATCGGCTGGGTGTCGGGGTCGGTGACCTCGGTCTGATGCAGGATGCGACCGTTGGGGTCGACGTAGATGCTGGTGCCGGCGTTGACGGATCGCAGGAGGGCGCGGCGGTTCTCGATCGTGCGCAGTACGGCCAGGCCCATGTGCTGATACTGCTCCTTCGACTTGCCAAACCACGAGTCGTTGGTCAGGTTGACGAAGGCGTGGATACCCCCGGCCGCGGTCGCGCGGGCGAAGCGGGGCAAGATGTCCTCGTAGCAGATGAGCGGGCCGAAGCGCATGCCGTCGACGTCGAGCACCCCGGGCTTATCTCCGGGGTTGATGTACGAGGCGGCGGGCACCATCTTGAGGTACCAGGCGGGGTCGACCAGCGGGACATACTCGCCGAAGTACAGCGGGAACACCTTGTCGTAGGTGTCACCGAGGCGACTGTCACGATGCAGCACCATCGCGGTGTTCCACGCGTAGGGGCTGGCCTTCACGTCCGATGTGACGACGCCAAAGATGAGCGGGGCGGTGAACTCGCGTCGCACGCGGCGCGGGTGACCTTCGGGCAGGTCGTGGCCGCCGCGGCGCGGCAGCGTGTGCGAGAACGGGTAGCCGGTCTCGCCCCACAGCAGCAGTTGCGCGCCCTCGGCTTCGAGCTTCGCGGACTGGCCCTGCAGGCGATTCAAGATGCCGTACTTGGCCCGGCCCCGGGACCACTCGTAGATCCCGAAGTTGCCCTGGACCACGCCGACCTTGACCTTCGGGGCCTCGGCGATGAGCGCGTCGACCTGGGCCATGCGGATCGTGCCGTACAGCGGGGTGCCGACCAGCCAGCCCAGGAAGGTCGCCGCGGCGGCGCGGTTGATCAATTTTTGATCGATGTAGTCGCGCAGCAGGACATAAAGGCCAGCGTTGATGCTGAGCTGCGCGAGGCCGATCGTGGTGACGCCGCCGATCTCCGCGAGCTGCAACCATCGCGGCTGATAACACCACATCAGCGCGAGGTACGAGGGGAACACGTGCGGCAGCACGGCCTCGCCGGCGACCCAGCACAGCGGGGCCAGCAGCAGCACGTCACGGCCGGTGCGCCGGCGCAGCCACACCAACAACGCGGCCGGCACGGCCCACTGCAGGCCCTGGAAGCCGGCGAACAGCAGGTGGATGAACATCCGCGGCGCGGGTCCGAAGCCCGCGAATTTCTCGAGCAACTGGGTCAGCCAGATGAAGCCCCAGAACACGGTGATCGTGCCGGTGAGCCAGCCGTACCAAAACGCCTTCTTCGGGCTCAATCCCTCGATCGCGTACAACCACGGGACCCAGCCGATCAGGCCCAGCCACCACCACGAGAGGTCGGGCGAGCCGAGCACCATGCACGCGGCGCACAGCAGGCTCGCGGCGAGCCGCTTCCAGCGCGGACGCACGACCTCGGGGGTCAGGTGCTCGGGCGCCGCCGTCACTCGGCTGCCTCGCCTTGTACCTGGGCGCGGCGGATGAACAGCTCGGCGAGCTGCTCGTCGTCGGCGCCGGACGGGCAGCCGGTCATCAGGTCGGTGCCCTTTTGCGTCTTCGGGAACGCGATGACATCCCGCAGGCTGGTCGCGCCGGCCATGAGCATCGACATCCGGTCGAGGCCGAGCGCGATGCCGCCGTGCGGCGGCGGGCCGTACTTGAAGGCCTCGAGCAGGAAGCCGAATTTTTGCTGGGTCTGCTCGTCGGTCAGACCGAGCGTCGCGAAGATCTTGCTCTGGACATCACTGCGGTGGATACGGATCGACCCGCCGCCGATCTCATTGCCGTTGAGCACGAGGTCGTAGGCCAGCGCGAGCACCTGCGCGGGGTCGCTGCCCAGCAGCGCGACGTGCTCGGGGCGCGGCGAGGTGAATGGATGGTGCGAGCTGACCCAGCCCTTCTCGGTCTTCTCGAACAGCGGGAAGTCGGTGACCCACAGGAACTGCCACGGCGCCTTGCCGGCCTTCTCGACCAGGCCGAGGCTGTCGCGCAGCTCGAGGCGCAGGGCATTGAGAGCCTGGTGCGTGACGTGGAAGTTGTCGGCGACGATGAAGATGATCGCCCCGGGCTTCGCGCCCATGCGCTCGGTGATCGCGGTGATCGTCGCGGCCGGCAGGTTCTTGGCCAGCGGCGAGTCCCAGGTGCCATCTGGCAGCACACGCGCCCAGGCGAGGCCCTTGGCGCCGCCCGACTCGCGCTTCTTGACCAGCGCGGTCAGCTTGTCGAGTCGACCGCGGGTGATGCTCTCGGCGTGCTCGGGGTCCAGGCACACGCCCTTGACGTGCTCGGCGCCGGTGAACACGCGAAAGCCGGAGTCGGTGACGGCGTCCTTGAGGTCGACGAACTCGAGGCCGAAGCGCAGGTCGGGCTTGTCGCTGCCGAAGCGGGCCATCGCCTCGGCCCAGGTCATGCGCGCGAACTTCTCCGGCAGCGTGACGCCGAGGATGTCCTGCCAGGCGCGGCGCATCAGCGCCTCGATCGGCGCCTGCACGCGCTCGGGCGTGGCGTAGCTGATCTCGACGTCGATCTGGGTGAACTCGGGCTGGCGATCGTTGCGCAGGTCCTCGTCGCGGAAGCAGCGGCAGATCTGGAAGTACTTGTCCATGCCGGCGACCATGAACAACTGCTTGAAGATCTGCGGCGACTCGGCGAGCGCGTAGAACATGCCGGGGTTGAGGCGGCTCGGGACCAGGAAGTTGCGCGCGCCGCCCGGCGTGTACTTCACCATGTAGGGCGTCTCGAGCTCGAGGAAGCCGGCCTCGGCGAGGGTCATGCGCGTGAGCGTGGCCAGGCGCGAGCGCAGCACGAAGTTCTTTTGCAGCGAGGGCCGGCGCAGGTCGAGGTAGCGGTACTTGAGGCGGTTGCCCTCGCTGGCGTCGAGGTCGGCGTCGTCGGCGACGTTGAAGGGCAAGGTGTCGGCGGTCGAGAACACCTCGAGGGTGCGCGCCGAGACCTCGATCTCGCCGGTCGGCATGGCCGGGTTCTTGTTGTCGCCGCGCGACACGACGACACCCTCGATCGCCACGCAGAACTCGCCGCGCAGGTCGAGCGCAGCGGCGTGCGCGGCGGCGGCGACCTCGGGATCGAAGACGACCTGGGTGACGCCGAAGCGGTCGCGCAGGGTGACGAAGATGAAGGCGCCGAGGTCGCGACGACGATGGACCCATCCGAACAGGACGACGGACGCGCCGACATCCGCTTCGCGCAGGCTGCCGCAGTCGTGGGTGCGCCCATTCTCGAGCAAGCTGGACATGGGCGTGACTGTAGCCGTGGTGCGCCGGGGCGGGAAGACTGCTACAAGGGCCCGGTGAACGAGGTACCGGCAGCGGCGGGCGTGGAGGGTGACCTCGATCGGGACGCTGAAATGGACTCGACCGAGTTGGCGCAGGCCAGCGCGCGGCTCGAGGGGGCGTCGGCGCCGGAGATCCTGGCGTGGACCTTCGAGCGCTTCAGGGGCCGGCGGATCGGGCTCAGCTCCGCGTTCGGCGCGGAGGGCTGCGCGCTGATCCACCTCGCCCGCGAGATCGACCCGCAGGTGCCGGTCTACACCATCGACACGGGGTATTTGTTCGCCGAGTCGGTCGCGCTACGCGAGGCGTACCGGGCGATGGGCGCCGACATCCGGGTGATCGAGCCGCTGATCTCGATCCGCACGCAGACCGAAGGTCACGGGCCCGACCTGTTCGCGCGCGACCCGGACGCGTGCTGCGAGCTGCGAAAGGTCGAGCCGATGCGGCGGATCCTCACCCTCGTCGACGTCTGGATCACCGCGGTGCGCCGGGACCAGAGCGAGACCCGGGCGCACACGCCGGTGGTCGGCACGGCCCAGCGCGCGGACGGCTCGCGCGTGATCAAGGTGGCGCCGATGGCCCGATGGTCGCGCGGGGACACGTGGTCGTACATCCTCGAGCGCGCCCTGCCCTACAACCGCCTGCTCGACGAGGGCTACTCGAGCATCGGCTGCGAGCCGTGTACCCGGCCCGGCGGCGCCGAGGGCGAGGAGCGCAGCGGTCGCTGGGTCGGCCAGGCCAAGACCGAGTGCGGGATCCACCACCTCTGAGGGTTCGGAGCCGATCATGCCGCTGCGCTTCATCCACTGCTCGGACATCCACTTGCTCGACCTGGCGGGCACGAACCCGTGGCACTACCTCAACAAGCGCCTGACCGGCGGGGTGAACCTGCTGATGAGCCGCGGTCGCAAACACAGCGGCAGCCTGTTTGAACGCATCATCGGGCACGCGCACGAGTTCGCGGTCGACCGCCTCGTGATCACCGGGGACGTCACGAACCTCGCGCTCGAGCCGGAGTTCGCGCTGGTCAAGCGCACGCTGCTGGCGTCGGGCCTGGCGTGTACGGTCATCCCCGGCAACCATGACACCTATACCCGCGGATCGGTCCGCAACCGCCGCTTCGAGGCGTTCCTCGGCGAGTTCATGATCGGCGAGCGCGACGGCGCGGACTATCCCTTCGTGCAGCGCTTCGGGGATGTCGCGCTGATCGGGGTGTCGACGGCGATCCCCTCGCTGCCGCTGGTCGCCGTCGGGCGCGTCGGCGACGAGCAACTGCGACGACTCTCGGGCATGCTCGAGCGCCTGGGCGCCGAGGGCCTGGCGCGGGTGGTGCTGATCCATCACCCGGTGTTGCCGGGCGTCGCCAAGCCGCGGCACGGGCTGCTCGACCTCGAGGCCTTCGCCAAGGTGATCGCGGCGAAGGGGGCGGAGTTGATCCTACATGGGCACGAGCATCGCCGCATCGAGGGCACGCTGCCCGGCCCGCACAAGCCGGTCCCCGTGCACGGGGTCGGCAGCGGGACCTACCTGTCGCAAGAGACAGGTAAGCACGGCGCGTTCTCGCTGT
>Ga0335395_10001907_pt1 | contig 12974 bp, 10 predicted proteins | sample MAT02_FD_205744 | JGI IMG/M metagenome (GOLD analysis project Ga0335395, IMG submission 205744) | Freshwater microbial communities from Lake Fryxell liftoff mats and glacier meltwater in Antarctica - MAT-02 (spades assembly) (version 2) ...
CTTACGCAACGGTATTGTCAAATCGCAGGGGGTTGCCGATATCTCCCACTTTGGCTTGTGACCAAGAATTTCTTGATGGTACAAGCCCCCGGATTTATCCGTGGAATCAATCCAAAATCTCAAATCTAAAATCCTCAAGCCCCCGCATTTATCCGTGGGGTCAATCTAAAATCTAAAATCTAAAATCTAAAATCGACTGACAGTTGATCTATCAGTTTGATATTACTCCCAGTAATTTTCCCAATCATCATTAAAAGCTTGCTGCAATCTCTGCATATACGCATCAGTCTTAATCTTCACCATCCACAGATTATTAGCATTGCGGCCTCCCTTGCACACAACACCTTCATCTACACCATATTTCCCCTTGCGAAGATCGTCCATAAACTTGCCCGTCAGTTTGCCGCGATAAATCACTCGCGCAATATTTAATACCAATTTCAAAAAAGAATGCAACAGTATTCTTGTTCCCCCCCTTTGCAAGGGGGGGCTAGGGGGGGTCGAAGAGTGTTGCACGATTTTAGAAAAATGGTATAATTTACCAAAATCCTGAATAAACCGATCGGGAATAACCATACCGCCCTCAGTTTCCACATCAAAAAGAACCAGTTGTTTGCGATCGTCCTTTTTGTGCCTTCCCGCAAATGAGTTAGCACCAAAAAACTCTGTAAACACAGTAATTTCAGGGCAGTGATACTGTTCGTTCTCTCGAAATATAGACTCTAAGGGACTAGCAAAGTCTCTTTTAAATATTTCCGGTGCTTCTTCTAAACCTGGATGTGCAGCATTAAATTCTGCAATTCCCATCTCATCCAAATCAAATCTACTGCGGCGCGTACCAAAAGCATACCAACCAAGTTCAACTTCCCAAACCCAATGCAAATTAGTGCCATCGTACTTCTCAAAAGCTACACATTGTTCGTTAGGGCAATTTTTACTATCTGGAATTTTGGGATAGGCAAGAAGCATGATATCGATTCCGGTTGCACCGGAATGCTTGTTGACTGTTGACTGTTGACTGTGAGTCAAAAAAATGAAAATTGCGCGCTATATTTGTTGGCAGCTTGATTCGACTTTGTAAAGTACGAATTGAAACCTTCACTAAAATAAGGCGACAGCTAAGCATAGCCGCCGCCCCAAAGATAGTATTACTTCATCCAAGCCTTAGCTTACGCAGGAAGCAAAACCGCATCAATAATGTGAATAACACCATTATCAGCAGCGACATCGGCTGTTGTAACAGTAGAATCATTCACCTTGACGCCATTGGAAGCATCAATTTTCACAGTTGAACCTTCAACCGTAGTAGCTGAGGTCAACTTGACCACATCAGCAGCCATCACTTTGCCTGAGACTACATGATAAGTCAGGATTTTTGTCAGCTTAGGAATATCCTTAAGCAATGCGTCAACAGTACCTTCGGGAAGCTTAGCAAAAGCTTCGTCAGTAGGCGCAAAAACTGTGAAGGGGCCAGGGCCTTTGAGAGTATCTACTAAACCGGCAGCTTTGACGGCAGCAACTAGGGTTGTAAAAGAACCAGCCTTAACGGCAGTATCAACAATGTCAGCCAAGTGAGTCACCTTGTTTTGTAATCTGTTTATAACCATAACGCTAAATAGTAAATTTAGCTACCTTATTTTTTATATCTTTAGTTCAGTTTTTGTGTGGGATTTTTTCACAAATATCCATCTAAAGATAGATGCTAAAATGTCGGTCTTTACTTCTCATGTGCACCTAATTACGACAGATGTCAAAAGTGAAAACTTGCGTCCAGGACTGTTTGTAAATCTCGATCTAAACTATTAACAGTCAACAATTAACTAGAGTGTGATATGAGATACAAACTATTGGGTAACAGCGGACTTCGCGTTTCCGAAATCTGTCTGGGGACTATGACTTTTGGGGAAGAATGGGGTTGGGGAGGTTCCTACGACGAAAGTCGCAAAATGTTCGATTGCTTTGCAGAAGCTGGCGGCAATTTCATCGATACCGCGAATCTCTACACCAACGGTACTAGCGAAAAATATGTCGGCGATTTCATCGCAGCCGATCGCGAAAAATGGGTAATCGCTACCAAATATAGTCTTAACATGAAAAATGGCGAAGTCAACGGTTTCGGCAACCACCGCAAAAATATGGTGCAAGCAGTAGAGGCCAGTTTAAAGCGGCTGCAAGTTGACTACATTGATTTACTTTGGCTACACGCTTGGGACTTTACCACACCCGTCGAAGAAGTCATGCGCGCCTTTGACGATTTAGTCCGCGCCGGCAAAGTGTTCTACATCGGCATTTCCGATACACCAGCTTGGATTATTTCTCAAGCAAATACGATCGCCCATTTCCGCGGCTGGACACAATTTGTCGGCCTACAAATAGAATACTCCTTAAAAGAACGAACTCCCGAACGAGATTTGCTGCCAATGGCAAAAGCCCTTGATATTGGCGTGACTGCTTGGAGTCCTCTCGCAGGCGGTTTGCTGACAGGAAAATACAACACTTCAGAAACCGCTAGCGAAGCCAAGCGGTTGGATTCAACTGAAGCCGGCAAAATTAGCGATCGCGACTTAAAAATCGCTGGCGAAGTTAGCGCCATCGCAGCCGAAATCGGCAAATCGCCTTCTCAAGTAGCCCTGAATTGGCTGCGCCAGCAGTCAGTAGCAGTTATCCCGATTATTGGTTCCCGCAAAGTTACGCAACTTCAACAAAATCTCGCTTGTTTGGAGTTTGAATTAACCTCTGAACAAATTGAGCGACTAGATAAAGTAAGCGCGATTGAATTGGGTTTTCCCCACGATTTTTTAAACAGTCCAATGGTACAAGATTTTGCCTTTGGAGGGGGAATCGCAAAAATTGATAATCACCGATTTTGAAGTGGAATATTTGTATCTAAACAGAGGGGGTTTATTTCAATTTGTCGCTGGTATTACAGATATAATAGTTTTCAGTTTAGTGCAGTACAGATAGCGGGTAGGGACACGGCATTGCCGTGTCCCTACTTTCTTTCATATATCTGGAATACGTTACATAAATTGGATTTATTTAATTAGACTCGATCGCTTTTTAGTAATAATTTCCGAGACTTTAATCAATGCAGATGTAAAAGTTTAATCGCTTATTTGTAAACCTTTGTGAAGTCAGAAAGCCCTTCGAGATAATTTTGTATAATTAGATACAATTTTTAGCGATCGCCGATCGCGCGAGTTGAGAAAAAACACAGTAGATCCAATCAAAGAGCAACAAAAATTAGATCGCCACTTTTGTTTCCTTTGCCAAATACACTCCCATAAAGCCGGTCGGTTTTACCGCAGTAATTGCCAGTTAACAGCCACTAGACAAGCTCGATCGGCATTTTAACCTGATTTGAACCTCACTACAAGCTACGCGTGAGCAAGATCGAAGTCATCCTTAAGATAGAAGTAATTACAGACTAACTGAGTTAGATTTATCAACAATAGCAAGTCTAAGAATATTAACTTATCTCAAACTTTCACTTCCAAAACAAAGCAGAGAAGCGTGTTTTTCCGCAAGTAAGCATTTGCTTTGGAAAACTGAATGTAGCGCTTGCTGTGTCATAAAATCTCTCAGATAGATGCTAGCAATTTTCTGCAACACACTGCTGAGAACTATATCATCTTGACAAATTTCAGAGGCTAATTATGTCCCCGTTAGAAAACTCAAACAATAATTATAGCAATAACCGTGCAGGATGGGAGATACGATTTACCTCAATAGATACAGCGCGATCGCCCTCTCAACTAGCCCCACCGCCCCAATTGGGCGTCAACTTATCAAACGAGTCTTCTTTAGATACACCCGATCTTGTTTGCCTGTCACATTTGCGATGGAACTTCGTCTACCAGCGACCCCAACACCTGCTTAGTCGCTGTGCTAAAAACCGTCGCGTATTCTTTGTAGAAGAACCAGTTTTTAGTGCTGGTACAGATTGGCGGCTTGATGTCAGCATCCACGAAAGCGGAGTGTGGGTAATAGTACCGCACCTGAGCGACGAAATCAGCGAAGCAACAGCACAAAATATTCAAGAAGAAATGCTGAACGACTTGTTTAAAGCAACAGCAATTCAGCAGTACATTTTGTGGTATTACACGCCAATGGCTGTTAGTTTTACCAACCACTTAAAACCCTTAGCCGTAGTCTACGACTGCATGGACGAACTGTCATCATTCCAAGGCGCGCACCCGGCTTTAAAAGCTAACGAAAGTCAACTATTAAAGCGCGCCAACGTCGTATTTACAGGCGGACACAGCCTCTACGAAGCCAAACAGCATCAGCACCCAAATATTCATGCTTTCCCCAGCAGCATCGAAAAAGAACACTTTGCCACAGCAAGGTATTTGATAGAAGAACCAGCAGATCAAAAAGACATTCCTCATCCGCGTTTGGGATTTTTTGGTGTCATTGACGAACGCATGGATCTCGAACTGCTGGGCGGGATTGCGGAAGCGAGGCCGGACTGGCATTTAGTCATCATTGGCCCGGTGGTGAAAATCGACCAGGCAACTCTGCCAACTCACCCAAATATCCACTATCTCGGCGGCAAATCTTATCAAGAACTGCCAGCGTATCTTGGCGGGTGGGATATAGCAATGCTGCCTTTTGCGATTAACGAATCGACTAAGTTTATTAGTCCTACGAAAACTCCCGAATACCTCGCTGCCGGCAAACCGGTGATTTCTACTCCGATCCGCGACGTGGTGCGGCCCTACGGAGAAAACGGCTTGGTTCGGATTGCTAGCAATTTTTCAGAATTCGTTGCTTGTGCTGAAGAAATCATGAGCGAAAGTTCGGACGTTCGCACAAAGTGGCTCAGCGAAGTTGACGCCTTTTTAGCAGATATCTCTTGGGACAAAACCTGGGGAGAAATGCTGGGGTTGATCGAAAGTGCGATCGAGGGCAGAAAGCAGAAAGCAGAAGACCGGATGAAAGTTTTAAGTTAGGAATGTTGAGGTTTAAGTTAAACAGTTACCAATTCACGCATTCAAAACTTAACACTCTACACTCCTCGCTTTGTTTCCAATTAGCAATTACCCATTACTAAAAACCAGAGGTGTTTTAATGTTTGACTATTTAATTGTCGGAGCCGGATTTGCAGGTAGCGTCATTGCCGAAAGACTAGCAACTCAGGCGGGAAAAACAGTCTTAATAATTGATACTCGCAACCACATCGGCGGCAACGCCTACGACCACTACGACAACCACGGCATCCTGGTACACAAATACGGCCCCCACATTTTTCACACCAATTCGCGCCCAGTTTTCGAGCACCTTTCGCAGTTCACCGAGTGGCGGCCCTACGAACACCGCGTCCTCGCCAGCGTTGACGGTCAACTATTACCAATTCCAATCAATCTCAACACTGTAAATAAACTTTATGGGCTGAATCTCACATCATTTGAAGTTGAAGATTTCTTCGCGAAAGTAGCAGAACCAAAGGATTACATTCGCACTTCCGAAGATGTCGTTGTCAGCAAAGTCGGCCGCGAACTTTACGAGAAATTCTTCCGCAACTATACGCGCAAACAGTGGGGAATGGACCCGTCGGAACTCGATAAATCAGTGATAGCGCGCGTGCCGACTCGCACTAACCGGGACGATCGCTATTTCACCGATACCTATCAAGCAATGCCCCTGCACGGCTACACTCGGATGTTTGAAAAAATGCTGGCTCACCCAAACATCAAGGTGATGCTGAATACCGACTACCGCGAGATTGAGGGTTTTATTCCTTACGGGGAAATGATTTACACCGGGCCTGTCGATTCCTATTTCAATTACTGCTACGGCAAACTTCCTTACCGTTCCTTGGAATTCAAGCACGAAACGCTCAACGTACCCGTACACCAAGCAGCACCGGTGGTAAATTACCCGAACGAGCATTTATATACTCGCTGCACGGAGTTTAAATATCTCACCGGACAAGAGCATTTAAAAACAAGCATTGTCTACGAATATCCCCAAGCTGAGGGAGACCCTTACTACCCTGTGCCGCGCCCAGAAAATGCCGAAATTTACAAGAAATATAAGGCTTTAGCTGACGCAACTCCAGGAGTTTCTTTTGTAGGAAGGCTGGCAACTTACAGGTATTACAACATGGATCAAGTTGTAGCTCAAGCGTTGACAACTTACACTCAAATTACTACCAAACCAGTCATTGAATTGGCGGCCAATCTTAACGGCTCTGCCTCGAATTTAAGCTTGAATGGAGTTGCAGACCGCGCTGCTACAGCACCTCTAGAAGTTGCTGCTAACGGCAACGGCAAATCTGCTAGCAATTAACTGGCATGATTATGTAAAAGCCGATCAAAAAGTAGGGTGTGCGAAAGCGTACTTTATGGCGATCGGCTTTCATCGCAATTACCCCAAACAATCAAATAAGTATCGAGGTCAAAATGAGCGTAATAGTTAAAGTTCTTTTGTCTCATGAAGTTTTGGAAAGTCCTAAGTTTTATAGTTTTCGGAAAGAAATAGAGCGCCTGATCGAAAGCGGGGGCAAAATTTTGATGCTCGATTTCTCAAAAATCAATTTTCTGAAAAATTCGGAGTTGATGGCTGTAGTGGCGATCGTGAAATTAGTGAGAGATAGTAATTGTATACTTTTGATATCTTCGATGAGCGAACAAGTGAGAATGCTATTTGAACTCACGGGACTAGAACAAATATTTCAGCGTTTGCCACATCCAGAAGAAGTCGCTCTCAAAAGTGACCTAACTGAACCGTTAGGAGGTTTGCAAAGTGTCGCCGGCTAGAGGGATAGTGGGAGAGGGAGAGAGTGGGAGAATTTTTGCTCTCCCTAATGACTAATGACTAATGACTAATGACTAATGACTTCAGCGTCAGAGATTATTTAGATGAGGCTGTTTTAAGGTGCAGAACTTTTGCAAATTAATCAGCAAAAAACTTGTCCAAGTCGGGGCAATAGTCGCTAACGTATAAATATAACTTCGGGTAGATGTGCCGATGAGTTGGTTAGGTAGAGAACTAGAAAATTGCGATATTGAAGAGTCTTCCACTCTAGACAGTAAGGTGACTGTTCAAGGGCGGAAAACAGGTTATCCGCGCCCCCAATTGCGCCGGAGCAACTGGATTTGTCTCAACGGTCAGTGGAGGTTTGCTTACGACGACGCGGGGCGCTGCGTGCAGCCGATCGATATTTCTGAGTGGACTCACACTATAGAAGTGCCGTTTGCTCCAGAATCGGCAAAAAGCGGGATCGGCGACACGAAATTTCACGCCAACTGCTGGTACGATCGCGAATTTGACATACCCCACGCAGAAGGCAGAGTTCTTCTCCACTTCGGGGCAGTAGACTACCGCGCCCGCGTCTGGGTAAACGGTCATTTTGTCATAGAACACGAAGGAGGACACACTCCTTTCACCGTAGACATTACAGCAGTTATGAACCTCAGCGGGCCGCAGCGGGTGACAGTCTGGGCCCAGGATGACCCGCAAGATTTGGAGAAACCGCGCGGTAAGCAAGACTGGCAAATAGAGCCGCACAGCATCTGGTATCCGCGTACAACGGGCATTTGGCAAACGGTGTGGGTAGAATTGGTGCCTCACACTTATATTGAGCGCATCCGCTGGACTCCGCAGTTTGAACGCTGGGAAATCGGTTTTGAAGCGTTTGTGGCGGGCGATCGCCAGTCGGGAATCCAAGTTAAAGTTAAACTGTCGATCGGCTGTTTGCTGCTGGTTAACGACACCTACGAAGTTATCAACAGCGAAATCCACCGCCGCATCGCCCTTTCAGATCCGGGGATCGACGACTACCGCAACGAACTGCTGTGGAGTCCAGAAAAACCGACATTAATTAACGCTCAAGTGGAGTTGTGGGCAGATGGCAAACTGCTAGACGAGATTAAATCCTACACCGCAATGCGGACTGTCAGCATCCAGCGCGATCGCTTCATGCTAAACGGCCGCCCCTACTACCTGAGATTGGTGCTCGATCAAGGTTACTGGCCCGACACCCTGATGACTGCGCCCTCCGACGAAGCCTTGCGCCACGATGTCGAATTAGTCAAAGCAATGGGCTTCAACGGCGTTCGCAAACACCAAAAAATCGAAGATCCGCGATTTTTGTATTGGGCCGACGTGCTGGGGCTGTTAGTTTGGGAAGAAATGCCCAGCGCCTACCGCTTCACTCCCAAGGCCGTTGACAGGCTGACGCGGGAGTGGACAGAAGCGATCGATCGCGACTCCAGCCACCCCTGTATCGTAGTCTGGGTGCCGTTCAACGAATCCTGGGGAGTTCCCAATTTAGTCGAAGCCGAGGCCCACCGCAACTACGTGCAAGCCTTATATTTTTTGACGAAAACCTTAGATCCGACTCGCCCCGTCATCGGTAACGACGGCTGGGAAAGCATCGATACTGACATCCTCGCCATTCACGACTACGACAACAACCCCCAAACTGTGGCAAAACGCTACGGGCCCGAAGTCCAACTAGCCGATTTGTTCGATCGCGGGCGTCCGGGAGGGCGCATCCTCACCCTCGACGGCCACCCGCACCAAGGACAGCCGATGATGCTGACCGAATTCGGCGGCATCGCCTGCGCCGGCCGCGAAAACCCGGATTTTCACAGGGTTTGGGGCTACGTGCGCGCGTCGGACACTTCTGAACTGCAAAGGCGCTACAGCGCGCTGCTGAAAGTAGTAAATCGAGTGGAAATGTTCAGTGGATTTTGCTACACGCAGTTAACCGATACTTTCCAAGAAGCTAACGGTTTGCTGTATGCCGATCGCACTCCTAAGTTTCCCATAGAGGCGATCGCGGCGGCAACTCTCGGCTGGGATATTCCCGAAGAAAGTTCGCAGCCGGAAGCTATTACTCAGTGCTAATTGGTATAGCATAAGCACATAAAGTAGGGTGCGTCAGATGGCAAAACCCTAATTATTTCGTACAGTATAAGTAGTAGAGCACCTTACGGTTTAGTCAGGTGCGTCGCTGCTGAGATTTTTGATTTGATTTGAAGCTATTCAAGGGCGACGCACCCTACGATACTACTGTCAACCGTCAACTCTCAACTCTCAACTCTCAACTCTCAACTGTCAACTGTCAACTGTCAACTGTCAACTGTTTAATGATGTTTCAAAGTTTTTTCATGGGCGGTTTTGAATGTTCCACGCACAAATTGCGATCGGGAAAACGCCTCGATATCACAGCCGCCACCGGCCACGATAAATTTGCAGTCGCCGACTACCAACGCTTGCAACAGCAAGGCATTTACACAGTCCGCGAAGGCCTCCGCTGGCACTTAATCGAACAGTCGCCCGAACAATACGATTTTTCCAGCGCCCTGCCAATAATTCGCGCCGCCCGCGACACAAAAATGCAGGTAATTTGGGATTTATTTCACTACGGCTGGCCGGATGATATTGATATTTTCAGTTCCGAATTCGTGACCAGATTTGCCAAGATGGTGGGCGCTTTTATGGAAGTGCTAACTAACGAAACAGACCAAACACCTTTCGTCACACCTGTCAATGAAATTTCATTTATTGCTTGGGCAGGCGGCGAAGTTGCTTATATCAATCCTTTTGCTAAAGGGCGCGGAGACGATCTCAAAATCCAGTTAATCAAAGCAGCGATCGCAGGGATAGAATCAGTTTGGGAAGTCAATCCCAGCACCCGCATCGTTCAGATTGACCCGGTAATTAACATTATTGCCGATCCTGACAAACCGCAGGATCGAGACGCGGCGGAAGGCTATCGTTTATCTCAATATCAAGCTTGGGATATGTTGGCGGGACGTTTTCGCCCCGAACTCGGCGGCCAGGAAAAATATCTCGATATTATTGGGTTGAATTATTACGATCGCAATCAGTGGATTCACAATGAAGATCCGATGAAATACACCGATCCGCTGTACCGCCCGTTTCGCGAACTGCTGCAAGAAGTGTTCGATCGCTACGGTCGCCCCTTATTCATCGCCGAAACGGGTACTGAAGACGATTTTAGACCTGTCTGGTTGAATTATGTGTGCACGGAGGTAGCGGCGGCCATGAAAGCCGGAGTTCCTGTGGATGGAGTCTGTTTGTATCCGATCGTCAACCATCCGGGTTGGGACGACGACAGGCACTGTTACAATGGTTTGTGGGATTATTGCAATGAATCGGGCGATCGAGAAATTTACCAGCCTTTAGCAGACGAATTGCAGTATCAAAGGCGACAGATTGAACCGTTGCTGAAGTCAAAAAACCAACAACTTTAAGACTTGCGTTCTAACTCTCATGTAGGGTGCGGACTGCACACCTTATATCCCAATACGGTTCAGTTAAAGCCGATCCCCCCTAGCCCCGCTAAAAAAGGGGAGTAGGGGGTGGGACAAGAAGTTACTCAAAGTCCCCCTTTTTAAGGGGGATTTAGGGGGATCTCTGATAATAAACAACCTTATCTGAACCGTATTGCCTTATATCCTGGGACTAACAAATTATAAAAATGCTTGATATTGAAAAAAATTGAATTTTGAGTCTTAACATGAGGTTGTTATTTTATGGTAAAACGATCGCTCCAATCATCCTCTTCTGGAATTCAACGGGCGAAAGCAGCGTTTGCCATCAAGGGTTGGACTCAGGAAAATCTAGCAGGGGAAGTAAACTTAAAGACCCGTCAGCCAATTGGGCGCTTTTTCACAGGCCAACGGGTCGATCGCCAGACTTTTTTAGCCATTTGTACAATACTAGATTTAGATTGGCGAGACATTGCCGACCATCCGGCTGCGGAATTTCCAGAACCCGGAGACGCCGCCGAGACTGCCTCTGGGAATATTGACAGTTTAGTGCAAGTTGTGCGATCGCAATATCGCGACACAATTCAAAACCAGTGCGGCATCTTGCAATTACTCGACATCAGCCGTCCAGTCAGCATTGATGACATCTACGTCGATGTCAACATTTTAGAAGAAATAGCCAGCCAACAGTGGTTTGAAATTGCCGACCTCCAAAACTTAGAGCCCGCCGAATTTGAGCGCGTCGGCTTAGGCGCAGTTGACCAAAAACAAATACCAGGAATGCAAGCCATCGAAACCTACTCGAAACTTAGGGTATTAGGTAAACCAGGCGTCGGCAAAACCACCTTTTTGAAACATCTTGCCATTCTGTGCAACCGGGGCAAATTTGCCGCCCATCAAGTGCCAGTTTTCATCGCCCTGAGAGATTTTGCCGAAGAATCCAGAGATGATGGCAAATTTAGCTTCCTAAATTACATTCATCAGGCATTTCTCACATCAGGTATACCCAATCCGTTCTGAAAGAGATTCGCAAATTCTCAGAAAAATAGGTTCTTCCTTTATTTTCACTGATTTAGCTATTGATTTAGCATAGTAAGTAAGGAAGAACCGGTAAAAACGAGATTTATCAAGGTTTTCATCAGAGAATTGGGTAGAAACCCCGTCCTTCTAGGACGGCTTTACAAAAAGATTTGCCTCAAACCAACAATATCACAGAAAACGTGTTAACGTGTGAGAATGGAAAAAGCCTACTGCTACCGATTCTATCCCACTACGCAGCAAGAAACACTCTTGCGACGGACAATGGGGTGTACGCGGTTAGTGTACAACAAGGCTTTGGCTGCTCGCACAATCGCATGGTACGAGCATCAAGAAAAGGTTGGCTACATCCAAACCTCCTCCATGCTGACGAATTGGAAGAAAGAGGAAGAGCTTGATTTCTTGAACGAAGTTAGCTGTGTACCTTTACAACAAGGACTTAGACATCTTCAGACGGCATTCAGCAACTTCTTTGCTGGTAGGGCCAAGTATCCCAATTTCAAGAAGAAGCATAACGGTGGCAGTGCTGAATTCACCAAGTCGGCTTTCCGATGGAAAGATAAACAGGTGTTTTTAGCTAAATGCACTACACCATTATCTATTCGCTGGAGCAAGCAGATTCCCGAAGGGTGTACTCCGTCTACCATTACTGTCAAATTGACACCCGCTGGGTACTGGTTCGTCTCCATACTTGTAGATGACTACACCATTAAACCACTCCCTAAAATAGAGAAATCTATTGGATTGGATGTAGGAATAACCAGCCTAATTGCTACTAGCGATGGCGATAAAATCGCCAATCCTAAGCACTTTAAAAAGCTTCGCCAAAAGTTAAAAAAGAAACAAAAAGCGTTAGCCCGCAAGCAAAAAGGAAGTAACAACCGACAGAAAGCGCGGGTGCAAGTGGCTAAAGTTTACGCACAGATAACAGATGCGCGTAAAGATTATTTACACAAGCTAACAACTCAACTGGTTCGTGAAAATCAAACGATTGTGGTTGAGGATTTGGCTATTAAAAATATGGTGAAGAACCATAAACTCGCTCTCGCAATTAGTGATGCTAGTTGGGGCGAACTAATTCGCCAACTTGCGTATAAATGCGAGTGGTACGGGCGAGAGCTTGTAAAAATAGACCGCTGGTTTCCTAGCTCTAAGCACTGTGGAAGCTGCGGGTATATTGTCGATAAATTGCCGCTGAATATTCGGGAATGGGAATGCCCTAAATGTGGGACTAATCACGACCGAGATATCAATGCTGCAAATAACATTTTGGCGGCTGGGCTAGCCGTGTCAGTACGCGAGAGCAACCGTAAGACCTAAAGAGAGCAAATCTCCGAAGGCTGGTGCTATGAAGCAGAAACCTAATCAGTGATGATTGGGAATCCCCGTACCTTGATAGTCGGGGTGGATGTCAAGCTTAAGCTACTTGCGTAATTCTACCAAGTTAAGCTCTAATAAAAATAGTCTGAATTACTCAGCCGCACGCTTGCCAAATATATTTGCTGCTAAATAACTGAAGTCCAGGACTTCACATTATGACTTCTAACCAATCCTCTCCCGAAAATACATCCGAATCGAGCGCACCAGCCGCCCTCGACAGCGAAGAATTAGCCAAAATCGATGCTCCGTTTCCGATTGTGGGGATTGCCGCCTCAGCAGGAGGGCTCGAAGCATTTACGGGGTTGC
>Ga0335395_10001908_pt1 | contig 12973 bp, 11 predicted proteins | sample MAT02_FD_205744 | JGI IMG/M metagenome (GOLD analysis project Ga0335395, IMG submission 205744) | Freshwater microbial communities from Lake Fryxell liftoff mats and glacier meltwater in Antarctica - MAT-02 (spades assembly) (version 2) ...
TATACTGGGATGATCCATTTGAATACAGGTTTTTTTAAACTTTTATCATCGTTGAGGTCCTAACATTATGAAATATCGCAAATATTTACTAAGCAAATACCACATTGCCGTACCAACTAGTTTGATATTAATACAACGATAAAATACCAACTGTTTAGCAATTGCATCATTCCTTAATTGTTCTTACCAAACTAATACCTGCAATAAAAAAAATAAGTCCCAAAATTAAAAAGATGATCAGCGATTTGTAATCATTGGTATTGCTAAAACGGTTTGCAAACAGAACGGCCGCATAAATCAGTCCTCCAATACCAAGCATCGTTAGTAATGTGCCAAGAATTGTTTTTGTATTCATTTTAGAAGTATGTTGATGATGGGAATTTGATGAATACTTTAAACATTGATACTGGTTAAAGAAGAGAATAGACCAAATGCTTTTAGCAACCAAATAACTACTAAAATAACAACCACAACATTCAGGATACTTTTTATTTTCCGATCCATCGGAATGTATGTATTCACAAGCCAAAGTAAAACTCCAACAACGATCAGTACAATAAAAATATTTAGTAACGGCATAAAAATGAATTTAATTATTTACTCAAAGTTGAGCTATTTCAATAAACCCAGTATTACACAATTCACAGTTTAACTTGCAAAATCCCTACATTAAAAAAGCGATATGATTGGTGAAAAGTACGGTTCAAATGCGCTAACTATCAGATTTTTGTATACCCCAGGTCACCTGTGCAGAGCTAATAGCAGCCAGCCAATAAGTAGGGATGATGTCTACTGTCGGTATCAATAATTGGGAAAATAATAAACCAGCGGATTGATTTATTCCTGCAAAATTGTTTTAGACATATACCAAAAGAGCCTTAATACATCTGAAGGCTTTTGAACAAGATCGGACAGTTGTGAAAAATTATTGATAAAGAGCTTTTTATCCAAAGCGTTGAAATCGGTGACTGTTAATTCATGATAAGCCATATTCCATCCGCTAAAATAACGCTCCTCTTTTACCCCCTCGTTCATTAACATCACATCGGTATGTCTTTGATCCTTCTCTATTTTCGCAAACAATGCTTTTACTATTTGCTCGTCACCCTCTAAAATTTGCAGGAACTGGTTGCTGTGATACAAAAGGCACCCGGTTATATTATTTTTTTCATTAAATTCTCTTGAATCACTTAGAATTTTAGCGATGGTGACTTCGTCGGTATTTTCCGGAGCAATGGAATAATAGATCAGTTCATACATAATTTATACGGCTTGGTAAATGAAGGACCCGCCCTTTACATCTCTTGTAAAGGATAGTAAATCTAAACAAAAATGTAACAGCACATCGAAATAATAAATTTTTCAACAACTATATTCTATCAATATACCAATTCAAATCACTTCCCTTTTTTTTAACCTAAACATATTCGCTATTGCTTTTTGGATTTGAAGAAAAGCCGTTTCATTTTTAATTACATAATGGGTTGCTTTATAATGCATGCAGTTGATGGCTACTTCAATTTTTTCCTGTGCATAAAGCATAATGACCGGAATAATTGAGTTGTAACTTTTTATTTTATCCAGTGTTTAAATGCCATTCCTGGCATTTTTATTAGCTTCATCAGGTTAAAATCCAGTATTACCGGTTCTGGATTATGCGATAAATTCTGAACACACTGTTCGCCGCTGGAAAATGTCTTTATCTCAAAATCAGCATAGTTCAAAAACTCAATTTATAGCATTTCAAAAATAAATCATCACAATCTACCGGCGTAATTTTTATTGTCTGATTGTTTTTCATCAGCTTGCTTTTTTTAATGATTTTAATTCTTCTTCCAATTCGTTGCAGGCCCTTGTGCAAACATGCTCAATCTTCATAACCATTGTTTCTATACCATCCGTTTGTAAACGTGTTTTTGCAAAGTCTTTTACTTTTTTTGCCATATCCTCAAAATCTGCACTAATGCCCATAATAGAAAACGATGGTATCAATTTATGAACCGAAGACTGCAAAATTTCCCAGTCTGCCTCTTCCCAACTTTTCCGCATGGCATAAATCAATGGCGGCGTTTGTTCAAGATAAAGTGAAATCATTTGCATCATCAGTTTACCGTTTGATTTTGTACGACTACTCAGGTAATTTAAATTTGTATATTTATCTTGTATGTCTTTTTCAACTTCCCTTCCACCATTAACAGTCGCTGTTTTTTTCTTTCTATATAGATTTGCAATTTTACTGTAAAGCAACAACTCATCTACTGGCTTCGAAATGTAGTCATCCATACCAACCGCCTTACATTTCTTTAGATCTGCTGTAGTTACATCCGCAGTTATGGCGATAATGCCTGTGTTGCATTTCATAGTTTGCCGTATATATTTGGTTGCTTCAAAACCATCCATTACCGGCATTTGTAAATCCATCAGAATTACGTCGTATTCGCTGTTCCGTAATTTTTCGATGGCAATTTGTCCATTTTCGACAATATCACATTTAAATTCAAAATCATCAAGCAATGTTTTCATCAATAGTTGATTGAGCGCCATATCTTCCACTACCAAAACCCGGATGTTTTTAATCCCATGGTTAGTATTATCTGGCACAGTTGCTATTACAAAATTTGCTGTTGTCTTTTTAAAATTAAGCGTAAAGCTAAAGGTTGAGCCTTCATCCAATTTACTTTCTACTTCAATTCTTCCGTCTTGTTGCGTGATCAATTGTTTTGCAATGGATAATCCCAACCCTGTTCCACCATATAACCTTGCAGTGCTGGTGGAGGCCTGTTGAAAATCTTCAAAAATATCCGCAATTTTATTTTCTGCTATCCCAATTCCCGTATCGGCAACTGAAAATTTAATAGTAGCGTTGTTTTTATTCTCTTTTAAAATCCGAATCGTTACAGAAATTTTACCAATGTTTGTAAACTTAACAGCATTACTCACCAGGTTTAGCATTATTTGGTGCAACCTAAGCGGATCGCCCATTAGAATATCAGGAATATTGTTGTCATAATCTACAACCAACTTCAGACTCTTCCCGTGAATTTCCGTTTCAAATAATTGCATTAGAGAAGTGATCGATTCAACAATGCTAAAGGGCATTTGCTCAAATGTCATCTTACCGGCATCCACCTTTGCCAAATCGAGTATATCATTGATTAATACCGTTAGCGTGTCGCCGCTCAATTTAATAGCTGCCAGGTATTGGTTTTGTTTTTCGGATAATTTTGTTTTCAACAGCACGTTGGTAAATCCAACTACTGCATTTAAAGGCGTTCGAATTTCATGACTCATATTTGATAAAAAACGTTGTTTTGATTTCATAGCATCCTCAGCCAGGATTACTGCTGTTTCTGCTTTTATTTTAGCTTTTTCTGCTTTCACGGTGGCATTTTCCGCATAATTTTTTGCTTCGGTTAATTCTTTTTCAAAACGTTTTTGTTCGGTAATAATTCTTGCAACCACCACGGCACCGAGTACCTTTCCCTTTGCGTCTTTATAAACAGATCCGTTAAATAAAACATCCGTGAGTTTACCATCAATGATTACCAGCGGATAATTGGTTACAAACCCTTTTGAAAAAACCTCCTGGTAAATTTCACGTGCTTTCTGCGGATCCGTAAAATAAACAGCAAAGTCGCTGCCAATTAATTCCGCCCGTGTTTTGCAGGTAATGGTTGTCATTGCTTCATTCATATCAGTTATTTTACCCTCCGCGCTAATGGTAATAAGCGGATCTAAACTGGCTTCAATCAGGCTACGTGCATATTCATTATTCAATTTTTCTTTCGTTAGATGTAGTTCGGGATTATTATTTTTCATCACAATTATTTTTTCGACCTTACCAATGTTGTCCTTTGCAAACAGCCTTCAGATTTTAAATGGTTAATCTTAATTTTCTGGCTGGTTATCAATTCCTTGAAACTTACGGAAAGCATGGCCATTTTAGCAATTCCGTCGCTACTTACTTTCAGCAGCGGAAATTCAATGTTAATTATGTAGGCGATTTAAATGTCTTTAATACCAGGATATGCAAATCTCCTTTCATTTAAAAGATTTCTGTTACATAACCTTGTGAATATTTTACATAATTCACGTGTAAAGGGAGAATTGTGAAGGGTGACGGGCGAATTTCTGCCGCTGTTGGTGGCCAATCTAAATAATTTAAAAATTATTGTATTCACCAAAGGCTGTTAAAAATGCAGTTGCTGGTGTTATCATCAACTGGAGTTGGAATCTATCAGGTATTTAAATTTTTTAAGAAATCCTGTTTTATTAACGCTGGTTAATGAAATTTTTGCAGAAGATTATTGATACGTTTCATGGCTATCCCCTTTCCTTTCAGGGATCCAGTGAATGTGCTGTAGCTTTTGAAAACCACTTTTTTGCTGTTTGTTGGAGTTATGATGGCGGCGTGCCGGGAAAGCTGATTTTTATAAAGACATACAAAAAAGGGAAAAAAATTTCTATTATTAAAGTACTGAAATTGCAGCGCCTGGCAATAAATTTGCGGAAAATCCAACATTCGGCACTCCACCTGGCAATGATATTTATAAAATACGCATTACCATGCTTCCAAAAACGAAGGAAAGTCAGGCGGGACAAGGGTGATCGGTTTCGTTAAAATTGTTGATGTAAAACATATTCCCACTCTCCATTCATAACAAAGGCGATAGGGAAAGTATTACAGACAATGAAATTAAAGAACTGCTTACAAATTATTTGTAAAGAAGAATCCGTCATGCAGGTGGCTTTACATTTGTTTCAGGGCATTGTGGATTTTTCTGAGGTCTTCGGTTGGTTCGGTGCATCGCTTTATTTGTATTATTTTATCGTAACTGTTCTGCGCTATTGTCAGTACAGATTTTTGTGTGGATGCTTTCTTTTTATTTCCTTCCAGTCATCTTTAATACCTGATTGTTTTAGCTGGTACCGGATGGTGTTTACAAGAATAGGCCAATATTCCTAGATGCAGGTGCACCATGGTTGATTGATTATTTTTATGATAGATCGGCCGCAGGTCTAAATCTGTTTTCGATATCCTAAAGGTCGATTCTATCTCCCTTATGGTATTGTAAATCATCTAGCAATAGTAAAAAGCAAGACACTGGACAGAGTCATGCGCCTAATTTCTTCCAATCTTGCGCTTATTGGGTTCCTGCGCCTACAGGCTTTTAGTTCACTTATGCACTCTTGCGGCTTTTTGGGTTAGGAATGTAGCCCGATGAAACGTAGATAAACACAAATCAATTGTAGAGGCATCAGTGGCGAATACATTATTCTTAAACTGAACTTCCAATAGATTATCGTCTTTATAAAGCTCCTTTGCTTGTTTAATTAATTAAAAGGCTATTTCGTTACATGTACTAAAGGAACAGTGTTCATTTGATCTTGTAACGATGCTTACAGCATCCAATTGGCGCATATCCAAATGGCAAAGCTTAGCAGTATTAGCTTTAAAACAAATCATGGTATTGTTTAAACTAGCGGTGAGTTAGTTGGCCAAAAGCCATAACTAAAACTTTTTCCAGCAACTAAAGTCTTTCTCCTTGTAATGTTTAAAATGCCTGTTGACAATGGTTTTAAAGGTTGTGGAGGAAATTAAATCCATTATTTCGGAAAATTTATATTTGCCGGTGTTCATAACTAATTGACTTTTAGTTATATACTTTTTTTAAACCAGAAAAATTCAAATCGTCTTATCTATAAGATCATATAAAATGCAATACGCATTATATCTTCAAATTACTTTCGAATGCAACAACGCAACGCTAATGGAAATTTATTTATATTAAATCCGTTGAACATTAAACAATCTATCAGATGGACTGTTAATGAAAAAAAATTATACGATTATGCAAAAGAACATTTTTTCTATGCTTGCTGCTGTTTCATTCAGCGCAATTTCATTGGTTGCTTGTAACAATGAATCCAGCAAACCAACATCAGAGGCTGCATCAATGGATACAGTTAAAACGGAAGCCCCCGCTCCTGTTGCTCCAAAAGACATAGTAGACGTAGCAATTGGTTCTCCGGATCACACTACTTTAGTTGCAGCAGTTACTGCGGCTGGTTTGGTTGAAACTTTAAAAGGTACAGGACCATTTACGGTTTTCGCACCAACTAACGCTGCATTTAGTGCTTTACCTGCTGGTACTGTTGATGGTTTGTTAAAACCCGAAAGCAAAGAAAAGCTTACCAGTATTCTGACCTACCACGTAGTAGCAGGTGCAGTAAAAGCGGCTGATTTGAAAGATGGCCAAAAGGTAAAAACATTGCAAGGTGAGGAGTTGACTGTAAGCATTAAAGATGGTAAAGTAATGATCAACGGTGCCAATGTAACTGCGGCTGATCTTGAAGGTAGCAATGGTGTTGTACACGTAATTGATGCGGTTTTAATGCCTAAAAAATAGGTTAAGTCAGTTTGATTTTTTGTTATGTATCAGGGAATGGCTTTTGCTATTCCCTGTTCTTTTTATACCAGTTCCTCTCCCTGTATTCCGAAAATCGGTTTTATAAGGCACTTCAATGAAACATTCAATTAAAAAATTTGTGATAATGCGTTTGAAGAATTGCAGGAAAATTGATTGACATCAAACATTCAGTCACCTTTAGCCAAAAAAATATATTGGCTGATTAAATTGTAATATTCAGTTCGCGTTAGTTGAAGCCGGCATATTTATTTTAAATAAAATTTGTTGGCACCGGATATTGAGTATTATTTTAGGTATTCAATCCGGGAAGAATAAACATCGTCTCAAAACGGTCTTACTTAGCAGCTTTTAAAATTAAAATTGGTTAACTGAATCATAAAGCTTGTGATTCCGTAAATACGTCTGCTTCGCTTGGTACCGAGCTAGATCCGCCTCTGCGGGCGCTGATTTCGATGCGATAAAAAACTAAATATGGCAAAAAAAACAATCGTTTTTCAAAGTTTTTTAAATCTTAATGAAGATCTTTTTCTTATACAGCCAATTTAAAATAAGCCACACAAATAACAATGTCAGTCCGCCACTTAACAATGTTGCATAAGGTGCTCCCAATAGCTGGTCGTACTCTTTTCCCAGGTGTATGTACAAACTCTTGCGGATAAACGACATGATTCCGCCATCTGCTATACAATAAGCTGCAATTGAGTTGGCGCCTATTACCGTAAGAAAAAATGACCAGCGTTTATACTTACCCACATCTACTATCAGGTAAAAAAAAGCGAGCATCAAAAAGCAAATACCACCGGTTAGAATCGTCCAGGCAGGTGTCCAAATACGTTTCACAATCGGATTAATGCCGCCGAAATGTAGCAGCAAACCAACTGCTATCAAACCAGCGCCCGTTATTAAAAAAAATAGCCATTTTTTTTGGATAGTTTTATTGGAATGCAATGTATTACCGGCAAGCAGGCCGAGTAGCATGGTACCAAGGGTGGGAATAAAGCTAAGCGTTGCATAGCCTCCCTCATTATTTATAAAAACCTTTTCTCTTGAAAAAAGGTTTAAGAACCATTGATCAAACGCCCATGCCAGGTTGGCGTTTTTATTCCAGTGTGCTGGAAAGCCCTGCAGATTATGCTGCCAGTCTGGTATAACACCTGCGGCCGCAAAATCAAAATTAGGAGCAGGCAATGGGTAAAGTGCAAATGCTCCCCAATAACCAACCAGTAAAACAATGAGCGCCAGCAATTGTATCTTTTGCGAACAAAAGCCAAGCACTACCAGTAAGGTATAGCCAAGGCCGATCTGGGTAAGCGTATCTTCAAATGTAAAATTGGTTTGTCCGGAATAAATGGAACGCAGAAATATACCAAGGCAAATGAGGATGAGCGATCGCCTGATACTGTGCAGTAATATTGATGACCTGGAGGCACCACGCTGCTTTCTGCCAGCAATTGAAAACGGCAAAACCACGCCAACGAGGAATGTAAATGACGGTTGTATCATATCATGCAGTGACAATCCTGTCCACGCTACATGACTCTGGTTAAAAGCAAGTAAATGCCACAATGAACTGTTGGGCAGTGCTTCCGACACTGTTGAAAAGGAAAGACTTTCTGCCATCATCAACAACATTACAAAGCCACGGTAAACATCTACAGAAGCTATTCGTTGTAAAATTCCCGGATTCGATAAAACGGTTTGCAAATTGCCTGGAGAAAGGTTTTTCATATCAATCAATAAGAATCCTTAATTTAAATCTTTCTTTTTGATCTGCATCTTTTTGAAACAAAAAATATCAGATGTTTTATATGCAGTCTTTTTTACAACCTTGGTTTTGGTTTAGCAGTACATTCTTTTTCTCGTAGTATTTACAATGTTAACCCGCCAGCTTCTGTTGTAAAAGAAATACAAATACGCCTGCTGCAAATCCAATTAGGGCCAGCCAACTGATCTTTTTTAAATACCACATAAAGTCAATTTGTTGGATGCCCATTACGGCAACGCCGGCCGCTGAGCCAATGATGATGGCGCTTCCACCAGTACCGGTGGTGAGGGCCAGAAACTCCCAAAACGGATGGTCGGTTGGATAAACAGATAAATCATACATCCCTTGCGAAGCTGCTACCAGTGGCACATTGTCAACAATAGCAGAAAGCAGGCCCAGAGCAATTCCTATCAGGTAATCATTTTTTAAAACATTGGTCAGTCCGCCTGCTAATTCCTTTAGCAACCCAAATGATTGCAATGCCGCTACGGCCAACAGAATACCTAAAAAAAACAAAATGCTGGGTGTGTCCACTTTCCGCAATGCCCTGGCAACAGTAAATTTTTCGGCATATTCCGGTTCCTTGCTTTTGTGAATTAACGTGGTAATAATCCACATAAAACCCAGTGCCAGCAACATACCCATAAAGGGTGGCAGGTGGGTCAGTGTTTTAAACACCGGAACAAAAATAAGGAAGCCAATACCCGCAAACAAGATAAGCCTGCCATCCTGTTTTTCCTTAACCGTGCAGGTTGATTGAGGCATTGCATTAATTTTCTTTCCTTTAAAACGGTATGCCACCACCAGCGCCGGAAGTACACACACCGCCAGACTAGGTAATATTAGTTGCTTCATTATATTTAGGGCTGTTATTTGTCCGCCAATCCATAGCATGGTGGTGGTTACGTCACCAAGTGGCGACCAGGCTCCACCTGCATTGGCGGCAATTACAATCATCCCCGCAAACCAGAGCTTGTCTTCCTTTCGATTTAGTATTTTTGAACAAAGCGAAGTCATCACTATTGCGGTGGTTAAATTATCCAGCAATGCAGAGAGAAAAAAAGTGAGTGCTGTAATAATCAACAATAACTTTTGTTTACTGGAGGTATTTATTTTCTGAGTAATGATATCAAATCCATTGTGAGAATCGATCAATTCCACGATTGTCATTGCACCCAGTAAAAAGAAAAGAATAGAAGCAATTTCACCCAAATGATGCAACAGTTCTTCACTTACAATTTCAACAGCTTCGCTTTGGAGTATATAAATCGTCCAACATAGTACACCGGTAATCAATGCCGATGCGGCTTTGTTCAATTGAAGTTTATGTTCAAATGCAATAGCAGCATACCCTGCTACAAAAACAGTCAGTAGTAAAATGGAAATCATAATTAATTTAAGATTGGTAAAAGTAAATTAAAGTCAGGTTCTTTGATGATATAATCTGCAACAGAATCTACCATTGAATTGGTAGCACAAAAGGAAACACCAATACCGGCTTTTCGGATACAACAGATGTCATTTTCGCCGTCGCCCACTACCAGCGTATTTTTTAAATCCACTTTGTATTTATCGCAGATATTGATGAGCGCATTTAATTTGCAGTAATCATGTTTGCACTGGCTTTTATCATCCATCAAAAACAGGGAAGGAATTTTTACTTCTCCGGTAGCGATACTTTTTGAAAATTCCAGTTCGTTGGAAATAGTAAAATCGAAACCAAACCTATTTTTTAGGTGATTGGTAATGCAATCATAGCTATCACTTATGATACCGGTAATGTATCCCTGCTTTTTTAACTCCGTCACCAGTTCCTGCAAATGTGGTGTTACGTCTATTGTATCTGTAACGGCCAGCAATTCTCCGATGGTTTTACCTTTTAGCAATCGTGCGATCATTTTGGTACGAATAAACGGGTTGCTATTGTTGGTAACAATATCTACCAAGTCTTTTTTGAATCCAAATTCCGCTGCTGCCGTGTTTATAAAACTCGCCCGCAAAATGGTATTGTCCATATCGACCATCGCAATCTTTTTTAACGACATCAATCCCTCCCGTATGGCAAATTCCATCTGTTCCCGGATTACCTGTATGTTCTCATAGGTTTCCAGGTTCTGCACGTTCATCCCCTTCGATTTTTTAATGATGGTTCGGGCCACTTCCCGGCTCATTTTTCCCAATTGTTCCAGTGGCTGCATCCTGTTTTCGATACTGCCAATGCTCACTTCTTTAATTACGGCACCAAGATTATACATATCTATTAAAATACCAATGTCTACCCCGTACCCTTCCTCAAATTCACATTTTTCAAAAAAGCTTTTCTTGCCTGCTATCATCCCACTCAATGGCTGCTTAAACTGTGGAAATGAGGGATTGAGAATAGAAAGCAATGGTTTGGCCACTAATTCAGTAACCCTGCCTGCCTGCCTTGTAAAATATGATTTTACAAAATCGGCTTCATCTTGCAGCAATGGTGCCGTTAGCAATGCAATTATATTTTCCGGATAGGTAACAATATCTGCATCCAGAAAAACAACTACTTCATTTTTGGCAACCAATACGCCATCATACATTGATGTACCTTTACCCAGTTTGGTACTGGTAACAATTACAGCACCTGCTTTTCGGGCTTCATCAACGGTTGCATCCATCGACTTGTCATCTACCACAATCACTTCAGAAACATTGGGTGAATTTTTTGCCAGGTCTACCACCTGGGCAATTGTTTTTTCCTCGTTTAATGCCGGGATGATTACTGTAATCATTTTTGAAAAATCAGGTTTATGTTATCCTCACCCAATCTTACTTTCAGCCATTTTAAGATGGTTGATTTCTCCTTTGAAGTAAGCTTGGCAGAGATTGATAATAAGATTAAAAATGTGGGTTTTGTTCCGGTATTTTCACTCAGGATAATCGCAGGTTGAATTACTGCATTTTTCAGGGATGGATACAAGGTCTTTAATTCAGCATATACTTCGGAACTTAGCTTTTGTTGCTGATAAATGCTATCGATTTGTACCTGTAGTTTCTTTTGCTGCTGGTCTTTTATTTCCAGTGCTTTAGTTAACTGTGAGCGTTGCAAATCCAACTCATTGTTGTTGTTGTTTTTTTCGTTGAGATAAGCAAAGCCCTGTTTTATTTCCAGTGCATTTGTTTCTAACTCATATTTTTTTAACTGTCGTTTTAGTAATATAATTTCGGGTGCAGTTATTTCTTGTCCACCAAACACCAGTGTAAAATTTCTATTTTTTGCGTCAATCCTTTTATTCAATAAATAATCGTTTGGTAAATTGGTTTCATTGCTGATAAAATCATTTACTTTTTTGGTAAAGCGGTTTTGCTGAACCAAATCATATCCCAGATAGATACTGGGCAATAAGGTTAGCATCACCACTACCCAAACAATGCGGCTGGCGATTACTTCTGCCCGTTGCGTTTGCAAATGTTTGTAGGGGAAATGCAACAGCCTCACAATAATAAATGTGGCCAGTGCAATAAATACGGAATTGATGATGAACAGGTAAGTTGCACCAAAGAAAAAGCCAAACTGAAGGGTTGCAAGTCCATAGCCGGCAGTGCATAATGGAGGCATTAAGGCAGTGGCTATTGCAACACCGGGAATTACATTTCCTTTATGCTTGCTGGAGGTGGCTACAATACCAGCCAAACCACCAAAAAAAGCGATTAGTACATCATAAATTGTAGGTGTTGTTCGTGCAAGTATTTCGGAATGCGCATCATCCAGAGGCGAAAGCAGAAAAAAAATGGTGGACGTAATTAAGGCAACACCGCTGGCAACAGCGAAATTGTAGATCGCTTTTCGAAGTAATAAAATATCATTGATACCCATACCTAAACCAATGCCCATAATAGGCCCCATCAGTGGCGATATTAACATGGCACCGATGATGACGGCAGTTGAGTTTAAATTTAAACCGAGCGATGCAACAAAGATGGCAAATATCAGTACCCACAAATTAGTGCCGCGAAAAACCACCCCGTTATCAATATTCGTGATTACAGTTTGCAGATCTTCTTTTTCGCGGCTGATACTAAATTTATCAAAAAATTTATTCAAAGCGATGGTATTAGTTAGTTAAAAATTCAGTACGTAAAGATAGGTTTTTGTTTTTGGGATGGGGATGCACCCTTTTTAAAAGCAACTGCAACAATAGTAGCTTTAAATACGCAAAGGGTTTTGCTAAGTATACATTGCATCTTTAAGCAAAAAAAGTTTAATAAATTGTTGAAATTTTAAGGCAGTTTATTTTTAACTACCTACAGGCATAGTGGATGCATCCTTTTAATTTTACGGCATTTTTTTAAAGCTGTTTAAGAAATCTCTATGATTAAATGCACGAATCATTAGGTCCGAAATTGATACAAATCATTTGACAATAACTTTTATTTGTCTTTAAGCCCCCATGTGATCCTTATATATTCAAACGAAAATACGGAAGATAAAAATTTTACTTTCTGCCCAGTTATAAAATAAGCACCAGTTCTGCTTTGCGATAAAGTACGCAAAGCCGTGCCATATTATCTTGTTATGATTTTACTGAATACAACAAAAATTAAAATAGCCAACCGTGGAGATGCCTTTTCAAAATTGAATGCCAGGATTACATTTAGAAAATGAGAGATGAATTTGTATGGTAAGCGGTGATAAAAACGGCAGGATTAAATTAAAATAGGTTGCCTTATCAATCATAAAAATCTATATTGATTTAGGCGAAAGAGCACTTCCAAAAATTATTGAAAGCAACCATTCGAAGTA